>JAEEGH010026505.1_pt1 | contig 11544 bp, 8 predicted proteins | sample 9134181 | NCBI WGS metagenome assembly JAEEGH01 (sample SAMN16246544, study PRJNA631951) | gut metagenome | biome: gut microbiome; feature: rumen; material: DP-attached | host: Bos | place: Iran: Karaj | collected 2018-10 | reverse complement strand
CGTATATTTGCACTCCCCTTCGCGGGGACACAGGATCGGTTCCGTAGCTCAGTTGGATAGAGCAACAGCCTTCTAAGCTGTGGGTCGCGCGTTCGAGTCGCGCCGGAATCACGAAAGGGTAGCGCCAAGCGCTACCCTTTCGCGATTCTTAATCATTCATTGGGGAGAGGACTACATGTTGTTACGCTTGACAGCTTCCGCGTGCTTTGGCATCGCCCCCTTGGGATCGTTATGAATGATAATAGGGTTCGTCTTTATGGTCTCAGTGGTGGGAGCGGTACTCTCGTCCTGCGCGTCGCTGGTATAAGACCAGGTCCATCCTTCTTCGACGATTCTGTAGTAATAGCTCGGGTCGAGGTTCAAGAGCTTGACCATGACGGGTTTGCTGGTACCGTCAGCATTCACATCACCGATGACGTTGACATTGGTGTAGTTCTCATACTGCGGATCCGGATTCGCGGTCGTCGCCTTCGCAAGCTTCCGCTGGATGGTGAAAGTGGCGCTTTCGTTCTTCTGAAGCCCCTCTTTCTGGATCCAGAGATTCACGGGGATGGTCAAGGTCGGGCTGGGAAAAGGAACAAGCATCGTATGCGTCGCGGGATCCAGCAGGCCCGAACCCGACTCGTTGGTCGGCACTTTGGGACCGCCAACGGCATTGTCCTGCAGGGCGATCGGGATATCTATGATAATCTTGAAGCCACGATACCCCTTGATATAAGGACCCGTACCGAGCTCAAAATTGCCGTATTCCGAGGCGACGTAATCCTCGGTGTTAATATTTCCCGAAGCACCAGTAGAATGCTCCGAAATGCCATCCAATCCGCACCAGAGTTTGGCATAATCGAATCCGGAGACCCTGATCACATCATTCTGCCCGTTGGAATCATCCTCGACGGTAACGCTGATATTTTCATCCACGTCGATCGTTTCCTTAGTCCAGCTCACCACGCCAGTTTCCTCATCCGTCGCACTGGTCCAAAGAACGACGGGATTACGGCTCTTGATTTCTTTCGGCGTAGCAAAAGCGAGGTAGTACTTAGTGACTCCGTCTTCGACATAGGGATTGTCAGGGTCGAGGCCCAGGCACTGGGCCGTGTACACCTTGATCTTATCCACCACCGATTCGCCCTCCTGTTTCGGAATCCGGAAGGACTTGGAAACAATGTCGACGTTCACCATGGACGAGCCGCCCACGTCACTGGTCCCGCCGGCGATGGAGGCGATCGCCCTGAAAACTTCCGTCATATCCTGCGAGCCTGCGTCCATGAAAAACAGATTGCTGCTCGGGGATTCCGGGGGGTTATAACTATAGGAATAGGAACCGGAATCGCTGACGGTGAAACTGAAATGATTGTCCAGGTAATTGGAAGACACACGCTCCAATAAGGTCTTGGCGGCGCCGGTCGCATTCAAACCCACGGTGAAGATTTTCGCATTGAGATTCCCTGCGGTTGACGTCTTCATCAGATTGGAATAATCGATGGACATCGCGCGTACCGCGGCGGGATCCGTGTATTCTACTCCTGCAAAAGAAGTATATGAGCTGACAGCGTTAGGCGCACCGTCCGTAAACACGACCACGACCTTGTTGCGGTTGGGAATCGGATAACCGCCGGCATCGGACTTGTAAGTCGTACCATCGTCATTCATTTCGTATGCATCCATCTCGGGATGCCCGTCACGGATAAGCCTGAAAGCTTCATTCGCCAGCATCAAGCCGTAACCGAGAGCCGTACTTCCGAGGAAAGTCATCCGGTCCATGCCCCCCTTGATCGCGCTCACATTCGCATCCGAATCGGCCGGGGTGAATTTCTTGACAATCCGGCAATTGCTGATGGCAGGTCCGGACTCATAAGGCGCAAGGTTGTAAGTACCTGAACCAAAAGCAACCATGGCAATCTGGTTTCCGACTTCTCCATTCAGATCCGGCGCGATAGCCTGGTTGTTCTCGTAAATCTGGTCAATGAAAGCATTGACGCCTTCCTGCAGCTTCTCCATGCGGGTCTTGGCACGCCAGAGCACGGTTTCAGGCGTATCTCCGGTGTAAATGACACTCTTGCTGTTCTTATAAAGATCTTCAGTCGGAGCAGAAGATACGAACTCCTTGTCATGGAGATACATCAACGACCGATCATCATCATCCAGACGGAAACAGAGGAAATACCACGGGCCGGCTGCTCCAGTTACCGGGTGGTTCGTCTCCTTATGGCGGAAAACCCGATAATACTTGCCATTATACTTGGCATAACGGAAAGCGTTTGCCAAACCGTCATTCTCATCTTTGAACGCCTGATAAGAGCTGGTCGTAATACTGTTCGTTCCGCCGAATGTAGTTACGGAACTTCCATAAGAATATGAATACGCCTGCAGATAATACCGTGCATCAGGAATCAGCAAGGGGTCGCCACCGGTAGTCAGATACTGCTCGACGTCGTCTTGGGTCATCGTTTTCGTATACTTGCTTGCCGTACCGCTTTTCGCATAGTAACAAAGCATCGAACCGGAGTTGTCCAGCACCAGGACGATGTCCGAAGGTACCGCCCTCCGCTCGCCGCCACCGGTAGCGAAGGTCTCAATGCGAATATTGCGCGAACCCGTCTCCGGATCCGTCACGATGTACTTGTTGTAAGCGATGCCGTGATCGCCGTTGATCAAGTAAGGAACCTCCTGCGCGGAAGCAACCGCGCCCAAAGTCATGACAGCCGCAAGGGCCAGTATGGTTTTGTATATCTTTTTCATTGCTACTTTCATTCTACTCGTTTGGGTTATCCTATTTCGTTTAAGGATTAAGGCGCATCAGGAGCCGTCACGCCCGCAGCGAGCCAGGCGGCCTTGTAATCCTTGTACGTCGGATGCTCGACCGTGTAGTCCTCTGCAAACGGCGCCATGACTGCCTGTACGGGGATGTCGATTACCAGATGGACATCCGTATACTGAACGCGCTGAGGCTGGTTGTTCGAATAGTATATGACCGGGATTTTACTCGAATCAAGGGTATAAGAGGTAAAGACCTTGTCCACTATTATTTCACCGGGATACACCAGTTTCGTATAGTAGAAATAGCCGTCCGTTCCCTGGACCCAGTTGGTCCCGGGAAGTCCGGAGAATGTGCCGTAAGGTACATAACCGGCAGAAGTGTCGCCCAGCACGTCGTTCCAGGGCTCTACAAACTCCATGTCGTCATCACTCTGAGACTTGAAACCCATTGCGACGCCTTCCTCGCTGCCGGCCTTGCCGTACCAGTTGCCGACGATCTGGGCACGCATATACGCAGGGGTATTGCCTACGTTGGTGATCACGACATCTTTCTTGACATAGTTCTCAACCGTATCCTCGATGGTCACGTCGACCTCGGTGGAAAGGAGCGTGAGTGTCCTCAGCTGGCCAGCCTGCCAATTGGCGTTGGACGTCAGGGTGCCAAGGTTGATCACCCTCTTGTACTCCTTGCGGTTGCCATTGATTTCAATATCGAAGGTGATTGTAAGTTTGGAGATATCCGTCATGGACTGCGCCGGGAACCAGAACGTCATCGTGGCATCGCCGTCGTTTAGGTTATTCTTGCTGCCGGCAGCTGAGAAGGTGGAGGGATAATTACCCTTAGATTCGAAACTGCCGTTGCTACTGTAGGTGACAGGGGTCTCCGAGAACTCCTGGTAATAGATTTTCTTCAGGGATTTGGTCGCTTCGGAATTGGCCGCATTATCGAAGAACCAGCTGATGGCGTTGGCCGAAGAATGGTCGGACGGCGGATCAGAATAATCATCGCCATCGGTCGTGGAAGTGACGGTACACTTGCCATAGCCGTACAAGCCCGTGAACTCGACCTTCTTAATGTAGGTATTGACATCTCCCTCATTGGCATGGGCGGTGGCGAACTTTACGCCGGTGAGCGCATGGTAAAAGACAAGCGGGATCGGAGTGGTGCCGGGCTTGGTGATGGGACGAGCCGCGAAGAGAATGTCCTGCTGATCCACAGCGGTCGCCGCAGAACGATATGAGAATGTCATAGATTGCACACCCGCATCGGTATAAATGTAACGATAACTGCTCGGAAGCACGCCGATGACATTTTGTGAAGATGACTGTGTATCCTCAGTCAGCATCCTGGCATAAAACAGCAACGCATCGTTGGATCCCCAATCGCTGAAATCACGCAGCCAGCGGTCTCCGTCTTTCGAAAAAACGTCGTCAGGCATGAAAGCCGCCGAGGCGGATTCATTCATAGTCGCGACAGGAAAGGCCAGTCCCCTAAACACCCCTCCGGAAACATTGGAGAAGTTCTCGGTATAGACAGGCGTACCCCTGGTCTCAGGCTCTTCGTAGTAAATATTGTCCAACGAACTGACGGTTTCCTTCAGATAAATCTGTTGGCCGTCGATCGGGTCGCCAAGAGGATAGGACTCAGGTTTCACGACGGCGGATCCGGCTTCGGATCGCGTATCAAGTTGGTTATTCTTGAGCGTGAACGCGATGGTGTTGGAATCGAGAATCTGGGAGTCAGAAACATTCTCCTCGATATCCTCTTTGCAGGCAACAAACGTGAGCGTCGCGGCGACCGCGAGCAAAGCGTAAAAGAATCTTTTCATTTCAGTCACGTTTGAATGGTTAAAACACAATGGGATCTTCGAGATAAGACTCGGCCGTAGCGTCGTCATTTGCATTTACATTCGAGAGCTCATCGACCGTTACCTTGGCCGACAAACAGATGATGCCTTCACTTTCCAGAAACGACCATCTGGCGATAGGCTGGCGATACTTGAATACTTTTTTCACCTTCATATGTGTAATAATTTTTTTATGCACTCCTGACCCCTATCGGTCAAACCCCGCAAAGTTAGACATAATTGCGTTTAGTTCCAATATTTTTTTATATTTGCGGTCATATTCAGCTATTCTATCTTATGAAACGATTCTTGCCGGCCATCCTGGCCCTGCTTGCCCTGTGCTCCGCCTGCGTGGATCCGGAGTACAACCTTGACAACATCAAGACGGAGGGCACCATCCTGCGCAACCTGGAAGTCCCCATCGGAAGCTTCCAGCTCATCACCCTCGAGACCATCCTGAAGGCGCAGGGCTCCGAATGGGGTCCGATTGTGACGAGGCCCGGCGCCTATTTCCTGAAGGGATCGGCTGAGATCAGCGGAGTGAACCTCAGTCTCGATGAAGGCATCTATTTCAAGAAAGCCGAGCTCCACACGGTCATCGTCAACACGCTGCCGCTGGACATGGATTTCAGCGTCCAGGCGCTGGATGCGGAAGGGCAGCCCTGCAAGGATGTGAAAGTGAGCGTGCAGTCCGATGCTTCCCCCGCGATTCGCTCCGGACTCCCGGGCCAGCCGTCCGAGAACCCGGTCATCCTCCGGCTGGATTGCAGCGAGAAGACCCTGTCGCTCGAAACGCTCCGGCTGAACTTCACGGGCGAAACCGGCAACGGGTTCGAGCACCAGGAACCCGCCATGAACGAAGGCATCAAGCTGACCAAGGTATCCCTCAAGATACCGGAAGGCTTCCATTTCGAAATTGACTTATAGGAGGGCCCGGATATGAAAAAGACTGTTTTCCTTCTCGCCGGCCTGATCCTGGCCGCCCTGACCTGCGGAGCACAGGACGCTTTCCGCGGCGCCTATTTCATGGACACCTACCTCTACGGGCACACGATGAATCCGGCCCTGACTGCCAACCGCAGTTACGCCAGCGTGGGCCTGGGCAACATCGACTTGCAGACCCAGACCAACCTCAGCGCCTCGACATTCTTCTACCCGACCAATGGCGGAGTCCTCACTTTCCTGAGCGACGCCGTCCCGGCGGAAACCTTCCTTTCGAAGATCCACCGCCACAATTCCGAGCAGCTGGACCTCCGGCTGGACTTGATCAACTTCGGCTTCTGGACCAAATCCAACCAGTTCCACAACTTCAGCCTGAACGTGCGCCTGGCTCAGAGCGCCGCCATCCCCTACGATATCTTCCGTTTCTTGAAAAACGGCAGCACCGACGGCACCGACTATGACCTTTCCGGCGCCGGGATGCGCCTCCGTGCCTACGGAGAAGCGGCGTACGGCATCTCCTTCCCCGTGACGGACGAGATCCGCATCGGCGGCAAGGTCAAGGCGCTCGTGGGCCTGGCATACGCCGACGCCCGTTTCAACCGTCTCGACGTGACCCTGAGCGGGGAACGCTGGTCCGTCTCTTCCGAAGGCCAGATGCTGTCCTCCAGCAACTTGCCGACCGCCCAGACCATCCAGGCGTTGAAGCCCGAGGAGTACCTGAACCTGGACAACATCGACTTCTCAACGCTCAAACCCAGCGGCTTCGGCGCCGCCATCGACCTGGGCGCCACCTGGGACATCCTGCCCTGGCTGCAACTCTCCGCTTCCGTGACCGACCTGGGATTCATCAGCTATAAGATGAACCGGTCCACGACCCAGGGTTCCTGGGAATACACCGGCTTCGACAACATTTCCTTCGATGGGGAAAACGACCTCGAGGACCAGCTGCAGGCCAAACTGGAGCAGCTGCAGAAACTCACCGAATTCCGCAAGGTGGGTACGACCTCGGCCATGGACTTCCTGCCGGCCACTTTCTATGTGGGCGCCAAGGCCAAGCCCAACGACTGGTTCGCCGCCGGCCTGCTCGGCACGGTGCGCAGCCAGGGCGCGTTTTCCTGGGCTGAGATGCGGGGTTCGGTCAACCTGGAGCCCTGCCACTGGTTCGGCTGGGCCGGCAGTATCGCGTACGGCACTTTCGGACCGAAATTCGCCTCGATGCTGAATCTCCGGCTGGGTCCCATCGGCCTGAGCCTGGGCGGCGAGATCACCTCCCCCTATTTCATCAGCACCGAGCCCCGTGCGAGCCACACCCTCGAGGATTATTGGAATGGGGACGTCGTCGCCATCCCGCGTGACAACCTTAACGTCAACCTGATGGTCGGCCTCAACCTCGTCTTCGGGAAGACGCCCGCCAAGCGGAACCACACCGGCAAGTATGCAGAACCTCTTTCCGAACAGCTCGACTGAGCCGGACGGACGGAATCAGAAAACGCAAGCGACTGAAATGCCGTAAGGCGTAGGAAGGACGGTGAGGGCTTTGCCCGAGCCGTCCATCTTGAATAGTTTCCGCTCCAGCGGCAGCAGCCAGAAACCGACATCGGCGCTGAGGATGCCGATGGCCGCGCCGCCCAGCAGGTCGTTGGTCCAATGGCGGTCGTTGTAGATGCGCATCAGGGCCGTAGCTGTCGCGACGGCGTATGCCCCGGCACCCCACCAGGGGCCATATTCCTTCCGGACCAGTTCCGCACCCATGAAGGCGGTGGCGCTATGCCCGGAGGGGAATGCGTTGCGGGCGTCGCTGTCGGGGCGCGGCTCCTTGATGGAGTACTTCAGCGCATGGGTCAGGATGCCCTGGGTGGCATATGCGGTGGCCGTGATGCAGACGCGTTCGACGAAGTCGTGGTCACCGGGGGCGGCCCAGCCCAGGCCCACGAAGGAGACGACGGGGACGTATTGGATATAGTCGTCGAAATGCAGGCGCCGGCCCCCGCTGAGATCCTGGGCGAAGGTGCGGACGGGGATGTTGACCTTGTCCTTGTACCACTGGCTGTACACGCCGGTGACGCCGCCCGCGAGCAGCACGCCGGGCGCGATGAGCTGCCGGGCACGGAACGTCTCTCCCGCCTTGACGAGCGCTGTGTCCCGGTATTGCGCCTGGACGGGGATGCATAAGCCGATAAGAAGGATCAGGGTCAGGAATCTGCGTATGTTCATCGCTTTCAGAATTCAAAATCCGTTTCGCCCAGGCCGAACCGGACGAGGCCGAAAAGGCCCGCGTTCCAGCCCTGGAGCTGGAAACCCAGGTTCTCGCCGGTGCGGCTGTCGAGATGTTCGTTGGCGGCCCAGTCCCCGGAATCCGCCAGGTCAGCGCGGGCGACGGTCTTTACCAGGTTGATTGCCTCCCGACGGCGCCCGAGTTTCAGGCGCCCCCAGTCGTCCACGAAACTCAGCCAGGGCCATACGCCTCCGTTGTGGTAAGTGCCTGGCTCATAGCCGAATCCGGCGTCATAATAGGGCCAGGTCTCGGCGATGCCCCAGGGCGTGCGGCTGTTGCGGTTCAGGGCACGGATGATGCTTTTCGCGCGGCCGCGCGGAATGACGTCGAACAGGATGCCGACGGTCTGGTCCTGCAGCAAGCGGTCGTCGCTGCGGCCGTCGTTCCACTGCTGGCAATAGTAACGGCCGTTCCACAGGCCGCCCTGCTCGCGCGGCAGGTTGATGCGGTCGTAGGCTTTTGCTGCGGCATCGCCGTATTTTGCCTGCGCTTCGCCGTCTTCGAGGTCCGTGGCCATCGTCGCCATTCGCCGCATCGCGGCTATGTAGACCAGACACGCATAGGGCGAATACTGCCTTCCCTCGACGCCCGAGACGTCCTTCCAGTCCGCCCAGGTCGAGGTCTGCATCGGGAGGCCGGTGCCTTCGAGGTCGCGGCCCAGAAGCCAGTCGGCGGCCTGCCGGAGCGCGTCCCAATGGGTCTCGAGGAAGGCGCGGTCTTGCGTATATCGGTAGTAGCGGAAGAAGCGTAGGAGGAAGAAGGCGTTGATGTCGATGTCGTCCTTGCGGTCGATCCGGGGCAGGATGCAGGTCGGGATCTTGCCGGAGGGGCGCATTCCGCCTATGCTTTCTTCGATCATGGTGCGCTCCGCCGTGGGCATCATTACCAGATGCAGCCAGGAAGCCCAGTAACTGTCGCGCTGGTTGAGCTCGCAGTAGCCGAGGGTGACGACCTTCTCTTTGTTGGTGCATTTGGTGAGGGCCACGCCGGGGACCATGTACCAGCGGAGGATATCGTCGAGTTCGGGGTCGCCGGTGTGCGGAATCTGTTTCTCGAAGGCCTCCGTGGCTTGTTTGAGGGCGTCCCAGTGAGCGCAGACATAGTCCTCGATCTCTTCTTGCGAATGGAAACGGAGCGCGGCATAGTCCCTTTCGTCATATAACGCGAGGGCGTAGCGGAGCGTTTCGCTGCCCTGGGGCGGAATGACAACCGACTGTTCCATTTCGGTCAGCGCCGAGAAATCGTGCTTCGGAGAGGGTGAGTGGCCGAGGGTGTCGGCGCGCCAGAACAGCTGCAAGGTGTCAGGGATGTCGGTCGGGTTGGTCAGGGTCAATTCGAGCTGGAGGACCGGAAGCGTCGTCACGTCGAGATCATCCAGGCCCAGGGGCGCCCAGGCGGTATACTTTATTTCACTGCGGATCGTCGGATGGCCCTTTAGCGTAGCATTGACAAAGGGGAAAGCGCGGTGCACTTCCCGCTGCGTGAAGCTGCTGAGAGGGTAGCTGACCGGTCCGGTGGGGCTTCCTTCGGCCATTCCGCCCGTCCCTTTCCGGATCGTCAGGCGCAGGCCCCCGAGATCCGTCAACCATTGGCCCAGTTTGCCGCGATTATGCAGGATGCGTCCGAAGAGATCCCCGTCTGCCGACACATTCGCCGTCACGGCAAAATTCGCAATGGGATAGCCGTCGAGCGGCTTGGGGTCAGCGACGGATTGTAGGGTGCCAACGGGTCGATGACCTTCTGCCAAATCACAGCCCTCCCCGGCCCGCAAAAATTGCGCGCTTTCCTGCCCGGGCCGATAGATCGCGACACAAGAAGCGCCCAGGACGGTCAGGGAATCCCGTTCGACCAGTGCGGCCGTCGATTCATCGACACCGATGCCTATGTATTCGGGCGCAGCCTGGATGAAAGGAAGCAGGTCCGTTTCCCGGCCGCGGACGAGGAGATGCTGGTCGATGGCCGTAAGTTTCATGAAACCCAGGCCTTGGGTATGGTCGCCGACGGTGTATTCCGCGCCGCGGGTATCGCCCCGCCAGAGGAATGACCCCTGGATGCTGGCGCCGGCCGACGTGCCGCCGATCACGCCGCCCCGCGCGAGCAGGGCGTTCATGGCTGCATGGGCGCGGGTATTGAGATAGACTTCCGCGATGCGCCACTGGCGGCCACCGGTAAAGAAAATGCCGTCCGCCTCCAGCAAGGGGGCGATTTTTAAAAGGTCGTTGGCCTCGTCGATATCGAGCAGATGAAGGCAGGTCACGCTCCCGTCCGGATCGCGGCGGCCCAGCTCCGCAAAGGCCGGACCCTGATAGTCGCCCGGTCCCCCGGATGCATTGGTAATCACGACGATACGCGCCCCGTTACCCCCGGCGCACGCGACGAACGTGTCCCAGACCTCATCCGGAACCACTCCCCCGCCGATGATCAGCAGCCGACCCCGGTCCGGCCCGTGAAGGGTCCCGGACGGATCGACTGACGTCGGAAGGTTCCGTGTCTGCGCCGGAGATATGACCGACAGCAGGCAAGCGAGCGCCGCAAGGAGGATTCCGTTCCGCCTCATTTACGCAGGGTGGCAGGGATCAGAAGAATTTGACGACTTCGTCGAAAGGACGGCGCTCGGGGCGCTGGGGGTCGTCTTTCCGATAGCCCAGGGCGATGACCGACATCACGGTTTCATTCTCCGGAATGGGGAAGATCCCCCGCAGCGCATCGGCATCGCGGCCGCCCATGATCAGGGTGTCGAAACCCATCGAACGGGCCTTGAGGATGAGGAAAGCCACGCTGAGGCCGCAGTCGTGCGCACCCCACTGGTCGCCGATCGGATCGACGAGCTTGCCGTCCACAAAGCCGGACTTGCTCTGCTCGAAAGCGCTGACTATCAATGCGGAAACACCTTCCAGGCGATCCTTGTTACGGCCCACAGCCTCCTTGACGGCGGCGATCTTTTCGGGGCTTATCGCCACGTAGTACTTCGCCGGCTCATAATTAATCCAGGACGGTGCCTCCTGCGCAGCGGCAAGCACCTCACGCACCTCAGCCTCCGAAATGGTCTTGGAAGCATCATAGCTCCGCACGCTCCGGCGCGAAGCGACGATCTCGTCGAAAGCGGCGGCACGCGCCTTGGCCTGACAGCATTCAGCATCCTGGCAACACTTGTCGTCCTTCCCGGACCGGCACTTCTGGCCGCCATTACAAGCAACAAAACCCAGGCAAATGACTAGGGCTACAAAGATTCTGGTTATTCTTCTCATATTTCAATTATAATATCCGGACAAATCTACCGATTATTCCTATAATAACAAAAACGACGGTTCCGCCTAAAGCAATATCGTCTTTGAAGCGTACGGAAAACCGGGAAATCGTTCGTTTCGGGGACGCCGTTGTCTTTGAAGCGTACGAAAACCTGGGAAATCGTTCGTTTCGGGAACATCGGAGGCGCGAGGCGCCGACGGAAGGGGGACGGCGCAGCCGTGCGGGGGAATCCCTTCCCCCGTCCCCTGGGGGTGCAGGGGGATAATGGGCGCGGACGCTTGGTATGGATGGTCGACCTGGGTGCGCGGCCCGAGGCGCCCGCGCCGGGCGCCGCATCGCAAACGAAAAGTCCGCCCGACGAGGGCGGACCTTTTGGGGTGCGATGTGGGGCTCGAACCCACGACACCCAGAACCACAATCTGGTGCTCTACCAACTGAACTAATCGCACCGTTTCAGTAGGACTGCAAAGGTAC
>JAEEGH010026504.1_pt1 | contig 11544 bp, 9 predicted proteins | sample 9134181 | NCBI WGS metagenome assembly JAEEGH01 (sample SAMN16246544, study PRJNA631951) | gut metagenome | biome: gut microbiome; feature: rumen; material: DP-attached | host: Bos | place: Iran: Karaj | collected 2018-10 | reverse complement strand
CTTGGCACACAGAACTGGAAAGAAGCTGAGGAAATGTTTACTGAACAGCTTTCTGCAGCAGGCTACAATCCAATTGTACAGGCAGCAGATCAGAAGGTTACTCAGCAGCAACAGCAGATTGAGTCTATGATTGAAAACGGAGCTAAGGTTATCGTAGTTGGACCAGTTGATGGTTCACAGCTTGGTTCAGTTCTTGAGCAGGCTAAGGAAGCTGGCGTATACGTAATTGGTTATGACCGTTTACTTGAAAACACAACAGGTGTTGATGGCGTTGTTCAGTTCGGCTCAGTAAAAACAGGTGAGCTTCAGGCTCAGGCACTTTTAGATGGTCTTAAAGAGTGGAAGGGTGATGGCCCATACAACATCGAGCTTTTCGGTGGCGGACCTGCTGATCCAAACGCACCAAATTTCTTCACAGGTGCTATGTCAGTTCTTCAGCCATATATCGATGACGGTACACTTACAGTAGTTTCTGGTCAGACAGACTTTACAGAGTGTGCAACAGTTGATTGGGATAACTCAAAGGCTCAGTCAAGAATGGATACACTTCTTTCAGGTTTCTATTCAGATAAGGAAATTGATGGTGTCCTTTGCCCTAACGATGGTATTGCTCGTGCTTGTATCACAGCTTGTGAGAATGCTGGACAGGAAATTCCTGTTGTATCAGGTCTTGATGCTGAGAACGAGTCAGTTGAGTGGGTATGGGCTGGAAAGCAGTACTCTACAGTTGCTAAGCCAACAGAGGACCTTGTAGCACAGACAATCGAAATCATCGATTCACTTCAGGCAGGCAATGGTATGCCAGCAACAGATGTAACAGCTGACAATGGCGTAATTGATGTTCCAATTTATGAGCTTCCACCTGTAGTTGTTACAAAGGATAATGCTAAAGAAGTGTTTGCAAATGATCCTTCAAGATTAGAATTATTGAATTAAAATTTTCTTCATCATCTCTTATAATAAAAGGGCAGTGATTTAAAGCACTGCCCTATATATATAATATAAGAAGATTAGGGGGGACAGAATAGTGGAAAAGAAAATTGACGTAGTGGCATTAGGGGAACTTCTGATTGACATGACCAACAATGGAGTTTCAGATAATAATAATATTTTATTTGAAGCAAATCCTGGTGGAGCCCCTTGTAATGTCCTTGCGATGCTAAAAAGATTTAATCATAGTGTATGTTTTGTAGGAAAGGTTGGAGATGATCTTTTTGGAAGAAGTCTAAAAGGAACTTTAACTGAAGTTGGTATTAGTACAGACAATCTTTTAATGGATAAAGAGGTACATACTACACTTGCTTTTGTAGAAACATTTCCAGATGGAGACAGAGATTTCTCATTCTACAGAAACCCAGGAGCAGATATGATGCTTCGTAAAGACGAAGTGGATCCAGAAATAATAAAGCAAGCTAAAATATTCCATTTTGGCACACTTTCAATGACACATGAGATGCCAAGAGAAGCTACCGTATATGCGTTAGAGCTTGCAAAAGAAAGTGGGGCTATTATTAGTTTTGATCCAAATTTGAGAGAACCATTGTGGAATTCGCTTGATGATGCAAAAGAGCAGATTTTAAAGGGCCTTGAGTACTGTAATTATCTTAAGATTTCTGATAATGAAATTCAGTGGCTTACTGGAGAGGAAGACTACACTGCTGGAGTAAAAAAGATTAGAGAAAAGTTTAATATTCCACTCATAACAGTATCAATGGGAAAAGAAGGTAGTAGAGCTTATTATTTGAATGAAAAGACAGGGGAAGATGTAGTTGTAGAGGGTGCACCATTTATTTCTAGTGAGACAATTGAAACTACAGGCGCAGGAGACACATTCTGTGGATGTATTTTACATTACTTATTAGAGTATGGAATTGATAACTTAGATGAGACAAAGCTTAAAGAGATGCTTACTGTTGCCAATGCTGCGGCTTCTTTGATTACAAGAGTTAAAGGAGCATTGAGAGTAATGCCACAGTTGGCGGACATTGAATCCCTTGTTAAAACAAGGTGATTATATGGATTACAAAATAGTTTTTAGCGATGTTGATGGAACATTACTGAATCAAAAACACAGAATGTTAGATAAAACGGTGGACTCTATTAGACAGTTAAAGGAGAAAAACATTCCTTTTGTAATAGTAACAGCAAGAGGTCCATCTGGTATTTATCCTATTTTTAGAAGATATAGATTTGTGTGCCCTATGGTATGTTACAGCGGTGCCCTTATTTTGGATGAAGAAGGCAAGGTTATTCATGCCAATGGATTTTCAAAGGGAACCGCAAAAGCGATAGTTGAATTTATAGAGAAGAAAAAATTTGATTGTACTTGGAATATATATTCTATGAATTCATGGATTGTTAATAACAAAAAGGACCCTCGTGTAATGAGAGAGGAAGCTATAGTTGAAGCGGAATCTGAAGAGGGAAGTGTGGATGACTTACCAGAGGGGGTAAGCGTGGGAAAAGTCCTTTGTATGTGTAATCCGAAACACACAGATGCTATAGAGGAAGCCTTAAAGGCAAAATTCCCTTGTTTATCAATCGTGCGATCTTCAGATATTTTGATAGAGATAATGAATAAGGGAATATCAAAAAGTGATGCTATAAAGTTACTATGTGAAAAGTGGGAAATTGCTTTAGAGGAGTCGGTGGCTTTCGGCGATCATTATAATGATTTAAGCATGCTAGAGACGGTTGGTATGCCATTTATTATGGAGAATGGACCAGAGGAGTTAAAAGTGAAAATAAAGAATGTTACTTTTAACAATGATTCTGATGGAATATACTATGGATTAAAGAAGATTGGGCTTGTAGATTAACAATATTGGGGGGATACTATGAAAAAGTATCAATTAGACACACAAGAGAATAAAGAGTTTCTTCAGGGGTTAAGAGATACTCTACTAGAGTTTGGGCACAGATTTCCATCGCCAGGTGGTGGTTCGTACTATCTAGGGGATGACGGAACACCATGGACTGAGCGCCCACGAGAAACTTGGATTACTAGCAGAATGTGCCATGTATATAGCATGGGAACCATGCTAGGTCATAAAGAGGGCAAGGAGCTTGCCACAGCGGCTTTAAAGGGGCTTTTAGGAGAACTGCATGATGATAAAAATGGAGGCTGGTATGCAGGCTTAACAGCTGATAATCAGGTCTTACCAAACAAGGCGTGTTATGCTCATGCTTTTGTCATTTTAGCAGGTACTTCGGCTGTATTAGCAGATATTCCTGGTGGAAAAGAATTGCTAGATGATGCGCTTGCAGTTTATGATAATTATTTTTGGGATGAGAAAATAGGTCTTTCTGTTGACACTTGGAATACAGAGTTTACAGAATTAGACACATATAGAGGACTGAATGCAAATATGCATTCAGTGGAGGCGTTTCTAGCCGTTGCAGATGCTATTAACGATGAAAAGTATCGTACACGTGCAGGTAGGATTATTGATAATGTCGTAGAGTGGGCTGGAAATAACAATTGGAGGATTCCTGAGCACTATGCCAGTGATTGGACTCCTGATTTAGAATGTAATAAAGAAAAGCCAGATGACCAGTTTAAGCCATATGGAGCAACACCAGGACACGGGATTGAGTGGGCTAGACTAATTACGCAGTGGGCTACAGCTAGTTTTGATAATGAAAGCAGTTTGAAAAAGTATATTTCAATTGCAGAAAATTTGTATAACAGAGCTGTTTCTGATGCATGGGATGCTGATGGTGCACCTGGTATTTGTTATACAACAGGATGGGATGGAAAACCAATAGTTCACGACAGGATGCACTGGACACTTGCAGAGGCAATAAATACTTCGGCAGTTCTATACAGGGCAACAGGTAAGGACAAATATAGCAGTGATTACGCTATGTTCATGGAATATTTGGATAAATATGTTGTTGATAATGTAAATGGTTCATGGTTTCATCAGCTAGATAGAAACAACAAGCTACTCACTACTGTTTGGCCAGGAAAGTCGGATATCTATCATGCGCTACAAGCTACGCTCATCCCATACAATAATGAAATTGGGGTGTCTATAGCAAAAGCAATCGAAAATAAAATTAAATAGCAATTTATAAGGGCAGCTTAAATTGAACTGCCTTTTTTTGTACGCGTTATAATGATATGATAGGGATAGGTGTTTGTACCCACATACAATATAGTTGCTCATTATGTAAAGGGGAGTATATGTACTTCCGAGGTAACACGAGGAAAAGATATGGAGAAGATGACTATAAAAAAAGTCGATGAGCTGACAGCTCTAAGAGAAGAAAATAAGCGACTGAAAAGAATCATCAGCGCTTTAATGACCGGATATACAACGATAGGTGAGTCGAGTTTTAGTACTGGGATAGTTAAATTTTGGCAGCTGGGAACAAATCTTTTTACAAATCTAAATATGGGTGATTCATTGCCGTCATGGGATGAATTGGTTTCTATATATGTAAAATATGGAGTTTGCACAGAAGACCGTAATGTTGTATTGGAGCTTTTATCTCCAAGTTATCTTAAGGAAAAGCTTAATGTTGGTGAAAGTATAATCAAGGAATATCGAAATAATGATGGCATATATGGTGAAGCAAAGATTGTTCGCATCGATGAGGATAGTATCCTCATGGGATTCACTGAGCGAAATCAGGAAATTACCGAAAGACAGAAAAAGATATATGTTGATTCACTAACAAAGGTTAAAAACAGAAAATACTACGATGAACAGCTGGCTGAGAAACATCTTCAGGCAATTGTTGTGGCAGATATTGATAACTTTAAGTCAGTAAATGATAACCATGGTCATGTGTGTGGAGATATTGTTCTTACCAAGGTGGCAGAAGCTTTGAATTCTTCGGTACGTATTTCTGATGAGGTTGTACGATACGGAGGTGACGAGTTCGTACTTGGGTTTACGGATATAAAGCTTGATGCATTGGAAGTCCTGATGGAGAGGGTGCGTCAAACTATAGAAAGCATTCGGTTGGAAGAAAACTTATCCATAAAGCTCAGCATGAGTTTTGGAATTGTATATGGAGTTGGGCTTGCAAAAGAAATGTTTTTCGAAGCCGACAAGTGCCTGTATGAGGCAAAGGTTAGGAAGAACACTGTTGTAATAAAGCCTTACAGATAATCCCGTAAAAATGCTTACTCATTATTTATTTGGTTTTAGGAGAATGACTGACATAATGAACAACAAAAAAATTTCATCTGTTCAATTGATTCCACTTAGCTTTCTTTTTGCGATTGTTATGGGAGGATTTCTTTTAATGCTTCCAATAGCGTCAGCCACAGGTCAGTGGACAAATCCCATTACTGCATTATTTACATCTACAACTTCAACATGCGTTACCGGTCTTGTGGTAGTAGACACCCATAGTTACTTTAGTTTGTTTGGTCATATTGTAATACTGTGTCTTATTCAAATAGGTGGTTTGGGAATTATTACTGTTATTTCAATGATTATGCTTATAACTCAAAAAAAGTTTTCATTGGGTGATAGAAAGATGCTGCAGGAGTCCCTTAATCTCAATACAGATGTGGGAATATTAAGGCTTTTGATACGAATATTCAAGGATGTACTCAAGGTTGAATTAACTGGAGCAGCCCTTTATGCGGTTGTTTTTATACCAGAATTTGGAGTTGTAAAGGGCATATGGGTATCAATTTTTAACTCAGTGTCAGCCTTTTGTAATGCGGGAATAGATATTATTGGACCTAATAGCTTAGTGGACTATAAATCTAATCCACTTGTAATGTGTACTACCATGATATTAATAATTCTTGGTGGATTAGGATATGTTGTTTGGTTTGACATGTCTGAAAAAATAAAAGCTGGAATTAGAAAGCATTTCACACCAGTTCAGATTTTTAAAAGGTTTAATGAACATACTAAATTAGTTCTTTCAGTTACAATAGTTCTAATAGTTTCAGGAGCAGTGGTTTTCTTTTTTGCAGAATATGGCAATGATGGAACAATTGGAAGATTTACGCTCCTTGACAAGATAATAAACAGCTTTTTTGAATCAGTAACTCTTAGAACAGCAGGATTTTGTTCATTTCCTCAGGAAAATATGACCCATTTTTCTTGTATAATGTCATATATATTGATGTTTGTAGGTGGTTCCCCAATTGGAACAGCAGGTGGTGTAAAAACAGTAACCATTTATGTTGCACTTTTGAATGTAGTATCGTATATACGTAATGATGACCAATGTGTTGTGTTTAACAAACGAATTACTGAGGAGAGCATGAGAAAGGCAACGGTTATTGTGTCGGTTGCCGCATTTACAATAGTGGTTTTAACATTAGCTTTAATTGCTACGAATCATGTGTCTATGGAGGACGGATTATTTGAGGTTATCAGTGCATCTGCAACTGTTGGTCTGACAAGAGCGGTTACTACTACACTGAATAGTATTGGTAGAATAATAATTATTATTGCCATGTATTTAGGTCGTATAGGGCCTATTTCGCTGGCTATCTTCTTTGCAGGAAGACATGCACACAAGCCTAAATGTAGATATACAGAAGGTAATTTCTTTGTAGGATAAAGGAGAGAAAAATGAAAAAGAAGACAATTGCAGTGTTAGGACTTGGAAAATATGGCATAAGTTTAGCAAAAAGTATGTATGATACTGGTTCTGATGTATTAGTTGTTGATAAGGAACCTGAGAGACTAAAGGAAATGGAAGGTTACTGCACAGCATCAGTATGCGCCGATTTATCTAATGAAGATGAAGTAGAGATGTTAGGTCTTAAAAATATGGACATTGTTGCAGTGGCAATGGGTGGAAATCTGGCTGCAAGTATTATGTCCGTAGCTGTAGCGAAGGAGCAAGGGGTTCCTCTTATAGTTGCCAAGAGTTCGTCAGACAGAATGAGTTCTATTCTTAAGAAAATAGGAGCTGATAAAGTCATAGTTCCCGAGGAATACGGCGGAGAGCAGTCTGCTAGAATCTTAGCATCAGATACATTTTTGGACTACTTCCAGGTTGATGAGAATCTTTGTATGGTTGAGCTTCTTCCTTTACCAAAATGGGTTGGTAAAAATATGGTAGAGTTAAACCTAAGAAAAAACTATAAGGTCAATGTAATCGCTGTTAAAAATGGCGAAAACGGTCATTGGAAGATTTTAGATCCAAATGAGCCATTAGATGCTAATAATGAGTTATTAGCTGTTCTTGAAAGAGATGATTTACATAGAATAAATAGATAAAAATAAGTGCTTGGGAGATTTTCCCAAGCACTTTTATTTTAAGAAACTATCTTGATTATTTTATTATCAAGGTCTTTACGTTTATGAATAAGAGCTGCGCCGGCTTTGCCATTGTTTTTGACATGATAAAGGGCGTAATCAGCAGAGTTAAGATAATCCCAAGCTCTGTTAAGAGGTTCAGGAACACGGTTTACGATTCCTTGGGAAACGCTAAGGTTTTCAAGATTGAGCTCCTGACCAATTTTTGCAATACACTTTTGTATTTTTAATGCTACATCAAGGATCTCTTCGTCGGTCATATCATAGTAATAAACTACGAATTCATCTCCGCCATAACGGGCGATGAAGATTCTGTCATCAATTAATTCCTTGAAGGCTTGTCCCATTGCCGATAGCAATTCATCACCTTTAGAATGACCATAGCAGTCGTTAACTTGCTTGAAATAGTCAACGTCCATCATTTCAACGCCAAGTCGTTTTTTATCCTTGTCTGCCATAACGAACAACTCGTCGATTACCTTGTTGAGCTTTGCTCTATTTGACAAACCTGTAAGTGCATCTGTTTCAGCTGCTTCTGTCAGGAATATGTTGGCAGTTTTTTGTTTTTCTAAATCAAGCCTAAGCTGAAGAGTAGTCAAAAATGATTTTTTAGAATCATCATTCTTCATAGAAGAGTACTCGTAGTATTGGTAAGCAGCTTCCATCATCTTTTGAGCATCACCTATTTTTTTGTACATGGATATTTTGAACTCTGCCATAATCATATGCAGACTGATTAATTCACCGTCGATTTTCTTTTCATCAATTCTGGAGAATACTTTTTCTAATTCGTCGTATTCTTCATCACTAAGCATCATTTCCACAAAATCTACAGCTTCTTCGTAGTAGGTGACGAGGTCATCACAGCTATAGAAAGCTTCTTTACAGAGTTCTTTGTATTTAAGTGCCTCTGTAGTATTGCCGATTTTGTTGTAGTAAACCCATAAGCTGATACGGACATCAAATCGATCTGCATAATGTGGGTATTTAGTAATTAGTTTTCTGAGATTAGCTACTGAATTATCTGCCTTATCCTGTTCCTCTAGCATAAGAAAGAGCTTGGTGGTAAGAGTGTATACACACTGTAATAGCTCATCTCTAAATTCATCATCTTGGATACAATCGCAACATTCTAATACTCTGTTGTGATATTGTACAGCCTCTCTGAGAGCGCCCATTTCGTGACACAATGATGCCAAATTTTCACAAGCTATAGCCTCTGGCAGATATAATCGATGCTCTCTTGCAACAGAAATTGCATTCATGAAGCTCTCAAGACTATATAAAAACTGACCCTGAGTACGGTAGATAATGCCAAGTTCGTTATAAGAGCGTGCAAGAAGCAAATGCTCATCAGTTTTAGCTAAATTCTGAATGCCTGATGATAGATAATATAAAGCCTGATAGTAATCGTCGCACATACAGTACGCATCACCAAGAATACAGTTAGCAAAGCTTTTCAAATCTGCATTGCTTGAGTTAGCAGTCAAATCATATAATTTTTTTGCTAACTCCACGTGTGTTGCGTTATCTCGCTTTCTAATTGATTCAATTTTTTCTATTATTTCAAGTACTTTTGGACTTTTGAAGCAACCAATATTATTCATAATTCCCTCTTAATCATTTACACCCATTTGTTATGTGATTCACACAAAAAACACATTTTGATAATTATATAATATCTCTATGCGTTATTCTATATGAAAATTATGAATTTTAGAGATTTTTTTAACACATTTTATAGAATGTAGTCGAACTTTAGTTGAGAAAAGCAAGAATAGTAAAGAAAAGCAAAAAAAATAGCATCGACTCATATCGATGCTAAGAAAATGCGCGACCAGGGGTTCGAACCCTGGACACCCTGATTAAGAGTCAGGTGCTCTGCCAGCTGAGCTAGTCGCGCTTATGTGCTACTGAGAAACAGCAACGGAATATATTATATATGGTTTTCAAAATTTTGCAAGCCCTATTAAGAAAAATGTATAAAAATTGGAAACTGTGGATGTGCGTAGTAAAGCTTGATTAAATTGTGCACAATTGATATAATGCATCATAATGAAACTAGTAACAGTATTTTTTAGAGAGGTTAAAAAATGGGAGACTTTTTAGATTTAGCAAAGACTAGAAGAAGCGTTCGTACTTTTGATGGTAATCAGGTCGATGCTAGCGTTGTTGAAGAGTTAAAGAAATATGGAGAGGAAATTGAAAATCCATTTGGGATAAAGACACGATTTTTATTCTTAGACGCAGAGAAGAATAATCTTTCAAGTCCTGTATTATCTGGTGAAAAATTGTATGTTACTGCAATGATGACTCCAGGAGAAAATGCTGATGCGGCATATGGATATAGTTTTGAAAGCTTACTTATGAAGGCTCATGAAATGGGACTTGGAACAGTTTGGATTGGCGGAACAATGCCAAGAGAAAAATTTGAGTCAGCATCAAACCTTCAGGAAAATGAGGTAATGCCTTGTGTTAGCCCAATTGGCGTTACTGCTCAGAGTATGTCACTTAAAGAAGGTCTTATGAGAAAGGGTGTTAAGGCTGACAAGAGATTTGATTTTGACAAGTTATTCTTTGAAGGCTCTTTCGAGAATGGTATGTCTGAGGATAGAGCCGAGGCACTAGGACTTAAGAGGGCGTTAGAGGCAGTGAGAATAGCTCCATCAGCTGTAAATAAGCAGCCATGGAGAGTTGTAGTGATTGACGATGTTGCTCATTTCTTTATCAAGCATGACAGGGGCTATGATAATGGTACATATGATTTACAGAAGATTGACCTTGGAATTGGTATGTATCATTTTGAGTCTCAGCTTAAGTGCGAGGGCAAGAATGTAACATTAGAATTAAATAATCCAGGAATTGAGCTGGAAAAAGGCGTAGATTACGTTGCATCATTTAGAATTGCTTAATAAGGATAATACGTTAAGGCAGGGCATTTGAAGTGCCCTGCCTTATTTGTCATTTACAAAAACTCTTAAGAATATCTATGTATTGCTGGGTAAGGGCGGATTGAGGTATACCCGAAGGTAAAATATAACCAATTTCCATATAGTCGTTCACATCAAGAGGTTTGGAAATTATGTGTGGACCATTAAGCTCTTCACTGATAACACCGCTACAAATCGTGTAGCCATTTAGTCCAACTAGCAAATTGAAAAGAGTGGCACGGTCTCTTACAATGATTTCCTTATCTGAATCGATAGTGCTGAGTATCTCCTCTGAAAAATAAAAGGAATTGTGGCTACCTTGCTCATAGGCTAGTCTTGGGTATGCTGTAAGATCATCTAAAACGATAGTTTTTTTCTTTGCCAAAGGACTGTTTTTTCCAATGAAAACATGCGGCTTGACCTTGAAGAGTGGATTAAATATTAGTCCATGATCTCTGAGAGTCTTGCGAATAACAGTCTCATTAAATGTATTGAGGTATAATACCCCAAGCTCGCTACGGCGATGGGCAACATCGTCGATAATATCATAGGTTTGTGTTTCTCTCATATGGAATTCGTATTTATCACCGCTATAGGTTTTTATCAACTCTACAAAAGCTTCAACAACGAAGGAATAATGTTGCGCTGACACGCAAAAGCGCTGTTTTCCATGGTCGGCACCAGCATATCTCTCCTCAATAAGGTTAGCTTGTTCAAGAAGCTGTCTTGCGTATCCTAGAAATTCATCACCCTCTGGTGTAATTTCGATACCTTTATTAGAGCGATAGAAAATAGTAATGTTGTATTCATTTTCCAAATCCTTTATGGCAGAGGTTAAACTTGGTTGTGCTATAAACAATTGTTTAGCAGCCTCGGTGATATTTCCTGTCTTCGCAACCGTAACGGCGTATTTTAATTGTTTTAATGTCATATTCACACACCTCACTATAAATATTATTTTATATTATAGCTATTGCCATAGATATTATCTATGGAGCAATGATGTTTTTTTGTATTTTGCCTATTGATTAGGTAGGCATATAATTCTTCTCATATTAGTAAAAGAGAAGGAGAGAGAGAATGAGTGTAGTTAATATTCCAGGGAAATATGATTTTGTAGGAAGTTTTTTAAGACCACAGACATTAAAGGGGTCTAAGGCTTCATATCAGGCAGGCAAGCTTTCAGAAGAAGAGTACAACAAGGTTGTAGAGGAAGAAATTACAAAGGTTGTAGCAAAACAGAAGGAGCTAGGGTTCCACATTATCACAGATGGTGAGTTTAGAAGAAGCTTTTGGCATCTGGATTTTATGTGGGGACTTGAGGGAGTAGCTCATGAAAACAATGGAAGTGGTGTAAAGTTTGATGC
>JAEEGH010026500.1_pt1 | contig 11546 bp, 10 predicted proteins | sample 9134181 | NCBI WGS metagenome assembly JAEEGH01 (sample SAMN16246544, study PRJNA631951) | gut metagenome | biome: gut microbiome; feature: rumen; material: DP-attached | host: Bos | place: Iran: Karaj | collected 2018-10 | reverse complement strand
ACTGATATCACTCCCGGCCATATCGCTCCAAACGGCTTCTTTAATGAAATCGATCCCCACTCTGAAGGACTTGACTCCGTAAACGAGTTAATCTATATGATCACAACCGGTGAAGGTGATGCATATCTTACCAAAACCGTTATCGCAGCGACAGGTGCTTCACATAAACATGCCGGTATAGACGGCGAAGAGGACTTCGCAGGCATGGGTGTTTCATACTGTGCCACCTGTGACGGCGCCTTCTTCAAGAAAAAAGATGTTGCCGTAATAGGCGGTGGCGATGTAGCCCTCGAGGATGCCATATTTCTTTCAAGACTCTGCAACAAAGTCTATATCGTTCACAGACGTGACACCTTCCGTGCAGCAAAGAGCCTGGTTACATCGGCAGATGCTATCGAAAATATCGAGTTTGTATTTGACAGCGTCTCTCAAAAGATTTCTGGTAACTCAAATGTTGAAGAACTTTCGGTCAAAAACGTCAAAACAGACGGTGAACGTACACTCCCTGTTTCCGGAGTATTTATCGCCATAGGTATCACCCCCGCCACCGGCCTGTTCAAGGACTTAGTGGCATGTGACGAAGCAGGATACATCTTAGCAGATGAATCAGGTAAGACTTCTATGCCCGGTATCTTCGCCGCAGGTGATATTCGTAAAAAACCCCTCCGTCAGATAATCACTGCTGCCGCAGATGGTGCAAATTGCATCACAAGCATCGAAGCATATCTTGCGATGTGAGTTCCCTAACTTCTTAAGTCAGAGACACTATTATGGTGCATATACTCTGACAATATTTTTCAGTAAACATATTCATCTTAACACATAAAAACAAAAAAAAGAACTAACTAAAAGTTAGTTCCTTTTTATTTTCATTAAATATTTTATCAAAGTACTGTTACAGTACGTACTCCAGCGATAGCCTTGATAGCGTCAACAGCTGCTGCAGGAGCCTCCTTAGCATCGATCAGGCAGTAACCTACTTTGCCACGCTTGCCATCTTTTACAGCGTTGATCACAAGACCTACACCGTTAACTGCTGCCTGCATATCAGCTACAGCCTCAGCATCGTAACGAACTGCTACTCTTACACCCTGCTTTGCACCAAGGTCTACTCTGGGGTAATTTACAGAGTTAATAATGTTTCCGTTCTCTACGAAATCAACTACCTGCTTAACTGCCATAGCTGCACAGTTATCCTCTGCCTCTTCGGTTGATGCTCCAAGGTGAGGTATAGCGATAGCGCCTGCCATATTTGCTGATGCAGGGTTCGGGAAGTCTGATACATACTTACGTACCTTGCCGCTCTCAAGAGCTGCCTTCATAGCCTCATCATCTACCAGGAGGTCACGAGCTAAGTTAAGTACGATAACGCCGTCCTTCATCATAGCGATCTTTTCAGCATTGATCATCTTCTTTGTATTCTTCTCAGGATCGGGATCGTCGATAAGAGGTGTATGAACTGAGATAAAATCAGAATTCTTATAGATCTCATCACGGCTGCCTACTATCTCGATAGCAGGATCAAGAGCTGCCTTAGCAGCATCGCTTAAGAAAGGATCAAATCCGATAACCTTCATGCCAAGACCTAAAGCTGCGTTTCCAAGAGGTCCGCCGATAGCTCCAAGTCCGATGATACCAAGAGTCTTACCCTTGATCTCGGTTCCTGCAAATTTGCTCTTTCCTTTTTCTACGAGCTTAGCTACTGTCTCATCATCCTTTACAGTCTGTACCCAGTTGATACCGCCTACGATATCACGTGATGCAAGAAGCATAGCTGCGATAGCAAGCTCCTTAACAGCGTTAGCATTAGCACCGGGTGTATTGAATACTACGATGTTTTCATCTGCACAACGATCAAGCGGGATATTGTTAACGCCTGCACCGGCACGAGCAATAGCCTTGAGTGTTGCAGGGAACTGCATCTCATGCATAGCAGCTGATCTAACCAATACGATATCAGCCTCATCAAAATTCTCAGTTACTGTATAGTTGTCGGTAAGGTTTGCCATGCCGACAGGTGAAATCTTATTTAAGCAATTTACCTTAAACATGTTACTTCTCCTTTTCAATTATCTAATGTATGACAAATACTGTTTATTAAACTATTAAGCGTTCTCTGCCTCATATTTCTTTAAGAAATCAACAAGTGCCTGTACACCCTCGATAGGCATAGCATTGTAGATAGAAGCACGAAGACCGCCAACGCTTCTGTGACCCTTAAGGTTATCAAAGCCTGCTGCCTTTGTAGCTGCTACAACAGCTGCATCCTTGTCTGCATCGCCTGTTACGAAAGGTACGTTCATAAGAGATCTGTACTCCTTCTCAACAGTACCCTTGAAGAGCTTGCTTGAATCAAGATAATCATAAAGGATAGCTGCCTTCTTCTTGTTGATCTCATCCATAGCAGAAAGTCCGCCAAGGCTCTTTAAGTACTTAAATACCTTACCGCACACATAGATAGCCCAGCAGTTAGGAGTATTGTACATAGAACCATTCTTAGCATGTGTATCAAATCTGCAGTATGTAGGTACGAAATCAGGAAGATCCTCACGGATAAGGTCCTCACGGATGATAACGATAGCCAGACCTGCAGGTCCTACATTCTTCTGAACACCGCCGTAGATAAGGCCATACTTGGATACATCAACGGGCTTGCTTAAGAACATAGAAGACTGGTCAGATACAAGGATCTTGCCCTTTGTATTAGGTAACTCCTTGTAAGTTGTACCATGGATGGTCTCATTCTCACAAATATATACATAATCAGCATCATCATCTATAGGAAGATCTGATACATCAGGAATGTAGCTGTAATTCTTATCTTCGCTTGAAGCGATAACATTTACCTTACCATACTTCTTAGCCTCGGAAGCAGCCTTCTTTGACCAAGCACCGGTAACGATATAATCAGCTACACCGTTCTTCATAAGGTTCATAGGGATCATAGCAAACTCTAAAGTAGCGCCGCCCTGTACGAAAAGAACCTTGTAGTTATCCGGGATACCCATAAGATCACGAAGATCAGCCTCAGCCTCATCTATAATCTGCTGATATACCTTTGAACGATGGGACATTTCCATAACGCTCATACCACAACCACGATAGTCAACAACCTCTTTTGCGATCTCCTCAAGTACGGGCAGGGGCATCATAGCGGGACCTGCTGAAAAATTGAAAACTCTTGCCATTTCTAAAAATCCTCCTTTTATATAGGGCAGCGGCTCTTGCGCTGCAAAATTGTACAAAATAAATAACCCCATATATGCTCATCACATATATGGGGCGTAATAATCATATTATCCGCGGTGCCACCCAAATTATCATAAATACCATGACATCTCTTTGACGATATAGAGGTCGTCTCCCTCCGACTCCTCGCCGGCAGCTCCGAAAGTGGAGTGATCCAAGCCCTTACTGCCTCGCACCACACGGCAGCTCTCTGAAAAGTTTCTTTAGATCGTAGCTTTCATCTTTGCTGAAACGTTACGGCTATCATACATCTATCCAAAAGAAATGTCAAGAACTTTTTTTATCCAAAATAAATGTTAACCTTACCCATGCCGTTATCTATATCGGCATCAATAAGCGGAGCATCCGGATCCAGGCTGCAGTTTCCGAAAATGTTGATTGAACCAAAGCCGTTATCCTGCTTCATCTTAAATCTGTAAAAAGGAGGGATATATACATCCACCTGACCAAATCCGTTATCTATCTCCAGCTTTGATCCGTCCTTATCAACATAAACATTATCATAATATACTATGCAGTTTCCAAAACCGTTATCTATCTTAACTTTTTTCAGGTTGCTCGAATGAAGATATCTGGTAAGCTTTCCAAAGCCGTTATCGATAACCACATTATCACCATCGTCATCCGGGTACCCATATCCCTCCGGTATCGGTTCGCCGTTACCGGTAAACCCGGGCTGCTGTACAAAACGGTTCTGATCAAGAGTTGTACCGGCTCCAACGTTGCCGCCCTGACCTCCGGCACCTCCGCCAAATCCTCTGCCCGGCTGTCCGGGGGCTCCGTTTCCGCTCCATGGCCCATTATTATTTATATAACCACGGTTTTTTCCTGCCATTATCTTTTTCTTTTTGTTTCCAAACAGCACCGTAAGTCCTGCTGCTGCTATAGCTGCTATACCCAGTGCTTCAACCAGACCGATGCTTGAAAACACACCCCAATAACTGTATACTCTCTGAGCAATAAAAGCAAGCGGCATCAATATCAGGAAAAAATTCTTGTGACGAAGTCCGTCCATTATCAACACTACACTTATTCCGCCGAGAATTATAGTTGATATCGGGATCGACGGGATTATGCCCATCTTCCTTCCCACCAGTCCTCCGGCAAGTGCCAATAGACCTATCCCTAGCATTATTCTCCTAGCCTTCATTTGTTCAACCTCTTTTCCTCAAGTCTGTTCATGAGCTGCTTAAGATAATTTCTTGAAGCATACGCTCTTTTTATGGTTCCCTCAAACTCTATTTCCGAGGGTCCCGTAATATTTCTCTTTACAGACCTGATCTTCGTAATATTTACAATTGCCGATTTTGATATTCTGACGAATGCAGACGGAAGTATTTCCTCCAGTTCATAAAGCCTTTGCTTAGCCGAGTAAATATCCTTTGCGGTATGTACCGCCAGGAAATTATCCGCAGTTTCCAGGAAAAGTATTTCCTCCGGTTTCAGATACAGGACGGTATCCTGTTTGAAAACCTCAAGCTTTAATTTTGAACTGACTATCTCCGACACCTGCTTTTGAAGCATCATTACCTCTTCGGAAAGCGAACTGCACCGGATTACAACCTCCTCTTCATCTTCGTTCAAACGATCATCTATTTCTACGCGTATTTTCATGTCGTCTCCAGCTCGGAAGTTTGTATTTCTTTGATGAGTTTACTATACTTTATCAAGTCAAAATTGTAAATACCTTTTCGCTAAGAGGTAAATATTTAATCCTAAGAAGTAATTGTTTCTGCTTATTTAACAGTTTACTAATTCAAAACCCATAAATAACATAAAAAAGAGACAGAGCCCATACTCTGTCTCATGCACATTAACGGATTATTTTTATTACTTATTGTATTTCTCCCGATCCAGCACACCTTCTTTAGATGCTGTGATAAGCGTCCCCACCATATCTCCGATAGAGTTGTTTACGGTACGGAACATACCTGCGATAACCTCCATTCCGACTGCCTGCCCAAGTGCTTCATCCACCGGTACACCCAAAGAAGTCAGTAAAACTGACAGACATATAAGACTGACACCGTATATAGTCGGAGCCCCGGCCGAAAGCATTATGATCGTAAATGCCATGGAAAGCAGTACCGGCAGAGTAATCTCTATACCATAAATCTTGGCAAAAGTGAGTCCAAATACCGCCAGATACATGCTGACACCGTCCATGTTAATGGTAGCACCAAGCGGAATTGTCAGCGAATATATTTTTGATGGAACTCCAAGTTCCTCGCACACTTCCATGTTGATAGGTATTGCAGCGCTGCTGGAACCCATCACTATAACCTTTAAGGCATGTGGAGCATATTTCTTGATAAGCTTGATCGGGTTTAATCCACCCATCACCCTTAACAGCAGAATATAAACGCCCATCATTATAATAATGGTAAGTACAAATGCTGCAGCTGCAGCCAGCATCGACTTCAGCGTTCCTCCGTTTATTGAACTCTTGGGAGGTACAAGTGTTACACAGACATACGAAAAGATCATGATCGGTATAAGCTGCATAACAACATCTGCTATTTTCATAAATACGGCATTACCCGAATCCAAAAATGTAGCAAAAGGCCTTGTCTTTTCACCCGACAGAAGTGTTGCCAGTCCAACCAGGAATGCCAGGAACATTATGGGTATAGTATCATTTTTAACAAACGGTTCAAGGAAATTAGCCGGTACAATACTCATTAAAAAGCCCTTGACAGAAGTATCTATCTGAGTACCGGTATACTGTGACATATCCAAAGCGCCCTGTGTAACTGCCTCAGCATAATTGTATGGCTTCAAAAGGAATGTAAGACCAAACCCGATTGAAATGCATATGATGGTAGTCATTAAATAAATGCCCATGATCCTGGCACCCACCCTGCCTATATCGGCTGCATTTCCGAAGCCCGCTATTGATGAAGCTATTGAAAAGAATATCAATGGTGCGATCATCATCGTCAGAGCATTCATATAGATATCCTTCATTACGGAAAAAACATTATCCGTAAGATAGATACGGGTTTCGTCCGAACAAAAGCTCCTGATAATCAGAGAAACAAGTCCTGCCAAAAGTGCTGCTCCGATAATACGGTAAAGGAAAAGATTTCTGGATTTATAAGCAGAAATACTAATACGGTTTTTCGTCTTTGTATGTACATATTTCAGGTCTGATGAAAATGATTTCATCAGCAAAGTATTTGCATCGGATGCATCGTCAAACGGATCAAATCGTTCTCCTTCAGCCAGCATATCCACCTTGATCTTACCGATACTCTTTTTAATCGTCACGACCAGCTCTTTGCCCGTTCCATGCTTTGCGATGCTGGTTAAGCTTTCTTCTGCCATAAGCAGAGCTCTGTTTTTCTCTGACTTCTTCAGCTTAAAGTTTTCAAAAGTCTCCTGCAGAAATTGTAGGCATTCACTGATTCCGTTAGATAGTTCAAATGTTTTCTTCATGATGTTCTCCGGTAATCATCATTATAGTTAATTTTATAAGTATTATCAAACGACCAGATATGAAACAGCCTGCTTTTTTACCTTTATAATATCTTCGATCTGACTTCCGCCGTCTTCGCCGTCCAAAGCCCAGGCAACAGGCTTATCAAAAATGAATTTAGCCTCCTTGACCCTGATAATTTTTATTCCATTTTCAACTGTCATATCGAGAGCTTTTTCTCTGGCTTTAGGACTCTTTCTAACCATTCCGATAGCATGTCCTATAGTTTTTGCAAGCTTGATAGGATTGTCCGGCCATTTGACAAATAACAGCTCATTTTTGCCATCATCAAGTTCAACACCCGATCCGGTGATTCCCCTGAATCCTCCGACCGACTTGGCACTGACAATCATACCCAGGAGCATGTCGCCTTCTATTGTTTTCCATGAATTCTCTGCACACTCCTGTCCACAAAAGCCATCAGATCCATCCAATGTATCCAAGCCTCCCTGCTTGTCATCCTGAGCGGAGCGAAGGATCTTATCATCCTTATATGATATCCTCGCATGAATCTTCCTTGTTTTCAAGATATTTTTAGCCCCATACATAATGTATGCGGAATGCCCAAATCTGTTCTTAAAATTCTGGGGCGTAGCATAGGATACATCCGAGAACAATCCAAACGCTGCAGTATAAGTGATATACTTTCCATTAAATGTAGCCACATCACACTTAAAGGCCTCATCCATTAGTATCGCATTAAGCGCCTTTTCAGCCGCATCCAGCATTCCGTTATTTATCCCCAGAGAATACCCAAAATCATTGGTCGAGCCCGCAGGTATTATTCCTATCGGGACATCACAGCCGGTATCAAGCACTCCGCGCATAACCTCATTTAAGGTACCGTCTCCGCCGGCTGCAATAACATAAAGACTATGCTTTCTGTCATCTGCTTCCGGCTTAACAGCATTATAAAACTTCTTTATAAAAGCCTTCGCGATCCTGTATGCGTCATCCCTGCACTTGGTTGCATGAAACAAAGGTTTGAGTCCGGCCATTTCATACATACTTTTAACCTGTGGCATTAATCTCTTTATCTTGCCTTTACCTGCCATAGGGTTATATATTACCAATACTTTCAAATCACTTAAATACATCTTTCTTACCTATTATGTAGTCAGTTTTCCAACAACTTCGTTGATCACCTTACCGTCAGCCTTACCCTTGAGCTCTGCCATTACTGCTTTCATGACCATACCTTTATTGCCCGAGGCAAGCACATCGGCAAACTTCTCCTTGATGATGCTTTCAACTTCCTCAGCAGACAGCATCTTGGGAGCATACGCCTCAAATACTGCCAGTCTTGCCCTATACTCTTCCTTGAGCTCCATCCTTGAGTCAGGGCATGTATCAATCTGCTCCTTCAAGGTCTTGATTTCTTTTAAAATGGCCTGATCGGTCATACTGTCAGGGATTTCCTCCCTGCATCCGGCATCTATGGCAAGCTTCTTTGTAGCAGAAACAAGTGCGGATAAAGCATCCTTTTTCACTTTGTCGTGATCCTTCATAGCCTGCATCATATCTTTTTGTAATGTAGTAAATTGCATTTTCTATCCCTCCAACAACTTTATCATTTTACAGTTAGGGATTCCTTCCTCCCAAAACCTGCTTCTGTCAGAATTGAATTTCACCTGACAGATAATACTGGAATTCATGGCTCCGTGCCCGATTATCAGCACATCCTTGCCGGCTTCCAGATCAGGATAAACCCTTTCCTTAAGGAACTCTCCCGTCCTTTCGAAAAGCTCATCCATACTCTCCCCACCATCAACAGGCAATGTATAATCTTCAGGATGTTTAAAGAAAACATTCACCGGACAGTCAAGTATTCCAAAAGACTCTGCCACTCCCTCATAGACACCGAAACCCATCTCTTTCAAGCGATGATCAAATATTACCGGTATGTTTTCTTTCCTTTCCTTAAAAAATAACTCAGCTGTCTCCTTAGCCCGTATCAATGGTGAGCAATAGCACACATCCAGATGTATCCCGGCATACTCCCTGCCGGCGGCGAGAGCCATTTCCCGCCCCTCTTCATTTAAGGGAACATCGGTCTGGCCCTGCAGCTTTCTCTGCTCGTTCCAGTCCGTTTTCCCATGTCGCATTATATATAGCATATTAATCTTTAAAACCTATGCCTCTCATACATCCAGTTACATCTTGCCAGCTTCTCTGCCAGTTTCTGGGTGCACTCATCCTTCAGCATCCTCCACTTCCAGTTCTCGCCAAATGTAGAAGGAGCGTTAAGTCTTGCCTCAGACCCATGATTTAATATATCCTGCATAGGTATTACCGCCAGTTTAGCGGGACTCCTGAGTGCCGCACGGATAAATACCCATGCTATCTCATCATCCTTCACATCACCGCATCCCAGATACTCACCGATATATTTCTTTTCCTCATGGTTCAGATTTTTAAACCAGCCCTTTGTAGTATCATTATCATGTGTTCCGGTATATACCACGCAGTTTTCGATATGGTTATGAGGCAGATAAATGCTCGGTGTATGAGGATCAAACGCAAACTGGAGCACCTTCATGCCGGGGAAACCGGAATCTTTCAAAAGCTTTACAACCGAAGGAGTAAGGAATCCTAAATCCTCCGCAATGATATCCTTCTCACCCAGCGCTTTCTTTATAGCTTTAAACAGCTCAATGCCGGGTCCTTTCTTCCACTTGCCGTGTTCAGCAGTCTCATCCTTAGCCGGAATAGCATAATATTCATCAAAACCTCTGAAGTGATCCACCCTTACTACATCATACAGCTCATAGCAATGACTTATCCTGGATATCCACCACGAGAAGCCCTCCTCCTTATGAATCTTCCAATTATAAAGGGGATTGCCCCAAAGCTGACCGGTAGCACAGAAAGCATCCGGAGGACATCCGGCTACAGACTTAGGATTACAGCTCTTATCAAACTCAAACAGGTGTGTATTTGCCCATGCATCAGCACTGTCAAATGCTACATATATCGGAATATCACCGATAATCTTAATGCCGTTCTTGTTAGCATAAGCTTTCAGTTTAGTCCACTGAGTACTGAACATAAACTGGTTAAACTTATAAAACTCTATCTCATCAGCAAACTTTTCTCTGTATTTCTTTAAAGCCGCAGGAGTTCTTGTCTTTATATCCTTATCCCAGGAAGTCCAGCATGCACCCTTCAGAGAATTCTTTATTGAAACAAAGAGTGCATAATCATCAAGCCAATATGCGTTTTTCTCACAGAAATCCTTAAATTCTTTGGTTTTCTGATGCTTACTGCGCTTAAATGCCTTCTTTAACAATGCCAGTCTGGTATTGTACATAGCACCGTAATCAACATACTTTGGATTCTTTCCGCAATCTGCTTCCTTGCACTCAGCCTCTGTAAGAAGCCCATCCTTTGTCAATGTCTCAAGATCTATAAAATAGGGATTTCCGGCAAATGTCGATATGCTCTGATAAGGTGAATCCCCGTATCCGGTAGGTCCCAACGGCAATATCTGCCAGTAATCAACACCTGCTGCTTTTAACCAGTCAACAAAATCATATGCTTCCTTTGAAAAGCCACCGATGCCGTATTTAGTCGGCAGGCTGGCTATAGGAAGTAAAACTCCTGTGCTTCTCATTTACAAATTCTCCTCTCCTATAATAAATAGGTCACCCCCGATTTCAACCTCAGAGGTGACCTCATAAGAATCACAAAACCAATATCCTTATCTTCTCTTACCGAAAATTCTTAAAAGATACAAGAACAGATTGATAAAGTCAAGATAAAGCTCAAATGCTCCGTTAAGTGATAAAGCTGTTACATTGCTGTCATCAGCATACATTGAAGCTTTCTTTATTTTCTGGGTATCATAAGCTGTAAGGCCTACGAAAACTGCAACACCTACAAAAGAAGCTACATAAGCCATCATCTCGCTCTGAAGGAACATATTTACCAGGCCGGTAATGATAAGTCCGATAAGTCCCATAATGCAGAGGCTGCCAATCGAAGAAAGATCCTTCTTAGCAACCAGGCCGTAAAAAGCAGTAACGGCAAACATCGCAGCAGTGATAACAAATACGATAGTGACTGAGGTCTCTACATAAGCCATACATACTATGCCAAGTGTAGCACCGTTAATAAACGAGTATGCTGTAAACAGACTTGCCGAAAGCACAACATTGTTTTTCTTGATAGCCACATTTGATACGATAACGATAGCTATCTCGGCACCGAACAGGATAAGCATGTTCACAGGATTCTTCATCATCCACTCTAAAAGTACACTGGAAGCAACCTTAGCACCGATAGCAGTGATAGCAAGTGCCACTACCATAAACAGGAATGACTGTGATACTACCTTCTGCTTTATAGCCTCCGATGCCTCATTGAAAGCACCCGAGAAGCTCTGTCCATTCAGAGTAAAGCCTCTGTTTCCGTTATTATAACCGTTATACCCATTGTTATAATTCTGCTGGTAAGCATACGGATTGGGATTCTGCTGATAACCGTTGTTCTGGTATCCACCCTGAGGATATCCGTTCTGCTGATATCCGTTAGCCTGATTCATGTTCTGCTGGTATCCGTTCTGAGGATTACCCTGCATACCATTATAGTTGTTGTTCTGATAATTAGGCTCCATAATAGTCCCCTACCTTTCCCGTCCTCACGATTAGGACGCTATGATTGTGGCTATGTGCCCATTGCCACAAAAAGCATAATAACACAAGTTGACAGAAAAATCAATCATATTACAGAATTTTCATAAATATTTCATCTTTTCCATATATAAAAAGCCCCTCACGTGTTACCGTAAGGGGGCTCTTATCAAAATTTTGAATAAATA
>JAEEGH010026499.1_pt1 | contig 11546 bp, 7 predicted proteins | sample 9134181 | NCBI WGS metagenome assembly JAEEGH01 (sample SAMN16246544, study PRJNA631951) | gut metagenome | biome: gut microbiome; feature: rumen; material: DP-attached | host: Bos | place: Iran: Karaj | collected 2018-10 | reverse complement strand
GACCAATTGCATATTGTCTTGTACTGAAAACGACTTGGCACGGATGTTGCTTAAAAAACAACAAAAGTCAAAACAGAGCAGAATCACAGGCATTTCTCCCCTGACAAGGCCGAAGAGCCTTGCAACAAGTTTTGGATTTGGTTCATGTAAATACAAGGTGATAGATATGAAACAGTGGCTTCACAAGATATTCTTCTGGAATGAATCACCGCAAGGCGCGCATTTCGGCCTGACGTTGTTTTTTGTCATGCCATATATGTGGCTGAGTCTGTTGTGTTGGATATGCATTCTTATCCAAAAATATGATTCAAGAATATTTGATGTACACAAACAAAGCATCTTGCAGTTATTTACCGGAAGCAGCGTCATCGCCATAATTTTAGTGATCGTTTATGGTATTTTCCTGTTGCTTCATGCGCTTGTCGTCAATAGGCATGAGCTTCTCAAAAAACTTCCCTGGGGCATGCTAGTTCAAGGCGTTGTTTTCTGCACAGCAAGTGCTGGCCTTTTAGCCCTGATCATTTTCAAAACAATCATCTGCTGCTTCTACATGAACTCAAACTCCTTAATTCAGCTCACTTACACGCCATTGAACCACCCTTTCCTCAATGCCGTCTCTTCGGGAAACAAAACCTTCATCGGCATCATGCTGATTATCATATTGTTTGTGGTGGGTTATGTCAGTCTAGGCAAGACAATTGCGGGTATCGGACAAATTCCATACGCACGGCTTTGGACCAAAGGCGTGAAAGACCTGTGGATATTTTGCCTCGTTTTCTATCTGATATCATGGAGCATAGGATTGTTCGCTGTTTGTATCAGCCGCATGGCGGTGGCGAATTTTGAGAAGACCATTGGCAAGCCTGTTGCGTCTGAATCCGTCGCTGAAATCTATTTCCATGGACAGCAACCAGATGCTGATTTCTGGAAATCATTGCTCAAGAATGAGCCTGTTTCTTTCTTTCGTCGTGAAAGATATAAAGCATTGGGAGAATCTGATGACGGCTGTTATGCAGAAACCATTCTTGATGTATTTAATTACATCTATCCTTTCACGGAGGCGGTTCCGCAGGATGTCATCGACGTCTGGCGTAAGGAAATATTGGATACTGAACAGATGAAATCTTGGGAGGCAATGTTTGACAAATCGTTGCCTCCCAATGCTCGCGACTATTCAAATAGTCGGTTGTTCGTTGAATCGGCACTATCTGAAGGCTCCAATCTCCATCTCCTGTGCAGGTATGAAAAATGGTGTATCCGTCTGGCTTTGGAGGCAAAGGATTTTTCCACTGTCGAGACCGCCTTGGCACGCATGCGCAGGACTTCCGAATTCATGGAAAACGACACATTTCTGTATGGAGGACAGATATGGATTATGTGCGAATCAGATCAACTTGACGCATTGGCGCGTATCATCGAATCAAGACAGCCAAGCGATGAATGGCTGCGTCAATTGGATCAAAGGCTGGAATCCCGAGAACAAGTCGCCATGCAAGTCATGCAAAACACTATTTACGGGGAGGCCGTCTATTCTCTGAATTTGCTCAAAATGTTTTGGCATGGAAAAATGAAAACCGGTGAAGTCAATTCCATCAATCTCGGCATGGCAAATCTCCTCTTGCCACAGCTTCTGTACATCTTCGCCAATGAACGCAGAAGCGTGGCGGAAATGTTCCGTCATTTTCTTGATCCAGACTTTCCATACGAAAATTCCAATCCTATATTCTTTCATGACATCTGGCCTTCTTTGGTTCATGCCGAAATATCAACAAAGGACATCACGGCACAATACCGCATCATGCGCGGTCTGGTTGCGGCGGAGCTTCACAGACGTCAGCATGGTTCTTTCCCGTTGGAGCTTACGCAGTTGGAGGATCCGTTCAAAAACGGCCAGCCGCTAAAATACCAATGCGGCGAAATGGATGTCATTCAATATGTCTGGAATACGGAGAAGAAAAAGGCCGAATCGCAGCAACGGAAAATCCATGGCGTGAAAATCTGGACAGTCGGTTTCAACCGACAGGATAACGGCGGCTTGCGAACTTACGAAGGTCGTCAGGACGACATGAATTACTGGCTGCGGGACACACAGTAAAACAGACGGCTTATAGCCTTCAATGCTCTCTAATCATCTTGCGTGAATACATCCATTTCGCCAGATAGATGAACGGCGTGTCCAATACCGCGCAAACTGCTTTGAGCAGATACGTCGTCAAGACGATTTCCAGAAAAACTCGCGTGGGATACAATCCGTAAAATGCGATAGTAGAAAAGATTAGCGAATCTAGCAACTGGCTGATAAGCGTCGAACCGTTGTTGCGCAGCCACAGCATCTTCGTGCTCGGCAGCTTGTTCTTGATGAAATGGTAAGCCCACACGTCATGGAACTGGCTGACGATGTACGCGACAGCGGAGCCCGCCACAACGCGCGGCACGACACCGAACAACGTCTTCAACGCCTCCTGCGAAAAATCGCCTTCACCGGGTGTGAAAAGCAGTGAAAACGTCATGAGAATCGGCAACGCCAGCATGCTGATGAAGCCAATGGTCGCGGCCAACGCAGCGTCTTTCTTCGAATAGTTTTCGGAAAGAATATCGGTCGCCAGAAAGATGGACGCATAGAGGACATTGCCCAGCGTGGCCGTGACGCCGCACAGCTTAACCTGAATGTTAGCGATGACCGTCGCCATGGCGACCCATGCGAAGAGGCCGATCTTGCCCAGAAACTTGTAGATGAGCAGCAACGCGCCGAAGTCGATGAAAAATACCAGAAGCCAGAGGATTTCGTTGTTCATGCCGATTGTCCAATCCATTTCCTGTTCCCTCTGTCCATGTGTTTGCTGTCTATTGAATATAGTTTGCCGATGACATGTTTTCAATGAAACCACGTTGCTCATATGGCCACTATCTTTACATTTTTAGAAAATCTGTCATCAAAATCTTTACTTTTTCATGCATGAATGATATAATAAGTAAAGATAACCACGAGGATACCGCATGATTTCCTACAAAGGACTTGAAGACAAACTGAAAGAACGCGGAATAACGCGTTCCGATCTGACGACGCTGCTCGGCATCTCTTCCCGCACGATTGCGAAAATCGGACGCGGTGAAAAGCTGTCACGCCTCGTTATGGAAAAACTGTGCCGTTATTTCTCCTGCACAGCGACAGATATTTGCCATGAAATTTCGAACAATCCAATTCTGCAAGTTCTTCGTGAGGAAAAGGATGCAAAAATATCTGGAGGTCTTTACCATGAGCTGCAGGTACGGATGACCTACAATTCCAACCACATTGAAGGCAGTCGTTTGACCGAAGACCAGACACGGCTGATTTTTGAGACAAATACGCTTGATGTCAGCGACGGCATGCCAGTCGACGACATTTTGGAGACCGTTCATCATTTTCGCGCCATCGACTATGTCATCGACTGCGCAAACGACATGCTGACAGAGGAAATCATCAAGAAGCTGCATTATATTCTCAAGCATGACACGAAGGATTCCACGCTCGACTGGTTTGCGGTCGGCGACTACAAGAAACGCCCAAATGTCGTTGGCGGACGCGAAACAACGAAACCGAAAAACGTCCCGACGCGCATGAAGTCGCTATTGGACGGCTACAACGCAAAGCAGCCTGTCACCATCAACGACATCATCGCGTTCCATGCGGAATTCGAGCAAATTCATCCTTTTCAGGATGGCAACGGCAGAGTCGGCCGGCTGATCGCCCTGAAAGAATGCCTGCGGCACAACATCGTTCCATTCCTTATTGAAGACAGCAAGAAGATGTTCTACTACCGCGGCCTGTCCCAATGGAACAATGAAAAAGGCTGGCTTACAGACACTTGCCTGGACGGACAGGATACGTTCAAGAGACTGCTCGCCATGTTCGAATCATGAAGACAACAATGTTCCAAACATAAGGAGGATATATGAAAAAACTTAGTTTGTTTTCACTGTCTGTATTGCTGTTTTCCCTTTTGTCGGCGCAACCGTTTGCATCACAGAAGGTTGATATCGACAAAAACTGCTTCAAAGGATGGACGCTGTCCGGCGGCGGCACCATGAATCCGGACGGCTCCATTGCTGTCACAGGCGACGGAAACGACTGCACCTACTGGCTGTCGACACCGCTCGATCTGACGGCCGGCCAGACGTATATGGTGCGTTTTCTGCGCAAAAACAGCGAAACGAATGGCGGTTGCGGCGTGACAGGCCTCGTCAGCTGCAACGTCGATATCCCGCTCACGGGCTCTCAATGGGCACCGGCCCAATATGTCTTCTCCGTTCCGAATTCATTGGAAAACAGAAACTTCCGTCTTGGCCAATGGCATGCGAAAGCCACTGTCCAATACGCCAATCTGCGAATCGTGCCAGTCCAGCCAATCTACAATAAAGAGAACGGCGTTGAACTTGGCGACGGCGAAAGCATCGTCGAAAACGAATACATCTTCAGCCCCGAATTCGGCGGAACGGGACGCAATTTCTCCCGTCCGCTTCTTTACAACACCGCCAATTTCAACACGAACCGCTGGGTCTTCGGCAAAGACGCGAAAGTCGTTTACAAATTCAACGTCAACGGCAAACAGCAGCTGTCCGCCAATTTGTCGGCGATTGTCAACTACCACGTCAACGGCGTTTTGAAAGCCGCCGCCAGCAATGACAACGAAAACTGGCTTCCCGTCGGCGAACAGGACGGCAAAGGCGAACTGAAGGTCAGCCTGCCGAAAAGTCTTTTCCCAACGGACACCATCTACATCAGCCTGACGAGCGAAACAAGCAGGAAGACCGATGCAAAGGATTCGGATCCAGGCTCTTTCCAAATCAACATGCTCTCTTACAAAGCCGCGCTGGCCGGCCCGCCCACAGGCATGAAAGGCTCCACACATTTCGTCGAAATTCTGGACAAAGACAACGATGTGATCGTGTCTGTCGACAGTCTGGGCGACATGCTGCCGGGCGGCGACAATACGATTTTCCTAGACGTCGACAATCGTTCCGACAAGAAGCTGACCTTCACGCCACGCGTCGTCATCGACTATGTAAAAGGCGGTAAATCGACATCCGGGCAGGCGACGTTCCACTGCATGCCTGGCCGCAGAAGGAAGATCCGTTTAACGTATTCCATTAGCGCCACGGGGCCGTTTACGCTTCGGGTGGATTTAGGCGGCGATTCCAAATTCCGCATGTCAACGGAAGGCATTGTGCCTGAATTCTACAACAGTGACTACGGCGAACTGCTGTCGAACGACGGCAACGCCCTCTGGTGGGCCTCATCCGGCTGGAAAATCAACACGAAACGCAGGCTTCCAGGCGTTCCAGGCAAGGCGATCCGCATCAGCGCCGCACGAAATGAAGCGGAGGCCGCACAGCTCGTCATCACGCCCAAAAACGACCTGAAAGGCGTACATGTCAGCGTGTCCGATTTGACGGACAACCAAGGCCGCGTGATTCCCGCCTCCGCAGTCGATGTTTTGAGGGTATATTACCACAACGTCACCGTCAAGACGGACAACACGGGCATGCTCGGCCTCTGGCCGGACGCATTGCCGCCCATCAAGCCGGAAGGCATGACCATTCCCGCAGGCTTCAACCAGCCTGTCTGGATCCGTGTGAACGTCCCCCGCGACGCCGTGAGGAGCCGCTACAAGGGGACCGTCACCGTCACGGCCGCCGATGGATGGAAGGCCTCTGTCCCGCTGGAGGTTTTGGTCTATGGTTTCACACTGCCCGATACGATGACCTGCGAACCGGCCTTCGGTTTCAATCTCTCAACCGCCGCGCAATACCACAAGGCCACCACCGTTGAGCAGAGGAAACTGCTGTGGGAGAAGTACATGGACGTTTTCGCCAAACATCACGTCAGCGTCTATGATCCGGGCCAGCTGGCCCCGTTCAAAGCAAAACTGGCGAACAGCAAGCCCTATTGGGACCATTGCTCCTACCTGAAGGACACGCCCGAGCCCGGCAAATACGCCATCCATGTCATCGACGATTCGCCGACCGCCTCCCTCACATCCAACTTCTCGGAGACGTTCCCGATTCCAGAAGGCGGATTCGTCTGCTCTTTCCGATTCAAACTGCCCAAACCGGACGAAGCGATGCTCTCCGTCCGTTCGTTCTCCGCCGACGGCCTGTGGATGTCCGGTTGCAACAAGAGCTTCACCCTCAAGGGGGACGACACATGGCGCGAAATCGTTTTGGAGCTGGACGGCTTCAAGCCCGGAGCGAAAAGCATCGGATTCGGCATCCTGCCCGCCGTCTGGACAAAAGACGGTTCTAAGATCGGCGAGATCACCGTCGCGGATTTCGTCTTGAAAGAAAAGGTTTCCGGCAAAGTGCTCATCACGCCTGACTCCTTGAAGCAGAATGACTTGAACGACTTCACAATCGAATTCGACTGGACGGGATGGGACCACTATGTGGAGGAGGCGTTCACAAAATATCACGCCACCACCCTGCGCGTCCTCATGGAGGGCCTCGGCGGCGGCAATTTCGACTCACGCCGCGCGCCCGTTCTTTTCGGCTTCAAGGAAGGCACGCCCGAATACGACCGCCTGCTGCCGATCTATTTCGGCGAAGTCGAAAAGCATCTTCGCGAGAAAGGCTGGCTGGACAAAGCATACGTCTATTGGTTCGACGAGCCGGATCCGAAGGACTATGAGTTCGTCATGAACGGCTTCAAGAAACTGAAGAAATACGCGCCGAACATCCGCCGTCTTCTGACGGAACAGGTTGAGCCCGAACTCGTTGGCGGCCCCAATCTCTGGTGCCCCCACAAGAATCGCACGTCGCGGCAGGCCGTGGCGGAACGGCAGGCCGACGGCGACACCTACTGGTGGTACATCTCCACCGCCTGCAAGGCCCCCTACACGGGACTTTTCATCGACCATCCCGCCATGGACATGCGCGTATGGCTATGGCAGACATGGGACTACAACGTGCAGGGCGTCCTCATCTGGGCGAGCAACTACTGGACAAGCCCCGCCGTCTATCCGAACTCCCTCCAGAATCCATATTTAGATACGATGGCGTGGGTTCCCACGGACCACCGTCCTTTCGGCAACGGCGACGGCCGCTTCATCTATCCTCCCGAAGCCGCCGCGGACGGCAGCCAGAAGGATTTCGTCGCGGATGATCCCGTCAGCTGCATCCGTCTGGAGATGTTCCGCGACGGCATGGAGGACTATGAATATTTCGTGATTCTCAAGAAGCTACTCGCCGCCAAAGGCAATACGCTTCTTCCCACAAAACGTGCCGAATACGAAGCTTTGCTCAAAGTTCCCGCTAGCGTCAGCGCCTCTTTGACCCAATTCACCACCTCTCCCGAAACTCTCGAATGGCATCGCGCCAAGCTCGCGAAAGCCATCGCGGAGTTGCAATGACACACTTCCCCAATCATATATCAGAGAAATTACTCCCCATTCAAACTGTCAAAGAATGATATAAAAATCAATTCTCTGACAGTTTGAAATCAAAACTAAACTGTCAGAGAATAATGAAAAACTCAATTCTTTGACAGTTTAATGGCTGATTTATTTGAATAATTCCTCCACGGGAATCGCGAAATCAAAGGAACCGTCAGCCTGTACTTTTGGCGCCAAATGGCCATCATAAACAAGAACCGTCCGCACAGACATGCCGCGCGGCACGGAAAGCTGCTCCACTTTCTAAATCTGTGAAAACTTTTCTTTTCCAATCAAGCGCATTATAATATAAAATCAATGCCCAAGCACCGTATGACTTCCGACAAAGGGCTTGAAGACAGACTGAAGGAATACGAAACAACGCGTTTCGCTCAAAGGAATCAATCATGAACGAATCCCAAACAATCTCTTCGGCAGACAAAGCTTTCAAATTCTATTTTGACAACCCGTTTGAACGCAAAATCATGAACATCGAATACTCCGTGCTCAGAAACTACCATGGGCAGGGTGTTCTGCCGGGCAATACGGAAATGCATTTCCGCAAAGGCTTCGAAGAGGGTTTCGACGGTTTCAAGGCTGACATGCGGCTCAGCAGCGACGGCGTCATCATCCTTTGCCACGACGCAGGCTACACGTTCACGCAAGACGGCAGAATCGCCACCTTCAACAAAGACAATTACACACCCATCCATGACATGCCTTTCAACAAGATCCGCGAATTGGAATTCGAGCATCCGTTTGAAGGCCAATATCTGCATCCATGCACGCTTGACACCATGCTTGCCCTCTGCGAAAAGCATGATGTTGTCGCTTATCTCACTCTCCGCGCCGAACCATGGCGTGCGGAAGTCGCCCAGAAGATGGTCGAACTCATCCGCGCCCATAAGATGGAGCATCGGACCATCATCAACCTCTACACGGGCGTCAAGGAAGCGGTTGACTGCGTTTCGTCGTTCCTGCCCGGCCTAGTCTATTGCAACACAAAATATCCTGATGTCCAACTGACGACAGAACTCATCGACTCATCCGCCGCCGACGGTTATAAGATCATCTGTCTCAACAATCACCAGCTTGAAACCGTCACGCCTGAAAAGCATCAATATGCCGCCTCGAAAGGCATCCGCATCTGGACGTGGGGCGTCTCCAAGGCGGCGGAATGCGCCGCCCACATCGCACAGGGCATCACCGGCTTCCAAATGTGCTCCCGCGACGTGACCAACTCCGTGATTGCAGAAATGGTGTAACAGCGGCGTCCCCCCGTCGTGCAAGTGTGGCGACAGTGCAAACTCTTTCCGTTTATCTCATCCAGCCTTGTATACGGTAATTGTCCGTCCAGATGAGCCGTGCGGGAGCGCCTGAATCAGGTGTGAACCATAGCTCAAGCCTCGCGCCATAATATTGTTCCCAATTGCCTTCGTAGATGGTGAAATCAATCTGGCTGTGGAAGGAAACATCCATCTGGCTACATCCATAGACTTTCACCTGATGCTCCTTCAAACGATGTTCCGAAAGACGTGTGCCTTTGGTGATCTCCTGCGCTTTTACTGAAAGCATTCCCGTCTCACCGGGATTGCACCAAATATCCAACAAGTACATTCCGCCTTGCATGCCATTGTAGAGCTTCACCGTCAAAGGACATTTTTCACCATATACGCTCATGTCATTTTCCTTTTCCAAGGCTTCGAACTCCTTGTTGACGAGTTCCAGCATCTTGACTGTCATCTGGCCACCTGATACGACTGATTCATCATAGATGTAAATTCGTGCCGAGCCAGACGTCAGCCAAGTGTCCACTCCGATTTGTTCTCCTCCTCTGAATGGCGTGACAACGCAGTCAAAAGGCTTCTTCCCCTTTGCAAACAAGCGATTCGGCGTTCCGTCAAAATAGATTCGGAAGGAATACTGCGCATGGACGCCTTCCTTCAGGCCAGTCGTCAGATTGGTCGATGGAAACAATGAATGGTATTCAGAACAAACGACCATTCCTTTGGAATCATGGGAATTCCGTGTCGCGTAAAGGCGATCGACATCATTGTAGCGCAGCGTCCAGTCGGAGCAAGCGGAAAGATAGTCAAGAACTTTCCGCTTCCCTTCTGCTGTCGCCATAAGGCGTTCCAGCGCAGGAAGATGATGTTCCTCCTCCGGCTTCAACGAAGGGCCATTGCCGATGACGCCGACAACCTCCTTCTGGAATGTGTCCGACACTATTCGCTGAAAATGTTGCTCATATCCACCATCCAGCGGTTCGGACAGCTGCACATCCTTCGGCAATTCCAGTTTGTCCGCAAAATGATCATTGTCAGCAAAAGCCATCGCAAACGCGGCTGCCATCACCATCGAAATCATGACAAAGAAAAAAACGGCGCATTCGGCAAAAATGGCCAAGGCATGCGCGATCCGTCCGCGGCAGAGAACCATGATGCCCGTAATACCTGCCAAGACAATATGGATCACTTGGAAGAGCATCATGATATTGAAAAGCTTTGCGAAAAACGCGTCATGCCAATTGCCTGACATCAAGTGAATATATGGAATGGACAACAGAGCAAGCAAAATGAAAATCCACAGAGGATGCGTCCAGCCTGCCCCATACCAACGTATGATCTTCATGATTCCATTGGATGTCTTGCTCATGTTGCAACCTTGCTCTTGCCTTTCTTTTATGCTAATATACATGGGGAATGGACATTTGCCATATCACAGACATGCGCAAAAACATGATCATCAACGTTTGAAAATGGTCAAGTCAACATATATTATGTGGCAAGATAGAGACTGAAACTAACAATATGGAAAAAACATGGAAACAACATACGATGTGATTGTGGTTGGCGGCGGTCCCGCCGGAACTGGCGCCGCGTTGGCGGCGGCTGAAAATGGTGCACACGTTCTCTTGCTGGAAGGCACAGGACGTCTCGGCGGCATGGCCGTGCAGGCCCTTGTAGGGCCGTTTCTCGGCGGAATCCGCTCATCCGTCGTTCAGAAAATATTGAAGGCCATGGGCGGGCGGACGGTCGATTTCGCCCAGATGGACGTGCAATTGTACGATGTGCTGACGGCGGCCGGCGTGACGATTCTGCTTCATGCTCCCGTTGTCGATATTATCAAAGAAGAAAAGCAGGTCAAAGGCGTGGTCGTCCATGCCGCAGGCCGCAAATTGACGTTCACGGCGAAGGCCGTCATCGACGCAACAGGCAACGGTGACGTGGCTTACATGGCCGGTGTCCCCTACGAAAGCGGCCGCGACGGCGACCATCTGCTCCAGCCCATGAGCATCATGTACATCATCAACGGCATCGATCCAGAACGCCGTTTTCTCTGTGGTTCAGAAGAGGAGGCCCGCAGAAAAACCGTCGGGGGGCGGACATGGGAGGACATCGTGACGGAGGCCCAGCATAACGGCGAACTGCCGCCGTCGGTGGGCGTCGTTCGGCTGTATGCGGGCTCGCTGCCGAGTCGCGCCATCGTGAACGCGACGCAAGTCAATGGCGTTGACGGCGTGAAGCCTGTTGATTTGACGAAAGCCGAAATCGACGGTCGCCGCCAGGCCTTCCAAATCGTCGAATTCCTCCGTCGCAAACTGCCAGGCTATGAAAATGCCTATGCGGAACTCATGCCGAGCAGCATCGGCGTCCGCGAAACACGGCGTTTCGAAGGTTGTGCACGGCTTGAAAAAGATGACTGTATCAGAGGTGCGCAATTCCCTGACGCCGTTGTATTTGACGCGAATTTCTGCATCGACATCCACAACCCTGCCGGCAGCGGCCAGGCCGTCGGCCATGACACGACCAAGCAAGGCGAAGCGGAGCACTGCCGTCCGTATCAGATTCCGTACGGCTGCCTGCTGCCGAAGCATGTGGACGGTCTGCTGATGGCGGGCCGTTGCATCAGCGCGAGCCATGAGGCCCATGCGTCGTTGCGCGTCATGTGCATCGGTATGGCCATCGGCGCAGGAGCCGGTGCCGCCGCCGCATGGGCGGTCTCGCACAATTGCCAGCTGCGTGATGTGGATGCGTCGCAATTGGCGGAATATCTGAAATAAAAACGGGAGGGGCGCGCTCCTGCGCGACCGGTTGCGCAAAGCGCAGCCCTCCCATAGATTTTACGCAAGCTTGA
>JAEEGH010026496.1_pt1 | contig 11547 bp, 12 predicted proteins | sample 9134181 | NCBI WGS metagenome assembly JAEEGH01 (sample SAMN16246544, study PRJNA631951) | gut metagenome | biome: gut microbiome; feature: rumen; material: DP-attached | host: Bos | place: Iran: Karaj | collected 2018-10 | reverse complement strand
ACTCAAGCGCCAACAGACCACCACGCAAATCGAGCATTACGACTACATGGCCGCCTATTTCGATGCCCTGCGCCGCGTGAACACCATCCTAATTGACCTCTCGCGCGACATCTGGCTCTACGTCTCGATGGAATACTTCAAGCAGAAGATCAAGGCGGGCGAAGTCGGCTCGTCGGCAATGCCCCACAAGGTGAACCCCATCGACTTCGAGAACGCCGAAGGCAACCTCGGCATGGCCAACGCCATCCTCACCTTCTTGAGCACCAAGCTGCCCATCAGCCGTTTGCAGCGCGACCTCACCGACTCCACCATCACCCGCAACATCGGCGTGCCAATTGCCCATACTTTGATTGCGCTCAAGTCTCTGATGAAGGGTTTGGACAAACTACTGCTCAACGAAGACAAGATCCGCCAAGACCTGCAACAGAACTATGCCGTGGTGGCTGAAGCCATCCAGACCATCCTCCGCCGCGAGCAGGTGGAAGGCGCTTACGAATTGCTGAAGGGACTTACTCGCACGAACAAGCACATCGACAAGGCTGCTATCGATGAGTTCATCAAGGGTTTGCCAGTGAGCGAGAAGATCAAGGCGGAATTGGCGGCCATCACGCCGGAGAATTACACGGGATACAATTATTGAGCGGAAACCGCGTTTGAGATAAGAGCAAACCGAAGCCTATGGCCAAGCAAAAGACTTTCTCCCGTGTCCTCACCTACGTCAAGCCCTACTGGGGCAGCATCGTCCTGAATCTGGTCTTCAACCTGATGACCATTTTCTTCTCGTTGTTTTCCTTCGCCTTGGTGGGACCGTTCCTCACCTTGTTATTCAAGGAAGGCGCGGTGGAAGTCATGGACAAGCCCGAGTTTTCATTCACCTCCGACTACCTGATGGGCTACCTCAACTGGTTCATGAGCAGCCTCATCGCCAGTGGAGGCAAATACCATGCGTTGGTCTTCATGTGCCTGTTGCTGCTTGCAGCCTTCTTCTTCCGTAACCTCGGTCGATTCTTCGCCTGCTATTTCATGGCCAACGTGCGCGTGGGAGCCGTCCACGACCTGCGCCGCGACGTCTACAACAAAATTCTCATCCTGCCCCTCTCCTTCTACCACAGCCGACAGAAAGGCGACACTATTGCACGCATCACCACCGACGTGCAAGAGGTCGAGGTCTCGATTTTGAACTATCTGGAGATGCTCATCAAAGACCCGCTGACCATCCTGTTCTTCTTCCTCTTTATGGTGACGCTCAGCTTCAAGCTCACCCTTTTCGTGCTGATTGTCTTGCCCATAGCGGGATTACTCATCGGCAAGGTCGGCAAGATGCTGAAGAAAGAGTCGAAAGAAGGACAGACCAAGCTAGCGGGCATCATCTCCACCGTGGAAGAGACCATCTCGGGACTGCGTATCATCAAGGCTTTCAACGCCATTCGCTACTCGGAGGACAAGTTTGAGGAACAAAACGCTGACTACACCAAGGTGTTGCGCGGCATCCACCGCAAGCGCGATATGAGTTCGCCCATGAGTGAGTTCCTCTCGTCGGCGGTGGTCATTCTCGTGCTGTGGTTCGGTGGTAAGCTCATCCTCGGCGGCGGCAACCATATCGATGCGGGCAGTTTCATTAGCTACATTGTCGTCTTCTCGCAAATCATTTCCCCTGCCAAGTCATTCTCGCAAGGCTACTACAACGTGCAGAAAGGCATCGCCTCGGCAGAGCGCATCTTCGAAATCTTGGATGCAGAAGAAATCATCACTGAGAAGGAAAACGCCATAGAAATCAAAGACTTCAAAGACAGCATCGAATACAAGGACGTGCATTTCAGCTACGGCAAAGACGAGGTGCTGAAAGGCATCAACCTCAAGATTCCAAAAGGCAAGTTCGTCGCTCTTGTCGGCGAGAGCGGCGGCGGCAAATCGACCATGGCCGACCTATTGCCACGATTCTATGAAGTCGGCAGTGGCAGCGTCTGCATCGATGGCCACGATATCCGCGATTACAAGATTGGTGACCTGCGCGGCCTGATGGGTGTAGTGTCGCAGGAGACCATCCTCTTCAACGACACCGTGTTTAATAATATCGCCTTCGGCATGAAGGATGTCTCGAAGGAACAGGTCATCGAAGCCGCCAAGATTGCCAATGCGCATGAGTTCATCATGGAACTAGAACTCGGCTATGACACCCGCATCGGCGACCGTGGCATGAACCTCTCTGGCGGCCAACGCCAACGCTTGAGCATCGCCCGTGCCGTGCTAAAGAACCCGCCCATCCTTATCTTGGATGAAGCCACTTCGTCATTAGACACTGAAAGCGAACGTTTGGTGCAAGACGCCTTGTCGAAAGTGATGAGTCAGCGCACCTCCATTGTCATTGCCCACCGCCTGTCGACCATCCAATACGCTGATGAGATTGTGGTCCTTCAGAAAGGCCAAATCATCGAGCACGGCAAGCACGATGACTTGATTGCCTTGGGTGGCGTTTACAAGAAACTGACCGACCTGCAATCCATCGGATAAGCTATGAAAAAGCGATACACCTTTTCCACGGGAGAGCACATCGAGGCCGACCTTGAGGATTTACGGAACTTGTTGCGCGACAACCAGCAGTATTACGAGAACTATCAGGACATTCTCGGCTCGCTCGAAGACGACGATTATGTGGCGCGCGGCAACGGCTTCTGCGACCGCAAATACAGCGACGACTTCATCGAGGGGCAGCTGGAGAAATACGCGCAGCGGGTGAAGGAGATCCAAAGATGGATTGCCGAATGGGGATGATAACAGACATCAACACCATCAAAATCATTGAAAATGGTAAAGACTAAGATAGACTACAGCGCAGAGAGGGAAATCGTTCTCAAACAAATAATGGAACGCTCGGGGATTGATTATAAGCTGGAATTGGAAAACATTTTCGAACAACTACAACCCTTGAAGGAATCCCCCAATCCTGTAAAACGAAAACTCAGATTTGTCCCTCCCTATTTCGGGAAAGACGATATCAAACTGATTATCATTGGGCAAGACCCCACGATCCGAAACGAGGAACGTCGCAAAAACATAACATGCACCCTGAACTTAGATAAATCGGGCGCTTTGACAAGCTATGTTAAGCAAATTTGCGAAGGATTGGGGATTACTATAGAAAATGTATTTGCCACCAACATCTTCAAGTATTTCTACACAACGCCACCAGCGCAAACATTTGACCTACTCAAGAATCACCTACCCCACAATATTGTCTTATTAAAAAAAGAGTTGGAGTTATTCCCAGAGGCTCCCGTAATCACATTAGGGGAACCCGTTTTGAAACTATTGACAAACGACAAGGCAAAAGTCCGCAATTATTGGGGATATAATCCAAAGACCAAATCCTGTAATGACGATTTTGATTCCGTGGGAACTGATAAGAATAACGAAATCGGAAGAGTATTCTACCCATTTTGCCACCAACCGAGTCTACGAAAGCAGTTTTACCAAGAAAACATAAAGGGACACCTTAATGCTGTAAAAACCAAATTGGAGTCTTAAGCCTTCCAGTTTTACATCATTAAGGAACATTTTTTCAACCACTTCAAGCTTATGCCACAAAATGGCACTGGCTTTCTTTTTCTTTGCACCATAAACTAGGCGAGATTTTTTTCGCGCTGAGGTTGAAAAAACACGGTTTGTGTTCTATCTATTATTGTTGAACGATTATGAAAGGAGAAAGCTATGGAACCCAAGAAGAAAACGACTAAGAAGATGGACCTGCTAACCGCAGTGGAAAAGATTGTTGAATTGTCGAAAGACTCAAAACTGGAACCTGAGTTCTTCAAAAAGGCGGCACGGCCCATTAAATACCTGGCCGAAAGGATGGAATTCACAAAGGAACAGGCTGTGATGATGTCACTGTTCATCGACAAATGCAACGACACCACCCGCATCAGTGATTTCTCCGAACACTTCCAATGCACCACCACCCGTGTCATCCGTCTCATGAAAGGCGTGGATGAACTTGAATGTCGCGGTCTGGTAAACTGCAGCCGTACCCGTAGCGGTATCACCTACCATGTGCCTTTGGAAGTGGTTGAGGCTTTCAAGAACGACGAGAAATTCGTGCCTCACAACTATTCTGGCTTGACTTGCGCCGAGTTGTTCGGCCTCATCGATGATATCATGGAGATGCGTGATGACAACGAGTTGAGCACCGATGCCGCAGAAAGAAAACTCCGCGACCTGCTCGACAGCAACCAGCACCTGATCTTCGTCCAAAAGCTGAAGAGCTTCAACCTTTATGAGAAGGACGAGATGCTGCTGCTTTTGTTCTCGCACCTGTTTGTCAACAACAACGACGACAACATCGGCTATCACGACCTGAATTTCTTCTATGACCAGCGATACGAGTGGAACTATATCAGAAGCCGGTTGGTCAACAACACGCATGTCTTGCTTGACGTCAAGATGATTGAATACAATAGCGATGATGGTTTTGTGAACCGCGAGTCGTTCCGCATGACTTGGAAAGCCAAACAGATGCTGTTTCCCGAGTTGAACCTGGCTTCGATGAAGCAAGATATCAATAGAAAAGGCCTCATTAAGCATGAGGACATCGTGGAGAAACAACTCTTTTACGACAAAGCCGTCGCGGTACAGGTCGCCGACTTGGGCCAACTGCTGGAGGAAGAGCATTATCGTGAGATCTGCGAACACCTAAAAGACAAGGGTTATCGCAGTGGCTTCACCTGCTTGTTCTATGGTGCTCCCGGTACGGGTAAGACCGAGACCGTGTTACAGCTGGCGCGTCAGACGGGACGCGACATCATGCAGGTCAACATCTCGGAAATCAAGAGCATGTGGGTCGGAGAGAGCGAGAAGAATATCAAGAGGGTGTTTGACCAGTATCGAGAGAAGGTCGCACAGCAAAATGTCACGCCCATCTTGCTCTTCAACGAGGCCGACGCCATCATCGGCAAGCGTCAAGAGGGGGCAGAGCGTGCCGTGGAGAAGATGGAGAACTCCATCCAGAACATCATCCTTCAGGAGATGGAGACTCTCGAAGGCATCCTCATCGCCACCACCAACCTGGCTCAAAACATGGATAAGGCCTTTGAGCGTCGTTTCTTCTACAAAATAAAGTTCAACAAGCCTTCATTGGAGGCAAGGATGCAGATTTGGAAGACGATGCTGCCCGAGTTGCAGGAGGCCGACATCCGAACCTTGGCCGAGAAGTACGACTTCAGCGGCGGCCAGATTGAGAACGTGGCGCGTCACTACGCCATCGACACTGTCTTGCACAGCGACGCGGCTTCTTCATTGGAGAAGCTGATGGCGCATTGCGATAGCGAGCGCCTGGAGCAAAAAGAAGGACGAAAAATCGGATTCATTTGAGCCGGTTTTCTAAAAACAAATAGAACAATATAAAGATTATCGAGACTGTGCCTCAATTCGGCACAGTCTCTCGCTTTCTTTGCAAAAAAGCAATATACCTATGAAAACAATGAAGATGAGAGATGTGGTTTTCGACAAGGCATTGTTCGAAAACTTCCGCTCTGGCACCATACTCGACACACTATTATGCAGCTACACGGGTCTGCCCAAAGGGGTCAACTACATGATTATCGGCGATCCTGGTGTGGGCAAAACCACCATCATCCTTGATCTTCTCGCTAATATCTCCCTCCGCAATCCCGACTCCAGGATTCTTTTCATCAGTGCCGAGATGAACGAGATTGACCTTGCAGTTTACGTGCAGCGTTACCCAAAATTCAGCGATTTGGACATGCTTTTCGTCGAAGCAGATTTCGACAACGGCGCGCACCATTTGAAAGACCTTGAAGACATTCTCCAACAAGGCTGGGACATCGTGGCCATCGACTCGTTCTATGAATTGCAAGGCATCATCAAAGAAGAAGAAAACATCACCTTGCGCCTGGCCGAAGCCAAGCTGCTCAGCCTTATCAAACACCATAACAAGGCCGACAACAACGCGGGCGTCCACACCACCTTTCTTACCATACAGCAAGTCACCAAAAGCGGCGTGTTTGTCGGCTCCAACCGTCTCAAGCACATGATCACTGCCATGATGGAGCTGAGGCTCGACAACCCCAAGAACATCTACAGCGACCGCTTCGTGGTGTTCACCAAACACCGCCGTGGCGATGTGGGGGTGAAACTCTACTACAGCCTAAGCTCGACGGGCGACGTCACCTTCGACGAGGAACGCTTCGTCAGCGACAGGAAACTGCGAAAAGTGCAAAGCGAGGTCTCCTCCCAGTTGCGCGATTTCGCCTCACAATTCGACCAACTATTCAACAAAACCCAAACAGACTAACTATGGATTACCAATCATTTCAACAAGAAAAGCAGAACTTCATGGCGCAGCCCTTCGGATACAGAGAGGCTGCCATCAACGAGCTGACGGCCATCGACGACACCCATTACAGCATCGGCGGCACCATCGTGGAGCTGTCGGACTCCGTCGCCGACGACATGGACCACCATTACGGGATCATGCCCCAACAAAGCAAGAACGCCAGAAAGACATTTGGCGACGTGGGCATCACACATCTTCGCAACTTCTTAGGTCAAGCCGGGAAACAAGACAAACGCTGTCTCGTGCTTGTCGCCGACACTTCACAACGCCAAGTGACACGTGTTCTCCAGACAAAAGAGCACCTCATTCCGCCGACGTCGTTCTTCGATTTCGCCGAACTGTTTATGGATCAAAACGGCTACGAACCCGAAGCGTTGGAATACGACATGGGCACAGAAATCTCCTTGCGAATGAGGCCCAACAACCCAACCTATCTGCCTTTTGCCCCCAACGACGAATTCATGTCGAATGGCTTGTGGCTGCGCTGGAATCCCGTGGAAATCAGCTTTGGCAATTACTACGAGCGTCTGATATGCAAAAATGGATCCACCCAGATATCCACTCATCAGATGTTGCACGCCAATTCACTGAACGACAGCTCCATCTCGAGGCTATTAGCCATCAACAGCGACAACAACATTCTCAAGCACAACACGAATGTCATGCTTGACAACGCCCGCCTCGCGATGACGACACCCGCTTCCGTCCATGAATTAGGGCTGGCGTCAAGGGCTTTGCATCTCTTGGGCGTCGAAGACGAGGTCGTCAAAGTCGTTCCCTTTGAAGAAAACTACAGCCGTTACGAACAAGCGGGCTTCCCAACGGATGCCACGAGCCAAAGAAGGTCCATCAGCAACATCACGGTTTGGGAGTTGTTCAACAGGATGACTGCCTTCGCCACTCACAACGAGATTTGGGACACTAAAAACCTTAAACGGTCGTTGTTAATGTCAAAAAGCACCGACTTGCTGAATCAAAAACGCGACATCTACGAATTCAACAACATCTATTGAATGGCAACACATTTTATCTTTGGCAGCGACCATTACAACAAGGTTTTAAGTAGGGTAGCATCAGTCAAGCGCAGCCTCTGGATTGGCACAGCCGACATCAAAGACCTCTATGTCAAGGTAGGGACGCAAACGAAGCCCTTCCTTGCGGTCTTGGCACAGCTCATCAAGAAAGGCGTTGAGGTGCGGCTCATCCACGCCAAAGAGCCAGGTCCCGCCTTTCGTGAGGACTTCGACAAATACCCTGCCTTATTTGAAGGCCTTGAAAGAGCGCTTTGTCCAAGGGTGCATTTCAAGATCTTGGTTTTTGATAACCAGGTTGCCTACATCGGCAGTGCCAACCTCACCGGCGCAGGCATCGGCATGAAAGGCGACGGCACCCGCAACTTCGAGGCGGGCATCCTCACCGACAATCCTGAGCTGGTCGAGCAAGCCATGAACCAATTTGATGAGGTTTGGATGGGCAAACACTGCAAGTCTTGCAAACGGAAGGAGTTTTGTGGCGATCCAATAGCACTTTAATCATGAGCAACATTTATCTCGCTGAAATTGTCAATCTTCATGAGCCTAGCCCAAGCGATGGCTATCCATTTAATATCCCAGCCATTAAGAGTTTGAGGTCATTGAGCTTTACCACCGATGTGACGTATTACATTGGGGAAAACGGTAGTGGCAAGTCAACCTTGTTAGAGGCCATTGCCATCAAAATGGGGATGAATGCCGAGGGCGGTGGACGGAATTTCAATTTCAGTACTAATGCGACCCATTCAAACTTGGAGGAAGAACTGAAATGCGTAAGGACGCCTTATCGCCTTTACGATAATTTCTTCTATAGGGCTGAAAGTTTCTACAATGCTGTTACCTATCTCGAGAGCCTCAAAGATGGGGGAAACCCATTTTTCTCCTACGGCGGCGAAAGTCTTCACCATTGTAGTCATGGCGAAGGAATGGTTCGCTTGATCGAAAATCGATTGGAATGTGGCTTCTATGTATTTGACGAACCCGAAGCCGCTTTGTCATATCAAAACCAATTGAGGTTCTTGTTGTGGATGCATCGGGCTGTGAAAGCGGGCAGTCAATTGATTGTCAGCACCCACTCGCCAGTCCTTCTCGCTTATCCAGGAGCGGTGATTTATCATCTGAATTCTGAAGGCATTACCAAGACAACCTTCGAGGATAGTTATATCTATAACGACATGCGTTCGTTTGTCAACAATGTATCTTTAGTTCAAAAAGAGCTCGGCCTTTTGGATTGAAAAAAAGCTAGTGCTCTATTAGCCTGTGCTTCAATTCGGCACAGGCTTTTGTTTTCTTTGCAGCGGAAAACAAAAAAGAATTCCAATGAAATACAGACACAAAATGAAGCTGCAAGAAGCAGCTAAAGTAAAAGGACAAAAACGCCGCGTGGCCGACCGCTCTGAAAGGCCACAATACACAGATGAAGAAGTGGCCAAATTGGTCGATTACGACTACGGCTGCTTGTTGGATATGATTTACTACAAACTTGAAAGCATGAGAGACTTCTTCTTAAGCAAGCATACGCATGGAGCTGATGCCAAAAAATATGCAAAGCAAATGGAGGTGGCCATGCGGCTCATCAGCATTACCCAAGGCAAGGATGCTTTCTTTGACGACGACGTGGGCGCACCGTATGTCAACACGAGAAACTACAAACGCTATGAGAAGCAGTTTTATTCCTGCCATTCGCTGCGCAAAGAAAAAGCCTGGCATGTGTTGTTTCTGTATCTGGAACGCCGGATGCGGGGATGGTGGGATTGATTCTTTTGGTGAAATGAAAGGATATTTGTAGCTTTGCAGCATCATTTGAAAAAAACACAATAATATGACAAAGAATGAAATTGCAGAAGCCATTTTGCGCTTCGGTGTCCAAAAAGCCTATCTAAGTGCAGAAAACATGACGACCGGCGTATTGACTCAAAACGTACTCAATCCATTAAGTGAAGAGAAAATCACCGAGTTGTCACTTGAAACGGAATATAGATTGAGAGCATTAATCGCACAATATAGCCATGCAATTGAAGGGGATGTTTCCTCGGATCAAGAATGTGGACTATTGTTCCAGTATGTATTTGACAGGGTTGTTGAAGTAACATACAAAACCATTATTGGAAAAGAAATAGACACGAAGTTTCTCTTGATTGAGCCCTTTGAAAGTTATGAAATTGATTTACCATATTATATTCAGCAGAAACTCACTAATCAGGTTGGGCGACTTGCCTGTTTGTGTGGCTCGATAATTGAGTATATGGACAAAAACGGTTTCCGAGAGGAGAATTTAGGGACATGGATGCTTCCCTTTTTGATGGTGCCAACTTATATTGCAATTAGATTCGCACAAGAAATGGATTTTGATAGAGACATTGATGAACATGACAAAAGCTTCGGTGAAGGAAAACTCGATAATCATGAATGTTTGATTGTTCTAAACGAAATAGCCAAAAAAGCTTTAATTACAATAGGTGAAGAAGCAATGGATCCACCTATGGTTGATCTGATGGGTAAAATTCTACTCGGAATTAATTCAGGAGAAAGCGATGAATTGATTGCTGTAAAAGCAATAGCAGAGTTCATGTTGTCTGGTTATGCATTGGACGAAGTTAGCATTAAGGAAATTAGCAAGAACACCCGCGAAAAATGCCAGAAACATCTTTTTGCGCTTCAAATTGCCATAGGTACTATACAAGATTATCATTGTAGTGCAGAGGAGGCTCTTTCGCAAATTGCTAACATATTATAAAATTATAAAAACGACAAGATAACATAAACCATAAAAACATGTCACACATTAATTTTACGCCATGGGTTGGCGAACACTATAACTCGGGCTTGTTTAATGGAAAAAAGATTTTTGTTCTCGGAGAAAGTCATTATTGTACAATTGAAAGAGGTGAAGGCGGACGTTGTAGCCAAATATGCTCAAGGGGATTGATGGATGAAAGATGTACAAACCAAACAATTGACGTTATTAGTGAGATTAGAAATCAAGACTGGAATTCCCGTACATTCTCAAATTTTGAGAGAACATTATTTGGCAAAGTTCCAGAACAGGAAGAGCGTGAATTGTTATGGGATAGCGTCATATTTTACAACTATTTACAGTATTCTCAATCGGGGCCAACCCGCCCACTTGAGCAAAAGGAAGAAGCATACAAGGAATCTGAAATAGCATTCAAAGAAGTGCTTGAAACATATATGCCAGACTATATAATAGCTTGGGGTATGCGTCTTTACGATATATCTCCTGATTGGGGAGGTGAACCATCAATAATAGAAATAGCGGACAACGGTAAAGCTAATGTATGGACTTACACAATAAAAGGGGAAAGAATACCAGCATTATTCATCTATCACCCGTGTTATGGTGGATATAGTTGGTCTGCATGGCATCCTTTCATAAAGAAATTTCTTGGTCTTGATGGTTTAGATATTCCAACATGGTTAGCACACAAACCTATAATTGCTGTAGACTATGAGCAACGTGATATTCAAGCCTGTGCCGGTGACGCTAAATATCTGTCTATTGGACGATCTACATGGGATAATGATACAATTGGAGCAAAAATTTGGCGAAAATCTGCGGATAAATGGTCTAGGCAAAGTGAAGATATTCCTCTTTGGCGCTTGCTTGATTTAGCCATACTCCTCGTTGCAACCCTCAAAGATAAGAAAAGTATATTAGGAGAAACAATAATCAATGACGCAGACGAGAGATTCTTAAAAGAGATGATAAAAGACAACAGCGATTTGTATCGCCCACGTATAGAAGAACTCGCTCGGTTACTTAAGTAACTATTAAGGCGTAGAAGATTATATTACATAAAGAAAATATCTTAAATATTGCAAAAGCCTGTGCTTCAATTCGGCACAGGCTTTTGTTTTCTTTGCATCATCGTTTAACCCCTAAAACTAACAAACATGAGCAAAGTATTCAAAGTATGGCCCAAGCGGGTCAAAAGAGTGAACGGCACGGTGCTTACACCCGAAATGGTCATCATCGTGACCATCCCCATGCATGTCTCCAATCCCTTCAGCAATGGTGCCAAGGAGATCAAGGAAACCTACATGCGCATTTACCAGTTCGACTACCAGAAAGCCAACTGCTATCCGTCTGACTTCAACTATAAGGCATTAGATTAGCATAGTTGAAAAGACATTAGATCATCAAAA
>JAEEGH010026494.1_pt1 | contig 11548 bp, 10 predicted proteins | sample 9134181 | NCBI WGS metagenome assembly JAEEGH01 (sample SAMN16246544, study PRJNA631951) | gut metagenome | biome: gut microbiome; feature: rumen; material: DP-attached | host: Bos | place: Iran: Karaj | collected 2018-10 | reverse complement strand
AAGAGATGAAATTTGTGCATATTTGCGGGTTATGACGATGAGGAATACCTGCAAAGATGTGCGAAGATCGCTCTTTGAGGCATTACTGTTTTACGAGTGACTGCCCAAACGCTCCCTGCTTTTTTGCCTTTTTATCTCTTTACTCTCGCGTTGCCGCTCCATACGCTCCAGACCATATCCTCATCGGCGGGTTGTGCGTAGTCCGTAAGGAACGTGGTCGCAAGCGCGCCTGTTGCCCAGCCGAACTGAATCCACTGTTCGCTCTCCCAGCCCTTGAGTATGGCGTAAAGCAGACCGCCCACAAAGCCGTCGCCGCCGCCTATACGGTCAAGCACCCTGATTTCACGCGGCTCAACAACCTGCCACTCGCCGTCGCAGAACATAATCGCTCCCCAGAGGTGAGTGTTTGCATTTACAACCTGGCGCAGTGTGGTGGCGTAAACGGAGGCGTGGGGGAAGCTCTCACGCACGCAGTTAATCATACCCTTGAAGCCGTCGATTTTGGCTGCAAGGTCCTTTCCTCCCGCCTCAGGTCCCTTTATGCCGAGGCAGAGCTGGAAGTCCTCCTCGTTTCCGACGAGGATGTCTGCAACTGATGCAATCTCGCTGAATGCTGCGGAGAGCTCAGCCTCGCGGCCCTTCCAGAAGGATGCGCGGAAGTTGAGGTCAAAGGCGATCAGGGTTCCGTTCTTCTTGGCTGCCCTTGCGACATCAAGGCAGAACTGTGTTGTCTCGTGGCTGAGAGCCGCGATCAGACCTGAGAGGTGAAGGATTCTGACTCCGTCCTCCTCAAAGATCTTCTTGAGATCGAAATCGGAGGCCTTGAGGGTTCTTCCGACCTCGCCGGACCTGTCGTTCCAGACCCTTGGTCCGCGGCTGCCGAATCCGCTGTCAGCGATGTTGAACTGATGCCTGTATCCCCATGCACCGCCCTGCTCCACCTCAGGACCGACATAATCGATGTTCCTGAATCTGAGCTCTGACTTGATGAATGAGGCGATCGGGCTCTCCTTGACGAAGGTTGTGAGAACCATTGTCTTGAGGCCGAGTGAGGAGCTGACGTTCAGGACGTTGCTCTCGGCACTTGTGGCCTGAAGCTCGAACAGGTGGCTGGTATGAACAGGAAGCCTGTTGACCGGTGTGATCCTGACACCCATGCTGGTGGGGCAGACAAGATCGTATTTGCAATTCTCTCTGAGTTTAAGCATTTTATTTCCCCTTTTTTATTATGCGATTGTATTGTGCAGGGTCTTCCTGACGGCGCCAGGACCTGCGTTCATGCTCTCGAAGGCTGAGATGACAGCATCCTTGAGCGGAGATGTAAGAACGTTGTAGCCCCAGATGTCCTCTCTGGAAAGAATCTTGTCCAGCTCTCCGCCCTTCAGCGGCTGGGCGAACTTGATTCCGGCGATATCAGCGTGAGCTGACTCTGCAAGCGGATCCGGGCTGAGCTCGAACGGATTGCCGTTGTCATCCACTGCAAGCAGATATCTGATCCATGATGCAAGGACAACAGGAATTACCTTGAGGTTTCCGAGATCCAGTCCCTTTGCCTGATATTCCTTGACAGTCTCACCGAAACGGATGGCAAGCTTCTGGCTTGTGTCTGTTGCGATTCTCTGCGGAGTGTCGGGCATGAACGGGTTCGGCAGTCTCTTGTAGACGACATCATCGATGAATGACTTCGGTGAGAGGATTCCGGGATCCGTGACAACAGGAAGGCCCTCGACATAGCCCAGTCTCTCGATGTACTTGACGATGTCCTCATCCTTCATCTCGTCTGAGATCTTGGTGTATCCGAGAATGCATCCCATGACGCTCATTGCTGTGTGGAGCGGATTAAGGCATGTGCAGACCTTCATGCGCTCGACCTTTGTGACTGTGTCGCGGTCTGTGAAATAGACTCCGGCCTTGTCCAGTGCAGGTCTTCCGTTGGGGAACTTGTCCTCAACAACAAGGTACTCGCACTCCTCTGAGTTGACGAATGCGGCGACATAGGACCTCTTGGCTGTGATGATGACATCCATGCCCTCAATGCCGTCCTTCTTGATTGACTCGCAGACCATCGGATCCGGCCTGGGTGTAATCTTGTCGATCATTGACCATGGGAAGCTGACCTTCTTCTCATCGCAGAGCCAGTCGACAAAAGCCTGTGAGACCATTCCCATCTCTGCCCAGCGCTTTGCGATTGTGGAGACTCCTGTGAAGAGCTTAAGTCCGTTCTGTGAGCAGTTGTCCATGCTGACGACTGCAATCGGATGTGCTCCGGCCTTGAAGCGCTCGTTCAGAAGAGACACGACCATGCAGCAGATTGTGGTGCACTTTTCAGGTCCTCTGAGGATATCCTCCTGGACATAGCCGGGAGCTGTGGCATAACCTTTCTCGGTGATTGTGAAGCTGACCATCTGGAGAGCGGGATTCGTGAAGATATCAACAAATCTCTTCCAGTCGTCAGGTCTCTGTGTGCTGCAGATGATTGCATCCGCGACTGATGCGCAGACTTCCTTGTCAATGGTTCCGTCTGCCTTGAGCGTGACGTTGATGTTCAGGTTGTCATAAGGTGCATAGCCCTTCTCCACGACTTCCGGGTCAAAACCCTCTCCAACAACAATGCCGGAATCAGCAAGACCCTTGTTCAGGAGATCCTGCATCCTTGCGGCAAGGAAGATCCTGAAGATGTTTCCGCCACCGAAATGGACCCACTTGCAGGCCTTTTTGGTGTTCTCCCTCATCTTTCCGATATTGTACTCAGGCAGCTTGTAGCCCTTTTCAATCCACTGTTTCCTTGATTCAGCGTTTTCTACGCTCTTGATGTTAAGCTTCAAAACCGAACCTCCAGTCATTCTTTGATTTTGTTACTTTAAGATTACCACAACTGATATATCAGTTGCAATATTTATTTAGCTCTTTTCAGATTATTCTGCACAAACTGATGTATAATCCCAGTCTGCCAGCATAAATCCATCAAACAATAATGGCCGGGTTTTCCCCGGCCATTCAGTGACGATTATTTCATCAGGATCTCGCTTGCGTGACGTCCGATGTGCTTGTAGAGAAGCTCTGCATACTCCTCTCTGTACTTTCTCCACAGCTTGTAGAGCCTGTCCTTGAACTTGTAGGAGCCGTCGGCGTTCTTCTCGTTCAGGATAAGACCGTATGTGATGTGGATCAGCTGCCTTGAGTCATTGTGCTTGAACAGATCAGGAAGCTCTGAGTCCTTGAGGGTGTCAAGGGAAGGAATCCTGGACAGCTGTGTCGTGACATGATAATAAGCTGTGGCAGCCTTGAAGGCGGTAAGCGCATAGGCGTGCACCTCTCTGTAGAGCTGCGGGTCCTTCATGGCGACAAGCTTCATGGCCTCAAGCCAGTTTGTTCCTGCGGTCTTCAGGTGGAAGCGGCCCTTTGTCTCACGGCCAGCTGACGGGAAGATGGAGAACTTGTCTGATCCGCTGTGGATGGAGATCTTATATCCGAAATGCCTTGAGATGGCGGCGTGGATCTTCATCTCGGCCGCGAACTGCTTCAGGTCACCTATGTAATCGATGCCCTTCTGGAACTCTCCGCAGAATCTCGGAGCGACGGTGGAGACCCTCACACCCTTTCTTGTCAGCTCGTTGGCAACAAAGAAATGCTGCGCAGGCAGGGTCGGAGTCATTGTCTCGTCAATTGAGACCTCGAAGTCAGCGACCTGCTTTCCGTTCTTCATGATCAGGTTGAAGAAGATGTCGATGGCATGCTTGATTGCCTCGCTGTAGATCAGGACTGTCCTCTTGTAGAGCTCCTCATCAAATGAGATCGTGACACCCTCTCCAACATCGAAGCTCTTGTTCATGTAGATGTCCTCAAGCTCCTTGTTCTGCTTATACTTTGCAAACACCTCAGCCTTTGAGAGGCCCTCGATTGTGTTGTCGATCTGCTCGCTGCAGTCCAGTGTGATCATGGTGCATCCGCTCTCAAGGGCATATGCGACTTCCTTAGCTGTCTTGACGTGATCTCCGTCTGCGCCCCATCCGGTTGTGTAACCGCATCTGAAGACCGCGAAGCTTGCGCTGTCAATGACGTCCGCGAATGTCCTGTTTGTCAGGTTCAGCTCTCTGATTGACTGCTGGGAGAGAATCGGTGTGATCTCAGTGTACTTCTTGAAAACCCTGAGATGTCCGTCAGTTGCAATTCCGAGGCGGTCTCCGACTCCCATTGTCTTGTCCCTGTCAAGGACTCTAGATGGAGCTGTCCAGGGATAAAGCGCACGCATCTTCTCTGCATTGGCGTGTGAGAGAGGCGCCAAAGTCCATGTCTTACCATCAGAGGTGACTGTCTCACCCTCAAAACCGAGTTTCGGATCTGCGACAAAATAGTCCTTGTCCTCCGCGGCAACCATGCAAAGGTTGTCATGAACCGAATCCTTGTAGACGTCGAACTTGCGACCGTCAGCTGTAATGAACATATCGAATTCCTCCATGCAGGCGCTGGCCCGCCAGTTTACTAAGCTATAATTCCATCTTAATTTGAAAACGTTTATTAAGCAACTAAAATATCAGTGGAAATCCGATGAATTTTGTTCTATAATGAAACCATGTTAACCGATGTCGTCTACAATGATCTTAGGGACAAGATCCTCAGCCTTACCCTCAAGCCCGGCACGGAGCTGAGCTTCACGAACCTGAAGCCTCTCTACAATGTCAGCATCTCCCCCATCAGGGATGCCTTAAAGCACCTTGAGAACGAGGGCCTTGTTGAGATCCGTCCGCAGAGCGGGACATCGGTGGCACTGATCGACATGGCTAAAGTCAGGGATGAGCGCTTTCGGAGGCTCTACCTTGAGCTGGGTGCGGTGGAGAAGGCATTTGGCCGCGGAATCAGTAAGCAACTCATTACACAGTGGGAAGATAATATAGAGAAGCAGTAGAAAGCCTTCGCCTGCCGTGACACCATCACCTTCCTCGAGCTCGACAATTCAATGCACCGCCTTCTCTTTGAGGCATGCGGCCACGAGAAGGTCTTTGACTCCATGCTCGCAACAAGCGGGAACTACCACCGAATCCGCATGGTCAGCTATCTGTTCGATGAGATCTTCTCCAACACCATCGACCAGCACACCACAATCCTCAATGCCCTTAAGGCAAACTCAATCGAGATGGTGACCCAGCTCGAGCGCAACCATATCTCCAAGATAGAGATCGAGACCTCCGGTTACCAGAAGGCCTATCCACAGTATTTCAAGTAATATATCAGTTTGATTCGTAGTCATTCGTGAAGCTCGTGAACGTCGTAAGCTTCGTGCAACTCGTTAACTTCGTGAACAACCTATTCACCCTCGAAAGCACAGTCACAGACATGGAATCTGCTCTCCTGTGGCGTATGCGTGCCGCCTTTGGAGTCATGCATTGTGGTCCAGAGGTCCCTTCTTATGTGCCTTCCGAACTTGCAGCCTTTAAATGATGCATAGGAGCACACCCCTTCCTTTGCGCTCGGGTGCCACGGACGGGCAAGGTATACTGAGCCGTCCTCAACATCAGACGTGCAGGTAAGGATGCAGGACTCAAAGCACAGTCCCCTCTCCTTGTCCGCCATGGTCGATGGAGCGGTCACAAAGCCCTTGCCGAGAGAGACTATGGTGCAGTGTTCGAACACGGCATGACTTCGGCCGAATATGAAATCTATGTTCCCCTTTATGACGCAGTCCCTGTAGGATTCCTCATCCCCGTCACAGAAAAGGGTGTCCTGCCAGCTCAGAAGCGTGCATGACTCAAACACCGTCCCCGTGGAGTCAGGAGATGTGAAAACCGCCACCGCCTGAAGCCCGTGCCTGACCGCAGGATTCTCAACCCTGATGCGGTTGTAGAGAGGAAAATCAAAGTCATTCTGGACAGTCAGGTCCTTGAATGTCACGTTATTGCCTGTCACAGTCAGTGTGGCGCTTGCAGCTGTTCCGAAACCCGGGGTCATTCCGTTATGGTCGTTCCAGACTATCGTGGCACCGTTGCCTATGACCGTCAGGTCATTGCGGGAGATACGGACCTTCTGCCTGAACACCGCCTTCTGAGGAAGCTCAACCGTCAGAGGCCCTTCAGAGCCGGAATTGAGGAGCCTGTTCAGATCTTCACCTTCACTTGCCTTCATGTAATACATGGAAAAACCCCATTTCAATCAGTCTATAAAAACAAAGACACAGAAGCCAAAGCGGCCTCTGTGCCCTTAATCATTGAGTATTAGTCAATCACTCAATTGTGAAGAAATCGAGCAGACCTGTGACTGACAGGACGTTGCGCACGATCTCAGGGACATTCTTGAGAACCATTGTCCCCTGCTTCTTCATGACCTTATATGCGGAAAGAAGGACACGGACTCCTGCGGATGAGATATACTCAAGATCCTTAATGTCCATGACAAGTTCCTTGACATCACCCAGTGAAGCGGCAATATCATCGTTAAGCTCAGGTGATGTGTTTGTGTCCAGCCTTCCTGAGACTGTGTATGTGAGCTTGCTTCCTTCCTTGACTTTCTTGAATTCCATTTTATCCTCCCTGGAACAATTCCATTATTTAACTTTTTTATGATCTTCCGCAAGCAGTGCAAGCGGGTTCGTTCAAATTTTCTTGGTGATAGTCAGGATATTGCTGTCATCCTTCCGTGTGTACTCCATGGTGTCCATGCTCTTCTTGACCATGAAGATTCCAAGTCCTCCGATTTTTCTCTCCTCGGCGCTGAGTGTCACATCCGGGTCAGGCTTGCTCACTGGATCAAACGGCTTGCCCTTGTCGATGAACGTGAGGACCATGGTATGGGGGTATTCCTCAAAGCCGATCCTGATCCATGCCTTGCCCGGACCTCCGTCATATGCGTAGCTGGCGATATTTACGAATATCTCCTCTACCGCAATGTCGATGTTCATCATATAGCCTGCAGGACAATCCCTGGCCTCGAGACGGGAGTCGACGAAGGAAAGCACCTGATCCAGGTTCTCAACCTTTGCATCTATCTCAAGCTCATCCATCTCAACATCCTCCTTGTTTCCCTTGTACTTGAAACACAGCATGGTGATGTCATCAAACTGCTCCGCTCCTGCAACGAACCGATCAATTCCGCTCCTGACGTTACTGATGACCTCAGAAGGCAGGGCATCAGGATTGGTGTTCAGGGCATCAACCATTCTATCGTCACCGAAGAAATTGTTATGGGAATCAGTTGCCTCCGGCACTCCATCAGTATACACGAAGATGGAGTCTCCCGGATTGAGCTTGAACTCATGCTCCTTGAACATGATGCCCTCCATCATTCCAAGAACCGGGGAATGATGGTATTTGACAAGCTCATACTTCTGTCCTGCCCTTCTCAATGCAGGATGCTCATGACCGGCATTGGCGGCAATGCCCTCTCCGGTCCTGAGATCAAGTATCGCCATCCATGCGGTGACGAAGAACTGTGTCTTGTTGCCGTCACACAGCTGGTTGTTCACATCCTCCAGGATTTCCGCAGGAGTTCCGCCCATCATGGCCCTGTTCTTCAGCAGGGTCTTGGCAATGACCATGAAGAGTGCGGCGGGAACGCCCTTTCCGGAGACATCAGCCATTACCAGTGCCAGATGGTTGGCATCGGTGAGGAAGAAGTCATAGAAGTCTCCGCCGACCTCCTTTGCGGGAGTCATCGTCGCATATAGGTCGATTTCGGTCTTCTGCGGATAAGGCGGGAAGATGCTGGGCAGCATGTCAGCCTGTATCTGAGTGGCGACATTGAGCTCGGCACCGATCCTCTCCTTCTCTGCCGTGATGGAGGTTATCTGGCTGATGTACTTCTTGGTCTTGGCAGACAGATCCTCAAATGCTCTGGCAAGAATCTCGATCTCGTCATTGGTGAGATAGGAATCCTCCATCTTGAAATCAAATGAGCCGCCTTTCAGTGTCTTGATCTTGTTGGTCATCTTCTTCAGCGGATTGACGACCTTTCCGGAGACAGTCAGTGAGATCGCAAGACCGACGGCTGAGATGACCAGGATTATTGAGATTCCCAAAATACCGAAAGTACGCAGGATTGAAGAGATTTCATTGATCGTGTAATCGGCGATCTCGGCAAGTCTCTCCTGCATATCCCTGGAAGGCTGTTCGATAGATGCTATATCAACTGCCGAGATGACAGCCCATCCGATTGAGGCCATCTTTCTTCCGACCATGTAGTAGCTCTGGCCGTCAAGATCAACGATAGCATAATCGTCCCGTCCGTTAAGGACATCGGTGACAAAGAGCGAGAAATCATTTCCCAGGGTCCTGAGGTCCGTAGCGTCGCTTGAGACCTTTGCGGAGAGGACACCTGTTTCCTTCGGAGAGAAGATCACATGACCGTTCTGGTTTATCAGGAACATGAAGGAATTCGTTTTGTCAAACTCGCTCACCTCATCCTCTATCATGTCAAGGAACAGGTCGGCACCGACAACAACCGCAAGCTTCCCGTTCACATAGACGGGCATTGAGCAGACAATTCCTATTGAATCAGAGAAAAAATCCTTCTCGACATCTGTGAAGTAGATGCCGCCCTTCTCGACAGCGCCCGTGTACCACGGTCTCTTCGTCGCGGTGAATGAGACCACAGAGCCGTCTTCGGCAACCTTCTCCTGCGGGAGGCTGTCCGTTATGAGAGTCACACCCTCAGGCGCGGCGACAAGACAGGAGTTGAGCCAACCCGTCCTGTAAAGTGACTCCATGAACTCAGCCATGTTCCCGAGAAGATAACCCTTTGAGAGAGCATCCCTGTTGGAGGGACTTATCCCTTCACCGAACAGAATCTGTGTCCCCACCTCATTGGCATCGAGCTCAGCAGGAGTTGGGATGAACTTCGAGCCGTAGTCCTCAGGTGAAGTGAGGACGGAATAGGCATATTCCCCAAGCATGCTCACATGCCCGCTGAGCTGCTTCATGAGGTTGTTCAGCATCATGGCCTCAACACGGGTCGTCATGTTGATGGTCTCTTCAGCCATCTGGTTCATGACAGCAGTGGAGAGAACTTTGATGTTCTCGCTCTCCTGTATGCTTCCTTTCTTGAATGAGGAACGCGTCAATCTCGTCAGGCCGATGATGATGATTATGAATGTCACCGTAATCAGCAGCATTGAGAGAAAGAAAACAGTGGATATTTTCTTCTTGATTGAGCTAGGTTTGTTGTCTTTCCCCTTCTTGTCCATTGCTGTTATCTGATGTCCTCTGTCTTGATCCAGTCCTGGTCATCATATGCACGGTTCTCACCGCACATGGCCCAGATGAAAGTGTAGTTACTGGTACCGCAACCGGCATGCACTGACCATGACGGATTGATCACAGCCTCGTCATTGTGCATGACGATTGTCCTTGTCTGGTCAGGCTCGCCCATGAAATGGAAGACCACATTGTCCTTCGGGATGTCGAAATAGAAGTAGACCTCCATCCTTCTCTCGTGTGTGTGCATGGGCATTGTGTTCCACACTGAGCCCTCCTCCAGATGGGTAAGGCCCATTGAAAGCTGGCAGGTGTCCAGCACATCCGGATGGAGGTACTGGTTGATGGTTCTCTCATTGCTGGTCGCCTGGGAACCGAGGTGCTTGTGGATGGCCTTCTCATAAGGAACATGGGTTGCCGGCTTCGGAGTGTGAGCAGGAGTCGTGCAGATATAGAACTTTGCCGGATTCTCCGGGTCATCTGATGTGAACTCGACCTTCTTTGTCCCCATGGGAAGATAGAGGCCGTCCCAATGGGCCATCTTGTACTCGGCACCGTCAGCATAGACCTTTCCGGGTCCGCCGATATTGATGGTTCCGAGCTCCCTTCTCTCAAGCACATATGTCACACCGAAATTCTTCCATGGATCGATGTTCTTCTCCAGATCCAGCCTCTCTTTGACCGGCATGGCTCCCATTGTGACAATCCTGTCAACATGTGAGTAAACCGCACTGACGTCATCTGCCTTGAAGATCCCGGTGATCAGGAACTCCTGCCTGAGCTCCTCCGTGGTCATCCTCTTGAAAGGCTCCTTGCCTGTTGAATATCTGATATCCATTACGAATCTCCTGTTATTGTTTTTTATTACCTTACCACTATAAATTATTTGCGCGAATGTATCAAATATTATATTCTGATTTCATGCTAGATTTAGGTTTCAGAACACATGATTTCGGTAGGAAATTCGATAATGCAGACCAGATCGGTGAGGTCGCCTCCTCTTTCAGGAAGAACGCCTGCCTGCATTTCGCCCCATATAAGGTACTTGATGATACCCCAAAGCCGATGAACGCAAAGTGGGCATATGACACAAGAAAGGCCCTCAACGCCCATGGTGTCAGGGTCGCCATACTCGGCTGCTACGTCAATCCCGTCCACCCGGATCCTGAGATCCTGGAGCAGGAGCTTCAGAAATTCGAGAACGGCCTGGACATCGCAGACAGCCTCGGCGCCGGAATGGTCGCCACTGAGACAGGCTCCCTTGACCCGCGCAATGTCCGCTGCGAGGACACCTGGACGGACAAGAACTGGACACGCTTCCTGAACATAGTGGAGCGCCTTCTCAAGAGAGCTGAGAAGAACAACGTGATAATGGCCCTTGAGGCGGTTGCCGACAAGAACACCCTGGACAACCCCGAGCGCATGTTCAAGGTGATGGAGACCTTCAAGTCCCCCAACCTACGCTGCCTGTTCGATGCCGTCAACATCATGCCCATAAAGGGAATAGATGATTTCGGAGCCTGGTACGACGAGGCCGTCTCGATGCTTGCACCCTACATCAGGGCGATGCACCTGAAGGACTACGTCTGGGCAGACAGCATGCCGAACTACCCCTACGCCACGGGCCCTGTGAAGAAAGGCAACATCGCCATAGGAGAAGGCCTGTTCCCGTGGAAGACGGTCTTCGGGATCTACAAGAAGTACGGCGTGGACAACGTGCCCATGACACTTGAGAACTTCAGGCCCGATACCCTCAGGCAGAGCCTCGAGTTCATCGAGAGGACATACGCCGAGGCCTGATACTTCGGCTTTTCCGTACGGAAATCTTACAGTTTGCTGCGGATGATCTTGCCGCTTGTGGTCTTCGGAAGCTCATCGCGGAAGACGACAAGTCTGGGATACTTGTAAGGAGCGGTGTGCTCCTTGACGTAGTTCTGGATCTCCTTCTTCAGCTCCTCCGTAGGCTCCGTGCCCTTTGTCAGGACGATGCTTGCCTTCACGATCTGTCCGCGCACCGGATCAGGTGCAGGAGACACTCCGCACTCAAGGACATACGGGAGCTCCATGATGACGCTCTCGATCTCAAACGGTCCGATCCTGTAGCCGGAGCTCTTGATGATGTCATCGGTCCTTCCCACGTACCAGTAGAAGCCGTCCTCATCTATCCATGCCGTGTCTCCGGTGTGGTAGTAACCGTCATGCCAGACCTCGCGTGTCTTCTCTGGATCGTTGTAGTATCCTGTGAACAGGCCGCACGGCGCACCGTTTTTGACGTTTATGACAATCTCCCCCGTCTCTCCGGCAGGAACAGGCTTGCCGTCGCTATCAACCAAAGACACATCATAAATCGGAGCAGGCTTTCCCAT
>JAEEGH010026493.1_pt1 | contig 11548 bp, 8 predicted proteins | sample 9134181 | NCBI WGS metagenome assembly JAEEGH01 (sample SAMN16246544, study PRJNA631951) | gut metagenome | biome: gut microbiome; feature: rumen; material: DP-attached | host: Bos | place: Iran: Karaj | collected 2018-10 | reverse complement strand
TGTGAGGCCATAAGCATATTTCTTCTTGCTTCTTCATCATAACCATTCTGATATGCCTTTTCGATATTTTCAAAAATAAGCTTTGTTGCAGTACATGAATACCTGCGGGTTTTAATAATAGTTGAACGACCGATATAAGCTTCTACTGCATGAGTAAGAGCATCTACACCGGTTGAAGCAGTAAGCGATTTAGGAAGAGTAAAGGTAACCTTTGGATCAAGAACGGCAACCTTTGGAATAAGAGGAAAGTCGCTCATAGGATATTTATAGTTTGTCTTTTCATCAGTGATTACGGCAGTAACTGTAACTTCACTTCCTGTTCCGGCAGTAGTTGGAATTGCAGCGAGGAAAGGAATCTTTCTTCTGATTTTAAGAATACCCTTCATTTTTGAAAGCGGCTTACGCGGACAGGCTACTCTGGCTCCAACAGCCTTAGCACAGTCCATAGAAGAACCACCGCCAAAAGCAATCAGACCTTTACAGCCGTTTTCTTTGTAAATCTGCAAAGCTTCTTCAACATTAGAAACTGTAGGATTAGGGCGGGTTTTATCATAAACAATACACTTAATTCCATTTTGAGGAAGCAGTTCTTCCAGATTACGGGTAAGCGTTCTCAACTGAAAATCCGTAACCAGCATTACGGTAGAAATATTTTTCTTCTTAAACTCTGCCGGCAATTCTTCTACTGAATTCAGGATTTTTGGATCGCGGTAAGGCAAAAACGGAATTGCAAGCTTAAAACAGGTTTGGAAAATACGACAATAGATTTTTTTTAATACGTTCATTTTGTTATCCTCTCTGGTTCTACGTTATGACAAAATATGACTTTTTGTCAAGATAGAAAATTATTTGCGGAAAGGTCGCTTTTGAGGTAAACTAAAAGCCGATGATTGATGTAGAGAAAGAAGAACAGGCCGTACCACGCGCTTTGCTTGTTGGTGAGCCTGGAAATGATTTACAGGAACTCAAAGGTCTCGTACTTACACTTGGCATGGATGTAATTCAGCGTCTCACGCTGACACGCATGGAAGTACATCCGGCTTATGGAATCGGTAAGGGTAAGGCTCAGGAAATTGCTGAGCTTGCAAAACAGATTGAGGCCGATTGTATAATTTTTGATTTTAACCTTGAACCAAGAAAGCAGAGAAACTGGGAAGAACTCTCGGGAATTTCCTGCTTCGACCGTCAGGAAGTTATTATCCGGATTTTTGGACAGCGAGCCCAGACAAAAGAAGCCGTTCTGCAGGTTGAACTTGCCCGCCTTTCCTACTCTCTTCCGCGCCTTGCTCACATGAACAAGGATTTTGCAAGACAGCGCGGTGGAGCTTTTGGTGCAAAGGGAGCCGGAGAAACTCAGCTTGAGCTCGACCAGCGTTTAGTCCGTGAAAAAATCAGTGCCATAAAGAAGGAACTTGCAGAAATCGAGCTCAACCGGCAGACTCAGCGCAAGCAGCGCGACAAGATGCCTTCCTGTGCGCTCGTTGGTTATACGAACGCGGGCAAATCTTCCCTCCTCAACGCACTTACCGGCGCCGATGCCTATGTTGAAAACAAACTTTTTGCAACTCTGGACCCGCTTACCCGTAAATTGCCTCTAAACGACAGTGCCGGAGTTCTTATTACCGACACAGTTGGATTTATAAGCAATCTTCCGCACCACCTGATTGATGCCTTTAAGTCTACTCTCGAAGAAGCGGTTTACGCAGACCTGCTTTTGCTGGTCCTGGATTCTTCGGACCCGGAAGCAGAAGCTCAGTATGAGACAGTTTGCTCAGTTCTTGAAGATATTGGAGCCGACAAAAATCCGCGCCTTATTCTTTTGAACAAGGTTGATAAAGCAGAAGATGAAAAACATACACTGCAGAAGCTCCGCCTCAAATTCCCGGATGCAATTCTGATCAGTGCTAAAGAAGAAATCGGCTTCCTCGACCTTAAAACAAAGATTTACGAACTTCTTTACGGTGAAGTAGCAGATTATGTTCTTCCGGTTACACAGGGCGCCCTTATAAACGAGCTTAAAAAGGCAGGCTGTATAGAAAAAGAAGAATGGCTTGATGACGGTGTACATATTACAGCCCGTGCCACAGGCCGTCTTGCAGCACTGCTTTCGCCTTTCGTAAAATAAAGAGAATAAAATGAACCAGGAAATCGACAACAAAGACAACAACGCATTACTTAATAGAATTCTTTTGTGCATAATCGCAGGAATTCTTGTTTTAATTTTGATTGGCACAATAATAGGCCTTGCCGGAAAAAAGAAACAGACTCCAGAGCTTTTGATTTCACAGGGAAAAGCAGTTAGCCTCATGGCTCCTTCCAACACAGAAGAAGTTTCATATTTTGAACTTGGAACTATCCGCATTTCCTGCGCTGCCGCAGATTCAGAAGAAGGCGGCTCCCTTATGGTTATTACACCCTGGCTTGCCTACCCTGCTGGTGACACTGTTTTTTATGAAGAGCTTTCCCGAAAAAGCGGTTCCATCAAAGGAATCTTTCAGTCATATTTTTCTGCCCGCACAAAAAATCAGCTCCTTACTGAAACAGAAGAAAAAATTGTAGAGATTATAATAGAAGAAATCAATTCAGATCTTGCCCTTGGCAAAATCTCTGGCATATACTTTACTGATTATCTTTTTCTGGAATGACATACATAACGAAAAGTTATATAATAAATTCATTATGACAATCGCATTATTTTCTGACAGTTACCTTCCAACAAAATCAGGAATTGTAACGGTAGTTGTACAGCTTCAAGAACAGTTAAAAAAGATGGGACACAGAGTTATTCTGGTCACGGTAGAAACAACAGATGAATACGAAACTTATGACCCGGATATTTACAGAACAAAATCTGTTGCATTAGGACTTGGTACAGACCAGTTTTTAAGCATTCCTGCAATGCATCCTTTAATCAAATATCTTAAGAGCAATAAAGTTGATATCATTCACTGCCACACAGAATTTGGTCTTGGAAAAGCCGGCCTTCGTGCAGCAAAAATCCTGAAAATTCCTGCAATCTGTACTACCCACACAATGTGGACAGATTTCTATAAATACTATCTTGCTTTTGGAAAATTAATCTCTCCAAGAATTATAAACGGAATTATGAAAAAGTATTACGGAAAGTTTAATTCTCTGATTGGTGTTTCTACAAAGGCTCGTAATTATTTTAAGCAGCCGGGAATGCTTCCTAACATGCCTTCTGTAATCATTCCAAATGCAATCGACAAAGAAAAATTCCAGAAAACACATATATCAGAAGAACAGAAAGCCGCACTCCGCGAATCTTATGGCATTAAGCCGGATGAAACTATGCTTCTTTTTGTAGGAAGAATTGGAGAAGAAAAACGAGTTCTCGAGCTTCTTCAGGTTTGCCAGAATGTAATCAAAAAGAATAAAAAGATCAAAATGGTTTTTGTAGGAAACGGACCTGCCTATGATGATATGCTGAAAAAAGCTTCTAAGGAAATCAAAGCAAAAAGCATTATTTTTACAGGCTTTATTGAATGGACAAAGGTCAGCGAATACTACGAAAGTGCAGATATCTTTGTTACAACTTCACTTTCTGAAATGCATTCCATGACAATTCTTGAAGCTCAGCTTTCAGGACTTCCTATTATTGTCCGCCGCGACGAAAGTTATCTTGATTCTGTTTTTGAAGACGTAAACGGCTACCTTACAGACACAGAAGAAGAAATGGAAAAGAAGATTCTTGAACTTGCCGGCAACAAAGAAAAACTAAAGGCTTTTGGTCAAAAAAGTCTTGAAATCACAAAAAGATTCAGTATTGAAACTCACGTAAAAAAGACACTGAAGGTTTACGAAGAAGTTATCAAAGCCTACCCGGGCCGTATTGATGACTTAGCTGTAATGAAGGAAATAGAGGATTATTAATATGTGTGCAAAAACTATACCTGCAAGAAAAGATGTGCCTGCAAAGGATAAATGGGATTTATCTTCAATATATAAATCAGATGATGAATGGGAAGCCGCTTTAAAAGCTCTTCCTGAGCTTACAAAAAAGGCTGCTGCTTACAAAGGACGGCTTGGCGAATCTGCAGTAACTCTGCTTGCAGCTCTTAAAGAACTGGAAGCTGCAAATCTTGCCATGGAAACTGTTTATCATTATGCCTCTCTGCAGCACGAAGCCGATGAAGATGATCCTAAGGCTACCGACCGCGACGGGCGTGCAATGATGGCTTACACGGAAATGCAGGCGGAACTCAGTTTTGTTGATCCTGAAATCCAGGAAATTGATGAAACTAAACTTCGCAAGTGGATAAGCACAAAAGAATTCGCTGATTACCGTATATATATAGAAAAACTTTTACACTTTAAGCAGTATATTCTCAGCGAAAAGGAAGAACGCATTCTTTCTCTTGCAATGCAGCCTGGACAAACTGCAGAAACTGCCTTCAGTGTACTTACTAATGTAGATATGAATAAAACCTTCGGAACTGTAACCGAAGACGGCGAAGAACAACAGCTTACAGAAACAACCTGGGGAGTTTTCATGCACTCTCAGGACCGCAAGGTACGCGAAGAAGCTTACAAAAAGTTCTATGCAAAATATGAAGAACATCAGAATACTATCGCCGCGCTCTACGCCGGCTCCGTAAACCAGGATGTTTTCAGCATGCGCGCCCGCGGCTACAAGAGCTCGCTCGAAATGGCACTTTATGGAAACAAGGTTCCAACCGCCGTTTATCATAATTTAATAGACTGCGTACATAAAAACCTCCCTGCCCTGCATGATTATTACAAGCTCCGCCGCGAGGTTCTCGGACTCGCCAAAGGAAAGCTCCGTCATTACGACGTATACGTGCCTTTAGTAAAATCTGTTAAGTCAACGACCTCTTACGAAGAAGCCGTAGAAATCTGCCGCGCCGCACTCGCGCCGCTTGGAAAAGAATACACCGACCGCCTTTGCGACGGCCTCTTAAACGGCTGGGCAGACCGCTACGAAAATATTGGAAAACGAAGCGGCGCTTTCAGCTCAGGCTGCTACATTGGAAATCCGTATATTCTGCTTAATTACAACGAAGATAATATCCGCGACGTGTTTACAATGGCGCACGAGGGCGGACACAGCATGCACAGCTGGTATTCCGTACACAATAATCCGTTTATGTGCTACGACTACACTATTTTTGAAGCAGAAGTAGCCAGCACCTTCAACGAAGAGCTTGTATTTGAGTACCTTTTCAAGAACGCAAAAGACGACGAAATGAAAAAATACCTGCTTTCTATGCGTGCAGACGACATTCTTGCAACCCTTTACCGCCAGACAATGTTTGCCGAGTTCGAGCTTAAGGCTCACGAGCTTGTAGAAAACGGAACTCCGCTCACCTCTGAGCTGCTCCGTAAGATTTACCGCGAGCTTCTGGAACTCTACTTTGGTCCTGAAATGACATTTGAAGCAAACAGCGACATGGAAGGCCTTCGTATTCCTCACTTCTACTCTGCATTCTATGTTTATAAATATGCAACCGGTATTTCTGCAGCCCTCGCCCTTGCAAAACGCGTAACAAACGGCGGAGATGCAGAGCGCGAAGACTACTTTAAGTTCCTCAAGAGCGGTGGTTCACGCTACCCTATTGAAAGCCTTAAGGTTGCCGGAGTAGATATGGCACAAACCGAACCGGTACAGGCTGCCTGCGACGAGTTCAAAAAAATCATTGCGGAATTGGAAAAACTGTTACATAATAATTAATAGTCTGTTATTCCATACGGAATGATTTCAAATGAAACGAATAGCTTTATTTGTACATAATTTAACAGTCGAATACTCGCTTACAGTAGCACAGGGCATTGCCTCTTATTTTACTGAGGACAAGGATGTTAAACTTGTCCTTGCACAGACAAATCAACCTAATTATCCGCACGGACTTTTTGAATATCAGTACTGGGCTTCTGCAGAGCTGCTTAAAGCAGACGATGTAGACCTGATTATGATAGTTACAAGTGCGTATCAGACCTTTATCTCGCCGGAAGACTTAAAAAAATATCTTAAACCGTTTACAAAAAAGCCTATTGTTTCTGTAGCAGTTGATTTACCCTTTAAAAATGTTTATTACACCATAAACGACTGCGAAAAGGCTTATAATCAGGTAGTTGAACATCTTATAAAAGAACATGGCTGTAAAAATATAGGCTTTCTTTCTGCCGCTTCTACAAATTCAAACGAAGCAATTGCCCGCCTGGAAGCATACAAAAAGGCTTTAAAGAATCACGGCTTAAAATATAATCCTGATAATGTTATTGAAGGTTTATTTATCCGTGAAGCAACCTATGAATTTGTTAAAGAAAAATACAAAAGGAAGGAAGACGTAAAGGTAGATGCGTTTATTTCTTCAAATGACCTGATGGCAGAAGGCTGTATGAAGGCTCTTCAGGAATTAGGCATAAGAATTCCAAAGGATGTAAAGATAATTGGCTTTGACGATACTGTAAGAGCCTCATTTACTTCCCCTTCACTTTCTACTATAGATCAGAATATTGCAGGTCAGGGTTATGCAGCTGCAAAAATTGCTCATAAAATCCTGCTTGGAGAAAAAATTCCCCGCGAAACCCGTATTTATGCTGAACCTATATACCGCCAGTCCTGCGGCTGCGTAAAACCAGACAACATTTCCTTTTTAAGCCGTAATCAGGAAGGTGAAATTGTTGAAAATCATCATATTAATTCAAATACAATAGAAGAATATACAGAATCTTCTAAAGATATTATTGGAATTTACACGCTTATAGATACCTTCCATACAAATCATACTTTACAGGAGCTTTTTAATTCCCTTACACAGATTACAAAGCAGATGAAGTTTGAATCTATGGCTGTTGCTCTTTATGAAGAACCGGTTTCCTTTAAAAAAGATGATGCTATAAAAATCCCTGATAAGGCATTTCTTAAGGTATACATTGAAGATAATAAGCAGGTTATTCCTTATGACGAAAAGGGAATTGAAACAAATCCTCATAAAAAGCTTATGCCTAAAGCCTATTACGCAAAGTCTGGCGGAACCTTTATTGAACATCCGATTTTTGCAGGCGAAAAGCAGTATGGATATCTTATTGTAAAACCAACAAACAATAAGTTCCAGATGCATCATGTTTACCTTAAGCTGATTATCAACGCAATTGCCAGTGCTTATGATTACACACAGGCAATTACAAAAAATGAAGCGCTTTCTAACCGAAACGAAAGACTTTTAAGAAATAATCAGGAATTAAACTTCCAGAACAGCATAGATGAGCTTACTCAGGTGCTTAATCGCCGCGGCTTTATGGAAAAAGCCGAAAAAGAACTCAAAAAAGCCGCTAAAAACGGCCAGAGCGGCATGGTTTTCTTTGCTGATATGGATGGTCTTAAGAGAATCAACGATACTTATGGTCATAAAATCGGAGACCTTGCAATTCAAACAGAAGCAAGGGTTCTCAAAGAAGCCTTCCGTTCTACTGATATTGTAGGCCGCTTAAGTGGAGATGAATTTGCTATTGTCTCAACAGGGCTTTCAAAGAATTCAATTCCTTCAATAAGAACCCGAATTGAACAGTTAAACATAATTTTGTCTCGGGACGCAGGACTACCACTCCCCCTTTCTCTTAGTCTTGGTCATGTAGCTTTCTCTCCAGATAAGGCTGATTTAGACGTTCTGCTTTCACGTGCAGACGAAAAGCTCTACGAAGAAAAAGAGTTAAAGCATTCTTCAAAACAATAAATAACCCGTCCCCACAAAACTTTTCCTAAAGTTTCAAGGAGTTTCGTCCGATATTAATAGGGTATCACTATGCACTAATTGCATTATCTGTAGAACCGTGCTAAAATTATTATGGGTGCGAAAAAGTTAGGAGACGAATAAAGTGAACAAGTCGGAATTCAAATCATTTTTATCAGCTGTTCCAAAGGCAGAGCTGCACCTCCACCTGGAAGCAGTAATCACTATCAGCGGAATCAAAAAGCTTTACAAGAATAAATTCGGCAAAGAAATGACAAAGGAAGAGCAGAAGGAGCTTTTCTCTTATAACGATTTAAACGGTTTTATTCAATCATTCTTAAAGATTCAGGGAATGTATTCTTCTGTCGAAGATTTTAAGATTGTTTTTGATGAACTTGAAAAATATCTTGTAAAAAACGGAATTACATATACAGAAGTATTCTTTGCACCTACAGCCTTCCTTAAAATGGGCTTTAAGTACGAGGATATGGTAAAAATCTTCCACGAGAAAATCAGCAAAATCAAGGCTAAACGCGGAATTACCATTAAGCTTCTTATGGACGTTTCACGCACCTTTGGCTGCGAAAACGCTATGAAGAATTATAACCTTTTGAAAGAATTCCCTTGCGAAGACATCATCGGCATTGGTCTTGGCGGTGCAGAAGCAAAGGGTCCTGCAAAAGAGTACGCTCCGGTTTACGAGCAGGCTCTTAAGGACGGCTTTAAGGCTGTAGCACATGCCGGCGAGGATGTTGGTCCGGAAAGCATATGGGATTCTATTAATTATCTCCATGCTCAGCGTATTGGTCACGGAATTACTGCAATTCAGGACGAAAAGCTGATGGATGAAATTAAAAAGACAAAGCTTCCAATTGAAATTTGTATTACTTCAAATACATTTACAAAGAAAATCGTTAAAAAGGCAAAGGATCATCCGGTTCGCGTCTTCTACGACAAGGGCCTTCCTGTAAACATCAACACAGATGATCCAGTTTTCTTTAAGACTACCCTGCTCGATGAGTTCTGGATTTGTCATAAAGACCTCAACTTTACAATGGACGAAATCAAGGAGCTGGTTAAGAACAGCTTCCGTCAGTCGTTCATGAGCGATAAAGATAAAAAGGCCGCCGTCGCAGCTGTAGATGAAGCTTGGAAATAGGCGGAAATGCTCGGGCTTAGCTCGGGCATATTTTTTTTATGACAAACATCGAAAAATACTATAATAAATTCCATGAAGAGCACCGTCTCACAACCCGTCACGGTCAGGTAGAATTCCGCACTACCCTGCATTACATCGAAGAGGCCATCCGGTGGTTGAGTGACGCGGAGCGTCGTATCGAAACCGATTACGATTGGAAATCCGTTAAAAACCGAGCCGATAGGGTCGGTTTAGGATTATCCACCTCTCCTCTGAAAATCGCCGACATTGGTGCAGGCACCGGCCGTTACTCGGTAGAGCTCTGTCACCGCGGTTACGACGTAACTGCAGTAGAGCTCGTAAAGCATAATCTGGAAATACTTCGTTCAAAGCACGAAAACATAAAAACCTGGCAGGGCGATGCACGCAGTCTTCCCTTTTTAGAAGATGAAACTTTTTACATTACCCTTCTCTTTGGACCGCTGTATCACCTGCATGGCGATGAAGAAAAACTCAAGGCACTTAACGAGGCAAAGCGTATTACAAAAAAAGACGGAATTATCCTTGTTGCTTATGTTATGAATGAGTACAGCGTAATTTCTTACTGCTTTAAAGAACATAAATGGAGCGAGGTCTCAGAAAAAGGCGGCCTTAGCCCCGATTTTCACACAATCTGTACAGAAGAAGACCTTTACGACTATGTACGGCTGGAAGACATAAACCGTCTTAATGAAGCAGCCGGCTTAGAAAGAATTAAAATAATCTCTGCAGACGGCCCGGCCGACTACATGAGACGAGAGCTTAATGAAATGAGCGAAGAAGAGTTTGAAGCCTTCTGTGCATTTCAGCTTGCAAACTGTGAACGGCCGGAGCTTGTGGGCGCCGGCAGCCACTGCGTAGATATACTACAGAAAAAAAAACTAGTGAAATAATTAAAAGAGGCATATAATTAAAATTATGGACTTGAGAATTATTTATTTAGCAGCTTTATTCATCTCAATGATTGCATTATTTGTGTACTATGAAATAAATTCTACGAATCTAAATAAAAACTATCTCACTCTTTTTTTGACAACCTTTATTTCTAATTTCGGCTACGCAATGTCTGTTCACGCAGAAACTCTCGAAGGTGCACTTTCCGGTAACCTTCTTTCCTATATAGGTAGTATTTTCACAATTCTTTTTGGACTCATTGTTATCGTAGATTTGTGCCATAAGCATTTTAACTTTTTTCTTCGCTTTGGCCTTTTGATTTTAGCAACAATAATCGGATTTCTTCTTGCCACGACAAAAGAAACTCAGCTTTTCTTTTCTTCGCCTTATATTGTAACCGAGTATGGTCTTACACTCATTAAATTTAAAATGGGACCGGCAATGTATATTTACATGGCCTATCTGGGCGGCGTAAATCTTGGAGCAATAATAACAGTTATTCACTCTATTTTTACAAAGAAGAACGTTTCCAGAAAATCACTTCAGGTTCTTTTGTGTATGCTGATTTTTGGAACCCTTTCTTATATTATTCCGCTTGCAGCAGGAACAAGAATCAACTTAATGCCTTATATTTACATTATCCTCGAAATGTTCTTTCTGTATTTTTCTGCAAAAACCAACACCTATGATTTGCAGCTGAATCTTTTGAATATTTATCAGAACCGTACAGGCTACGGTTATATTGCCTTTGATAATAAAAAGCGTTTTCTCGGCTGTAATGAATTTGCACTTACCTTCTTTCCAAGATTAAAGGAGCTTTCTCTCGATTCTTACATTCCTTCCAGCTATTCAAATTTCATAAAGAGCCTTCATTATAATGAACCAGGCTGGGACTGGAACGAACACTTAAATAAAGATTTTAAAATTCAAAATGAAAACAAGGCCGGCATCTGTACCATCCATAGACTTTCTGCCAGCAGATTAAAGATGGGGTACTTTGTAGAGCTTAGAGATGATACCGAGCAGCAGAATTACATAAACAGCTTAAGCTCCTTTAATAAAGAGCTTGCACATCTTGTTGAAGAAAAAACAACCCAGATCACCGACATGCAGGATTCCATCATCAGGGGAATTGCGACAATGGTTGAAAGCCGCGACAACTCAACAGGTGGTCACATTCTGCGCACAAGTGACTGTGTAAAGATTTTCGCAGAAGAGCTGATTAAGCACCAGGAGCTAACAGAATGCTCAACTAACTTCTGTAAACTTATAGTAAAGGCAGCCCCAATGCATGACCTTGGAAAAATTGCCGTAGACGATTCCATTCTTCGTAAGCCTGGAAAATTTACTCCAGAAGAATACGAACACATGAAAGAACATCCGGCAAAGGGTGCTGTAATTGTCGAAAAGGTTTTGAGTCACATAAATGATAATGACTTCAGACGAATTGCCATAAATGTTGCCCACTACCATCACGAAAAATGGGACGGAACAGGATACCCTGAAAATTTGAAGGGCGAAGCAATTCCAATGGAAGCACGCATAATGGCACTGGCTGATGTTTTTGACGCGCTTGTAAGTAAGCGCTGCTACAAGGAAGCGAAATCCTTTGACGATGCGTTCGAAATTATCAGAAACGATTTAGGCAAACACTTCGACCCTGTAATGGGCGAGATCTTTATTGATTGTAGAGAAAAGCTTGAGGCGTATTACCGTTCAAACATCAATGAACTGTAATATGCAGATTGTCGGGTCAAGCCCG
>JAEEGH010026491.1_pt1 | contig 11548 bp, 10 predicted proteins | sample 9134181 | NCBI WGS metagenome assembly JAEEGH01 (sample SAMN16246544, study PRJNA631951) | gut metagenome | biome: gut microbiome; feature: rumen; material: DP-attached | host: Bos | place: Iran: Karaj | collected 2018-10 | reverse complement strand
GCCTCCTCGATGGAAGCGATACCGTTAGCGTTCAGAGCGGCGAGAATCTGTTTCTCGCGGCGGTCTTGCGACTCAAATTTTACTTCACGAATCATAGTGGTCCCTCCTTAGTTTTTGCGTGGATCAATCGATTTAACTGCACCTTGCTCTTTGGTCGTGCGGCCATACGTACCGGTAACGCTCTTCAGCGCCTCGTCTGCCGGAACACCCTTCTTGATGGCGTCCATGAACTTACCCATGTGTACATACTCGTATCCGCAAACCTCATTGTCCTCATCGAGGAACTCCTTGGTGATGTAACCTTCGGTTAACTGCAGGTAACGAACGCCTTTAGCCTTGGTGGAGTAGAGTGTACCGCACTGGCTAACCAGTCCCTTACCGAGGTCTTCCAGACCTGCACCGATAGTCAGACCGCCCTCCGAGAACGCACTCTGTGTACGTCCGTAAACGATCTGCAGGAACAACTCGCGCATCGCCGTGTTGATAGCGTCGCAAACGAGGTCGGTGTTCAGCGCCTCGAGAATCGTTTTGCCCGGCAGAATCTCTGCAGCCATAGCAGCCGAGTGGGTCATACCCGAACAACCGATCGTCTCAACGAGTGCCTCTTCGATCACACCGTTCTTTACATTCAGACTCAGTTTGCATGTACCCTGTTGAGGAGCACACCAACCGATACCGTGCGTCATACCCGAGATGTCCTTGATCTCAGTAGCCTTCACCCATTTGCCCTCTTCGGGAATCGGTGCGGGACCATGTTTCGGACCCTTTGCTACAACGCACATTTCTTGTACTTCTTTCGAATAAATCATAGAAGAAATAATGTTTGATTGTTATAATGTTTTAATGATGTTTTTCAAATCGGCTACAAAAGTACTATTTTTTTTGCATATATGCAAGAAAAAATGCACTTTCCGTAATTTTAAGTGCATTTTTCTTATTTTTAGGGTGAATTTATGTCTTGCCCCGCCTTTTGGAAATCCGCTGCAAAGGTACACAAGAAATCCCACATATACAAATATATGCAGGACCTTTTTGTAGTTTTATGATATTTTAACCTCTTATTTTACTTCTTGTCCCGTCAGGGTAAACACCTTCTCCCCGCGAAGGATATAGATCTGGCCGTTCACGAGAACGAGTCTGCTTGTTTCTCCGCCTTGCGTGGATGAGGTAATCTGCTCTATGCCTTGCGGCGAATAGAAAAACGTACCGTAGATACTATAATCCCACGAAGGATTCGTCAAAACCAACTGATACTCACCTGATTCTGTGATTTGTAGCGTTACTATACCGCGGAAAGTGTCCGATGCCGAAGTCTGCATCTGAGCAGGCATTTTAGCCGGCGAGTTGTGACGCAAAGTATAGGTTACATCCACATTGGAAAACTCGCGAATGGTCAGTTCGTCGCCTTTCAAGGTTACCACCACTTGATTCGGATCCACCGGATCGACCGTCGAAGAGCCGGAATTATCGTGCGCAAACAGAGGAATGGTGTCAACAGGTGCAAACGGGTCGTAATTATACACGCATCCATATTGTTCGCCCATTTCAGACACATAGACTTGCTCGCCGTTTTTGTAGGCGCAGAGAATGGACAAGCCGGGACTTCCCGCACAATCAAAAGGACAGGTGTAGCCGACAGGGCCTCCATACTGAAAACCTAATCCTTCCAACCAAATCAATTCTGAATGTATAATTTCCGATGTGTCGTTTATCGAGGCATATGTGTAGATATGTTGCCACTCAAAATCTATGACAAATTTTCTCGGTGTAAAAGATTCAATATCAGTAACTGTCGCACTATGGATGATGAAAGCCTTATCTTCATTGGCACCGAACCATAAATTATCCAATTGATCTCCTATTTTGGCATTGAAGGCATAAAGCAGATACTCATGTGTGCTATTAGCTGGCACAAAGTAGATGTCAGCGTTGGCACCTTCACGCATAGCTCCTTTGTATATGTTATCCTGCTCAAATTTGACATAATGCATACCATTGAATATTGTGTCAGAAGTCAACCGGTAATGCAGCGTCTTGAAACTTTCGTATTCGGGGCCTCCATCCATAAAGTGTTCCAATATATTCCACTCGTCGCAGAGGGAAGGGAGTAGTGGAGTTTGATTATATTCGCAGCCGTACTGTTCGCCCCAATCGGAAACATAGACTTGCTCACCGTTTTTGTAGGCGCAAAGGAGAAAACTCGTGAAACCTCCAGCGTATGGGAGAGGATAATCTGCGCCGTCCGGAGCACTGGCAAAGCCGATACCTTCTATCCACTCAAAATCGTAAGGATAATTCTCAACACCTTCCTCTGTCGTTATATAACCAGTACTCAAAACAAAACGTCTCGGAGAGGTTTCTGTTATCTCCTCAACCGTCGCATTGACACCATACGGAAAATACTCTTTTGTAAAAACTTCATTAGTAGTGCGTCCTAACCATAAATCCGTTAGCTCGTCGCCGATTTGGGCATTGAAGGCATAGAGTAGATATTCATGTGTGGTGCCTGCTGGAATATAATAGATGTCTCGATTATTTCCTTCACGCATAGCACCCATGTATGAATTATCCCTATATAATCGAATGTATCGTTGCCCGGCGATGATAGTATCCGTTGTTAAGTGATAACGACGCATGTTATACTCGTCAGGGGCGTATCCCATATGTGAACGAAATTCTAACACATTCCACTCATCGCAGAGGGAAGGGAGACGCATGTCCTCTGCCTTATTTGTCATCCACACGCTGCTTGCAAGAACAAGCACAAGCGTAAAAATCATTTTTCTCATAGTATTGCTGTTTTTTGTAGTTTGTCTTGTAATTGTCCGCCGGAGACGCCGAGTTTGCGGGCGGTGAGGTCTTTCAACTTGCCGATACTTTTGGGTGAACAATTGAGTATTTCGGCGATCTCTTTATGGCTTAAACCGATCAGAACCAGCACGCAAATCCGGATGTCCTGTTCGTTAAGTCCTTGTGCGGATAGTTTGGCGGCAAAGGCATTAAAGCGCTTGTCTATCTGTGTGCAGAAGGATTGAAAATCAGTCCATTGCAGTTCTTGCCGAAGATCTTTTGTTTCTTGCAGATGACGGATATTCTGCTCCAATTCAAACCGACGTGTCTGCTCAAACTGCGATTTCTGAGTATGTAAACGGTGTTGTTTCTTCGTAACAAGTGCTGCCCACACCAACAGCCCGAAACCTAAAACGACGAGCAGAATGATCTTCCACGGTTTTGTCTTTTCTTGTGGCGCCAAATCCTGTTTGAGTATCTCTACCGCTTTCGTCAACTCTCCATGTCGCTCCTTGATAGCATTCTGTGTGTCTGCGCGTAGAGAAGCAAGGCTTCGGAGGGTCTCCTTGTCCGCCGATGAGTCATTATGCGTCAGGATATAATAGAGGTCATCCAGCGCAAAAAGGTTCTTTGTGCGAGGCAGAAGCAGTTGGGCATAATACGTCGCCGAATCATCTATCTGCAAAAATGAATATGCCTGCGCGCGAAGCATCAACAGGTAGTCATTGTCCGCTCCGCTTGTATAGCTTAGCACCGAATCATATTCTTGCCTAAAGAAGCACGCTGCGGCTCTGGTCTCAACAACCTTTGCCTGCAAAGTCTGAAGTCTGACGGCTGACATCTGAAGGCTAAGTGCTGAATCTACAAGCTTTAATGCCTCTTCTTTCTTGCCCGCAACTGCCAATTCCCAAGCCATATTATTGAGCGCGTACGCATAGGCCAGTGTGTCATCCGTTCTACCGAAATGCACCGCACTCATCTCGTACACCTCGTACGCGGTCTCATGGTCATTGGCCTGTCGGCACATGTTCGCCATATTCGAATACACACGTCCCAATAACGCTTCATCGTCCGTACCGCTATGCGCTGCCTCGATGAACGCCTGCATGGCTTCCACCTGTTTTCCCTCTTCGCGTAACGCCTTCCCGTTTTGGTAAAGCGTCATGGCACTGGACAATAATATGACCGCAAGAATTTTCATGTTTCGAAATCCGGTGCAAAATTACTGCTTTTTGCGGACATATGCAAGAAAAAGCATTTGAAAAACACAAAATGTAACGGACTGAAATTCTGCCATTTAGGAATATATATGTTTGAAATGTGCGATTTTGGGGCACATTTCATCCGTTTTATTCCCAGGGCAAAAATTCTGCCTTATCGTCTTTGTAAATGAGCCGTATCGTGTCGCAGACACCTCGCGGATTGCGGAGCAGAGGTCGGGTTGAGTAGAAACATTCGCCGGAGATCTCGGGGATGGCGCGGTTGAGTTGCATCTGCCGTCCGATCTCGTTGCCTTGACCCCACGGCGTTTTTGGGGAAGCGTTCTCAAGGCGGTAGGGCGCCATGCCGATGTAGAGTTTGCAGTTGGTTCCGCGGACCTCGTTCGCCCACCAATGTGCGAGGATCTCGTAGTCCGCCACTTTTTTGCCTATCTCCCAGTACAACTGTGGTAACACATAGTCGATCCAGCCGTTTTTGATCCAGAGACGAATATCGGCGTAGAGGTCGTCATAATTGGTGATGCCGGCTTGGGTCGCGCTACCCGTACTGTCCACGCTCGCATTCCGCCAAACACCGAAAGGCGAGATGCCGAATTGTACCTCCGGTTTGCATTCGCGGATGGTCTCGCTGATGGCTTGAATGGCGAGGTTGACGTTGTCTCGCCGCCAATCACGGATATCGGTAAAACCGCGCGGGTATTTGGCAAAAGTAGCCTCGTCCGGAAGGGCTTGTTTGCCTTGCGGGTAGGGGTAGAAATAATCGTCCATGTGAATGGCCTGGATATCGTAGCGATAGACGATGTCTTGTACTATAGTACAAATCCACTCGCGAGTGGCATCCAATCCCGGGTCAAAATACCACTGTTTGGCGTAGCACCAAAACCACTCGGGATGCTGCCGAAAAATATGATTCGGCGCGATGACCGACGTGTCCGTTTTGGCGAGGTTAACGCGATAGGGATTGAGCCAGACGTGTACCTCCATGCCCCTGTTATGCGCCTGTTCGATCGTCCACTCTAAAGGATCGTAGGTGAGGGGTGCTCCTTGTGTGCCCATAAGCCAATGCGAGGATGGTTCGAGTTCGCTCTTGTAGAGCGCGTCTGCGGTCGGGCGCACCTGGAAGATGACGGCATTGATGCCGAGCGATTGGAGCGAATCGAGTATCCACGTCATCTCGGCTTGCTGCTTGGCGGTATCGCCGACGGCTTCCGGTGTCGGCCAATCGATGTTGGCGACGGTGGCTATCCACGCACCGCGGAAGGCAATCTCGGCATGTACCGAGAGCGTTATAAATAATAGTAATATGAATATGTTACGCAATTTTTCCATTCTCCACATGGAATATTTTGGCATCGGGACCGGGTTGGATGATGTCGGTGAGGTGCTGGCGGTCGGTGTCGGTGATGAAGATCTGACCGAACTGTTCGCCCTGCACCATCGCCACGATGCGTTCGACGCGCTCGCTGTCAAGTCGGTCGAAGATATCGTCCAGCAACAGGATCGGTGCCTCGCCCGTGCTATCGGCTAAGTACAAAGCCTGTGCCAATTTCATCGCGAGCACAAACGTGCGCTGCTGTCCTTGGCTGCCGACTTGCTTGAGCGGGTACTCCCCGAGTCGCATATCGAGGTCATCTTTGTGCGGACCTTGGGAGGTCCACCCAAGTATTAGATCCCTTTGTCTTGTCTTAATATACGCTTCGCGTAACTCGCGGTTTTGCAGTTGACTCACGTATTTTAGTGCGGGTACTTCGGCAGAGCCGCTGATGACCTTATACACCTCTTGGAAATACGGTTCAAACTCCCTAAAGAAATCCGTGCGGGCATGGAAGATATACTCTGCGGGTTCCACCATCTGCCACTCCAAAACCTCGAGCAGGTCGTCGGGCGGGTTGGGGGCGTCAGCATATTGCTTGAGCAAGGCGTTACGTTGCTTCAAAAGCGCGTTGTAAGTGGCTAATGAATCGAGGTATTTACGGTTGCGTTGCCCGATGACCACATCCATGAACCGGCGCCGTTCGTCCGAGCCTTCTTCAATGAGTTGGTGGTCGGCGGGACAGACCATCACGAGCGGGATGAGCCCTATATGATCGAGTAAGCGCGGATAGTCTTTTTTGTCCTTGCGAAACTGCTTCTTAACCCCGCGTCGGAGTCCGCACGAGATGGTGAACTCATCGTATACGCCTTGCACCATCGCCATCTCCTCGCCATGCGTGATGTTGAGGCTATCCTGACTTGTGTAGGCCGACTTCGTAAACGAAAGCAGGTATATCGCATCGAGGACGTTGGTCTTGCCCTGTCCGTTGAGTCCCACGAAGCAATTGAGCTTGGCACTAAACTCCAAACTTGCCTCGCGTATGTTGCGATAATTGAGTATGTTCAGGGACTTAAGCATAGAGTTCTACATCCTCTTTGGTGATTTTTGCGCCGGCGAGGATGATGAGTCGCTCGACCACATTGCGCAGTTGGCGAATATTGCCGGTCCATTGTTTGGATTGTAGCGCCTTGATGGCTCCGTCCTCGAAGGTCTTGACAGCGATACCTTGTTCGTCGCAGATCATCTGCGCGAAATGCGTTACGAGCAGCGGGATGTCTTCCAATCGGTCATTGAGGGCCGGCACGGCAATTGGAATGACGTTCAAACGATGGAAAAGGTCCTCACGGAAATTACCCTCCTTGATCTCTTTGGCGAGGTCTTTGTTGGTGGCTGCGAGTACGCGCACGTTGACCTTGATGGCTTTGTCCGAACCCACGCGGGTGATCTCGGATTCCTGGAGTGCCCGCAGCACTTTGGTCTGCGCAGCCAGGCTCATGTCACCTATCTCGTCGAGGAAGAGGGTTCCTCCGTCTGCCTGTTCGAACTTTCCTTTGTGCTGCTTTATTGCAGAGGTGAACGAACCTTTCTCATGACCGAAAAGCTCGCTTTCAATGAGCTCCGAAGGGATAGCAGCGCAGTTGACCTCTATGTAGGGCATTCCGCTGCGGGTACTCTGCTCGTAAAGGCTTCTGGCAACCAATTCCTTACCGGAACCGTTGGGACCGATGATGAGCACCCTTGCATCAGTAGGAGCTACCTTGCTGACCATGTCACGGATGTGCTGCATGGGCTCTGACTCTCCGACCATCTTCTGGCCGTAAACCTTTTTTTTGAGCTGCCTGTTCTCCTTGACTATGGTAACCTTGTCTGTAGCATTCTTGATGGTGATAAGGATCCTGTTGAGATCCAGGGGTTTCTGAATAAAATCAAAGGCCCCCTTCTTGATGCACTCGACAGCGGTATCGATGTCCCCATGACCGGAGATCATAACGACTGCAGAATCGACGCCGTCGGCAACTATCTTCTCAAGCACCTCGGTGCCATCCATTCCGGGCATCTTGATGTCGCAGAAAATAACGTCGAATTTCTCCTTGTCCACCTTGGCAAGTGCGGTGGGTCCGTCTTCCGCGACGTCCACGTCATAACCTTCGTCACCCAGGATCTCTTTCAGGGAATTCCTGATGGCCCTTTCGTCGTCAACTATAAGAATCTTCATATCACAAATATCGCTAAAATTCTCAGAAAATTGATATTTTTGTCTTTATGAACATACCTGACATCATAATAGCCATTGACGGCTACTCATCGACGGGCAAAAGCACCCTCGCAAAACTCATCGCTGAAGAGTATTCATTCCTCTACCTCGACTCCGGTGCCATGTACCGCGGAGTAACCCTTTATGCTCTGGAAAATGGGCTGATCGACAAGGAAGGGACTATCGACGAGGCAGGCCTGAGGGCTGCCCTGCCCACCCTGGATCTCGATTTCCGCACCGACGGGACCTACATTGGCGACCGCTGCGTCGAAAAATTGATCCGCACCCTCGAAGTCTCAAGCCATGTCAGTCCGGTTTCCGCAATCCCCTTTGTCCGCAATTTCGTGGATGAAAAGTTGCATGCATTCGGGAAGAGAAAAAGGGTAGTGATGGACGGACGCGACATCGGAACAACCGTTTTCCCTGACGCGGAAGTGAAAATATTCATGACCGCTTCGGCTGAAGTCAGGGCCCAAAGACGCTTCGACGAAATGAAGATGAAGGGGCAGGAGCCTGTGATGGAGGAAGTTATGAAGAACCTCCTAGAAAGGGATTACATCGATTCCCATCGCGAGACATCTCCCCTTTCGCGCGCTGCTGATGCCTACGTCCTGGACAATTCTGACATGACCCTCCATGAAGAGACGGTCTGGTTCCAGGGCCTTTGCCAGGGCAAGTTCGGGATCCTCGAATAATGGCCCTCACTGTTGAGATAGAGAAGCATTCCGGCTTCTGCGGCGGGGTCATCAGGGCTATCGGCCGGGCCGAACAGTTCCTGGACTCCAATCCCGGGAAGAAACTGTATTCACTCGGTGCAATAGTCCACAATGAGGCCGAACTGGCCCGGCTGGGAGCCAAGGGACTGGTCACTGTCGGCCATGTGGACATTGTGAATATTCCCAACCCCTCTGAAGAAACCCTCCTGATCCGCGCCCATGGAGAACCGCCTGAGACTTATGAACTTGCCCGCAAGGCAGGAATAAATGTGATCGACTGCACCTGCCCTGTAGTGTTGAGGCTTCAGAAGAGTATCCGGGAAGCTCATGAACGAGTAAGGCAAATAATCATATTCGGAAAAGTCGGTCATGCAGAGGTTCTGGGACTTCTGGGACAGGTAGGTGGAGATGCCGTGGTGATAGAGAACATGGAAATGCTCCTGGAAGCTCTTGAAAATGGCGCAATCCGAACTGACCGGCCACTGGAGATATTCTCCCAGACCACGAAGAGTCCTACTGAGTATTCAGAAATTTGCAAGGTCCTCTCTGAAAGGGCCAGGGCAGGCCTTACCATCCACAACACCATTTGTTCCCAAGTCGCCTCCCGACACGAGGAACTGGCTTCGTTCTCGGAAAACCATGACGTTATTGTCTTCGTTTCCGGAGTTTCGAGTTCAAATGGCAAAGTCCTTTGCGACCTCTGCCGTTCAAGGAACCCACGCACCTATCATATTTCCTCCGTCCAAGAAATCGATCCGTCATGGTTCGGTCCTGATGACAGGGTTGGCGTATGTGGTGCCACCTCAACTCCACGCTGGCTCCTGGATCAGGTCGCTGAAGCCATCCGCTAAAGTATATTTGGAAGAAAAGTGGCAAATAATTAAATTTGCATGATTGATATTCAGATTTTTAATTCATTCAGTATATGGCAACAACTGCAGATTTCAAGAACGGACTGTTCATCAGCTACAATGGCAAACCCTGCCAGGTAGTCTATTTCCAGCATGTCAAACCGGGCAAGGGCCCTGCTTTCGTCAAGACAAAGCTTCGCAACCTTGAGAACGGAAGGATCCTTGAGAACACCTTCACTGCCGGTATGAAGATCGACGTCATCACCGTTGAGAGGCGTCCCTATCAGTTCCTCTATTCAGATGAGGACGGATTCAACTTCATGCACGAGGAAACTTACGAGCAGATCCACCTTCCTCACGACGTGGTCGAGAATTCAGACCTTATGAAGGAAGGACAGCACGTGGAGATGATGTTCGTGCTGGAGCCTGAGGAGAGGTGCTTGACCTGTGAGCTCCCTACCTATGTCGAGCTTGAGGTCACTTATGCCGAGCCCGCCGTCAAGGGCAACACAGCCTCTACCAGCGCACTCAAGGAAGTCACCCTCGAGACCGGCGCAAAGGTGATGGTTCCTCTTTTCATCAATCAGGGCGAAAAGATCACCGTCAACACTTCCGACCGTAGCTACGGCCAGAGGGTCTAGCTGCTCGAGCTATTTACGGTAAAAACAAACGGACAGTCTTCGGGCTGTCCGTTTTGCTTTACGTGAATAATTGTTAAATTTGTATGTTATGGCAGACTATATCGTATCGGCAAGGAAATACCGGCCGGACTCATTCGAGACCCTTATCGGGCAGGATAACATAGCCCAGACCCTGAAGAATTCCATCATCAGGGGCAAGCTCGCTCATGCATACCTTTTCTGCGGACCACGGGGAGTTGGCAAAACCACTACTGCAAGAATATTTGCCAAGGCCATAAACTGCGCCAATCCTTCCCCGGAAATGGAGCCCTGCGGAAAATGCGAGTCCTGCATTTCCTTCCAGGAAGGACGGTCATACTGCATCCATGAACTGGACGCTGCCTCCAACAATGGTGTGGATGACATAAAGAACCTGATGGACCAGGTTCAGATCCCTCCACAGGTCGGTAAATACAGCGTTTACATCATAGATGAGGTCCACATGCTGTCCACCGCCGCATTCAACGCCTTCCTGAAGACCCTGGAGGAACCTCCGGCACATGCGATATTCATCCTGGCAACTACTGAGAAACACAAGATACTGCCAACCATCCTGTCCAGATGCCAGACCTATGACTTCAACAGGATTTCCATCCCCGACATAGTCCGGAACCTGAAGACCATTGCCGCGAAGGAGAATGTCAAGATCGATGACGAATCCCTCCATGTGATTGCCCAGAAGGCTGACGGGGCCATGCGTGATGCCCTCACCATCTTCGACCAGACCGTGGCTTTCTGCGGGACCGATGTCAAATACGCCGACGTGATCCGGAACCTCAATGTCCTGGACTATGACTACTCATTCAGCCTGGTGGACAACTTCCTGGAGGGAGACTACGGTAAAGCCTTGCTGACCTTTGACGAGGTCCTCTCAAAGGGTTTCAATGCACTTCATTTCTGTGCCGCCCTCAGTTCCCATTTCAGGGATCTCATGGTCACCAAGAACGGAGGTCTCGATTCTCTTCTTGAACTCCCTGAGTCACTTAAGAAGAGATACATCGATCAGGCAAGCCGTTGCTCCCTGAAGTTCCTTTACGACGCACTGGGCATCACTACAACCTGCGAGGCCGGATACAAGATGGCAGTAAATCCCAGGCTCCACATCGAGTTCGCCCTCATGAAGCTCAGCTTCCTCCTCAAGGCTCCTGCCGGGCTTCCTGCAACGAATCCTTCAGCATCGGCGGACTCAAGGATCATATCAAGCCGACAGAGAACCGCGAGTGAGGACTCTGCCGCCCGCGGCAACAGCGGGGGAACCATGAGCGAAACGACTAGTGGGGCCGGGCGAAGCGAGACATCTGCTCCGAGAGAGCGGCGCCGGTCCGCCAAGAGCGGCTCTGCCCTGTCCCTCAACGCCATCCTCGAAGAAGAGAACAAGAAACACGAAGAAACGGTTGTCCAGGCTGTTTCCGACGAACTGCCGGAGGACGAAACCATCCTCAAGGCATGGGCAGCCATTCCAGAGGAATTCGAGGCCATGCAGCAGACACGTCTGGCCAACACCCTGAAGAATGCCACTGCAGAGGTTGACACAGCTGACGGAATAAAGATACTAACCTTCAAGGTTGTCAACACAGCCCAGCAGAAATGGATCCAGGACAACAGACTCAGGTCCTTGGAAGGAAATTTGCAGAAAAAGGTAGGGTCCTCGAAACTTCGCCTTGAAGTGGGTGTAATTCCGATGGAAGAGAAAGAGAAACAACCCTACACGGATCAGGAAAA
>JAEEGH010026488.1_pt1 | contig 11548 bp, 10 predicted proteins | sample 9134181 | NCBI WGS metagenome assembly JAEEGH01 (sample SAMN16246544, study PRJNA631951) | gut metagenome | biome: gut microbiome; feature: rumen; material: DP-attached | host: Bos | place: Iran: Karaj | collected 2018-10 | reverse complement strand
CCGATGTGGCTCAATTGGCAGAGCAGCTGATTTGTAATCAGCAGGTTAACGGTTCGAGTCCGCTCATCGGCTCTATATGGATGGCTTCCCGAGTGGCCAAAGGGGACAGACTGTAAATCTGCTGCAAATTGCTTCGGTGGTTCGAATCCACCGCCATCCATTTTGTGCAGAGCACTTAACGAGTGTACGAGTTTAGTGCGAGCCATGGGTGAACACTTAATGAGGTATTTTCGAATTTAGTGTGAATCCCAATTTAATATGATTCGTACGAGGTACGGATTTTATAATGACGCGGGGTGGAGCAGTCTGGAAGCTCGTCGGGCTCATAACCCGAAGGTCATAGGTTCAAATCCTGTCCCCGCTACTATATGCCTAGATAGCTCAGTTGGTAGAGCAGAGGACTGAAAATCCTCGTGTCGTTGGTTCGATTCCGACTCTAGGCATCTTTTTTTATTTAAAAAAGAATATAAGTAAGATATCATGACTCAGTTGACTATATTGTTTACTGAGTTTTTTTATGTAATTCATTAGATTTTATTTTTTTTTCTCCTTTTTGTGCTAAGATAAATAATATTATTTTACGAGAGATATATGTGTAGAGCATTAAGATAGCAGAGTATTTATTGAGGAGTTACATGTTTAAGCTTAACGAGAATGATAAGACAGCAATAAAAGCTGTTTTGGATATTAAGGAATATAACGAAGAGAACTTTGATCCGGCTATATTGGATCAATTGGAGAATGATCCCAAGATTCTTTCTTTACTAAAAAAATATGGAGGAGAGCTTCTTAGCGACAGAAGATATTTGCAACTGACTAAATTTATACAACATGGAGATGTAACTGTTTATCAGCATTGCATCCATGTGGCATTGTGTGCGCTGAAATTCAATGACAGATTTAATACAGGAGCAGATCTCAGTGCTTTGGTAAGAGGATCTCTTTTGCATGACTATTTTCTGTATGATTGGCATGATGGAAGTGCTCCGGGTAATATTCATCCCAAGCTTCACGGATTCTATCATCCGGGGATTGCACTTAAGAATGCAGTAAAGGACTATAATCTCTCAAAAAGAGAGAAAGATATAATTAAAAAGCATATGTGGCCGCTTACAATTAATCCGCCCAGATGCAGAGAGGCATGGATAGTATGTATTGCGGATAAATATGCATCTACGCTTGAGACTCTCAAGTTGAAGAAGGGAATAATCGCAACCGACTATGCAGAATCTTTATAGTAAGCTCATAGAGCTTTCGGAGAGCATGCAGTATCCGTTCCACATGCCGGGACATAAGAGAAACATTGACAGCACCCCGTTAAAGGGTGCTTTTCGTTGTGATATAACTGAAATTGATGATTTTGATAATCTTCACGATGAAGAAGGAATCATACTCAGTGCTGAAGAGCGTGCAAACAGAATATATGGGGCTTATAAGACATACTTCTGTGTGAATGGAAGCACGGCAGGCGTACTTGCTGCTGTTTCGGCATCTGTAAAAAAAGGCGGCACGATTCTTGCGGCCAGAGGAAGTCATAAATCTTTTTATCATGCAGCTTTTCTAAGGGACCTACAGATCAAATATCTTCCCGATAAATCCGATGATAAATTAAAAATTCCGGGTACTTATACACAATACGATGTGGAAAAGTTGCTTGATGACAGCATCGAATGTGTATTCATCACGTCTCCGACATATGAGGGAAAGTGTTCTGATATTGCAGGAATAGCTGAGGCCTGTCATAAGAAGGGGATTCCGCTTATTGTGGATGCGGCTCACGGAGCACATTTTGGTTTTGGAAAAAAATTTGATAAAGACGGAGAATATAATTCCGTTCCGAAAAGCGCAATTAATCTTGGAGCAGACATAGTTATCCACAGTGTCCACAAAACACTTCCGTCCATGACTCAGACGGCGCTTGTTCACATATCCGGCATGGACGGCCTTGCGGATGAAGTAAAGAAGTATCTGAGAATATTTCAGACGAGCAGTCCGTCATATGTTCTGATGTCATCGATCGATCTTTGCATGCAGGAGATGGAAGAAAACGGCGAAGAATTCATAGAAGCTCTCTTGGATTACAGAAACAGGATATCAACAAAGACAAAGAAGCTAAAAAATCTGGCTATTCCCGGGAGCAAGATCATAGATGATCCTGCTAAACTTGTAATCTATGACACCAGCGGGACAATGACAGGAAAGCAGATATATGGTATACTTCGGGAGGAATATGGTCTTCAACTTGAGATGGCGGGAGATAAGATCGCACTTGCCATTTTGTCAGGATGGGATACGAACGAAGGTATCGATAGGCTTATAGAAGCAGTCTTGAAAATAGATGAAAAAATCCAGAAAACAAAGATAAATACGGACACATCTGCAGATAAAACAAGTGGTGATATAGTTTCATCGGAATATCCTAAGCCCATAATGAGACTAAGTGAAGCATGGGATAAATCTTCAGAGGATATTTTGCTTAAAGATGCAGAGGGAAAAATAGCCGGTGATTTCATAAATCTTTATCCTCCGGGAATCCCGTTAATTGTACCGGGAGAAGAATTTTCGGAGAAACTGATAAAGGAGATAGTCGGCTACTTGAATGAAGACTTAAATGTTCAAGGCGTGGTGTCAGAGCCCGGTGGGACGGGCTACCGCGTTAGAATAATAAAGTAAATATATGGCGAACAGTTTTTTTAACAAGGAAAGGAATTACATGCGCAGAACCAAGATAATCTGTACAATCGGACCGGCAAGTGAAAATGAAGATAAGTTACGTGAGATAATGCTTGCTGGAATGAACGTTGCACGTTTTAATTTTTCTCACGGATCACACGAAGAACACAAGAGAAAATATGACAGAATAAAAAAATTACGCGAGGAACTCAATCTTCCTATAGCGGTTATGCTGGATACAAAAGGTCCTGAGATAAGGCTCAAAGATTTTGCCAATGGCAAAGAGGAGCTTGAGGCAGGGCAGAAGTTTACTTTAACAGCAAGAGAAGTTCAGGGAACCAAGAGCGAAGTTTCAATCACATACAAGGAACTTACGAAAGATTGCAAGGAAGGTATGACAATCCTTCTTGACGACGGTCTTATTGAGCTGCGAGTTGATGAAGTAACAGATGAAGATATAAACTGCACAGTAGTAAACGGCGGACCGATATCGGACAAAAAAGGTGTCAATGTTCCCGGGGCAAAGCTTACCATGCCTTACCTTAGCGAGCAGGACAGAAGCGATATAGAGTTTGGTTGCGATCAGGGATTTGATTTTGTTGCAGCTTCTTTTGTAAGGACAAAAGAGGATGTTCTTGATGTAAGAAAAATTCTGGACGATAAGAACAGCTGCATGAAAATAATTGCAAAGATTGAGAGTACACAGGGAATAAACAACCTTGAGGAGATAATTGATACAGCGGACGGAATCATGGTTGCAAGAGGCGACATGGGCGTTGAAGTTCCTTTTGAAGATGTGCCTGTGATCCAGAAAGAGATGATAAAGCTTGCGGAATCAAAGGGCAAATATGTTATAACAGCAACACAGATGCTTGATTCCATGATACATCATCCAAGACCGACAAGAGCGGAAGTAACTGACGTTGCAAATGCTATATATGACGGAACAACTGCAATCATGCTTTCGGGAGAGACTGCTTCGGGCGATTATCCTGTCGAAGCGGTAAAGACAATGGCCAGAATTGCAGAGCGTACCGAGCAGGATATCGATTACGTAGGAAGACTCAGGAAAAAAGATTATGCACCTACAGATTCAACAACAGCGATCTCGCACGCAACATGTAATATTGCGACAGAAGTCGGCGCAGATGCTATCCTTACAGTCTCAATGTCAGGATTTACCGCAGCAATGGTATCAAGATACAAGCCAAGCTGCAGAATAATCGCGTGTACGACAAAGCCGACTGTTTGCAGACAGACTAACCTTATGTGGGGAGTAACACCACTTCACATAAGACAGGAAGATACTGCAGACGAACTCTTTAAAGAGGCCATTAATTCGGCTAAAAACGCAGGACTTCTCAAAGCCGGTGATAAAGTAGTTCTTACGGCGGGCGTACCTCTCGGAATACCCGGAAGAACCAATATGATACGTGTTGAGGAGCTTTGATGGGAAAAATATTTCTTTTAATGGGAAAAAGCTCGTCGGGAAAAGATACTATCTACCGCGAACTCATTAAGACAAAAGAACTGGGACTGAAAAAAATAGTTTCCTACACGACAAGGCCAATGCGTGAAGGTGAAACCGACGGTGTGCAATATCTTTTCAAAAATGAAGAAGAATATAAGAAACTCAGAGAGGATAACAAGATAATCGAGGAAAGAGCCTATGACACAAAATGTGGTATATGGCGATATTTCACGGCAGACGACGGTCAGATAGATCTGAAGAACGGTGATTATCTGATAATCGGTACACTTGAGTCGTATTGCTACATAAGGGATTATTTTGGAAAAGATAATGTGGTTCCTGTTTACATAGACACGAGCGCCAAGATAAGGCTGGAGCGTGCAATGCATCGGGAGGAGCAGCAGGAAAAACCCAGATATGACGAAATGTGCAGAAGATTTCTTGCGGATGAAGAAGATTTTAGCGATGCAAAGCTATCTGAAGCAGAGATAGAAAAGCGTTTTGAGAACAATGCTGAGATTGACGACTGTATTAAGGAAATTACTGAATACATAGCGCAGAAAATACGATAAAATATATGTAAGAAGTATTAGTATAAGAGGTGCGCGGCATGGATATTAAAGTAAACAATATCGGTCAGACAGCTCAGGTTGCAGGGCCTGAACAGCCCAAAGAAGTAAATGGAGATTTTAAGTTTATGCTCACTTCCAAGCTTGAAGATACCGGGCTTGCGGAGCGGCTTAATCTCATGTTGCAGGATATTGTTCAGCAGGGCGAGAGAATTGCAAAACGCAACGACATCAAAGATATGCAGCGTTACAGGATTCTTATAAAAGACTTTATGAATGAAGTAGTGTCAAGATCTCATGCTTTTTCAAGAGAGAACTTTTTGGACAGAAGGGGACGTCATCGCGTGTATGGGATAATCAGACAGGTAGATGATGAACTTGATGCCCTTGCAAAAGAACTTGTTAAGGATGAAAAAGATAACATTGGGATACTTGCAAAAATAGGACAGATACAGGGGTTGTTACTGGATATATTTACTTAAAGAGGAGTGAAAATGGCGGATTTTTCCGAGATTATTGATCAGGGGCAGCTAAAAGAACACATGCAGAATGCGCTTTTGACGGATAAAGTATCTCATGCGTACATAATATCCGGAGAAACGGGCTCGGGAAAAGAATTTGTGGCAAAAATATTTGCTAAGGCTATCCAGTGTGAGAACAAAGAAGAACGAAACGGATTCACTGAGGCTTGTAACACATGCCCGTCATGCATAAAGGCTTTGAGTGACAGCCATCCGGATATAATTACGATAACGCATGAAAAGCCGAACAGCATAGGTGTTGACGACATCAGACAGAAGTTAAGGGATGATGTTGTCATAAAGCCGTATGAGAGCAGGCACAAGGTATATATTATTCCGGAAGGTGAGAAGATGACACCGGCAGCACAGAATGCGCTACTTAAAACGCTGGAAGAGCCGCCGTCATACATAGTCATAATAATTCTTACAAGCAATATCAATGCTTTTCTTCAGACAATCATAAGCAGATGCGTAGTTTTGCCGATGAAACCTGCACAGGATGATTCCATCAGAAAATATCTAATGGAAGAGTGTCAGGTAGTTGATTATAAGGCGATGCTATGCGCTTCGTTTGCCAGAGGAAATGTTGGAAAAGCACTTGAACTTGCATCAAATGAGAGATTTGAAAATCTGAAGGATTCTTCCATTGAATTAATATCCAAATTGGAGCGGCTTGAGATTCACGATATGATGGACAGGCTGCATACTTTGCTTGCGCCTTCGGAAGAAGATGCCAAGACTGCCAAAAAGGGTATCGATTCAAAAAACTTTGAAGATTTCATGGATATTCTCGTTTTTTTGTTCAGAGATATGCTTGTCTACAAGGCGACCGAAAATCCCGATCACTTGATTTTCACTGATAAGTTGTCGTATATTAGAAGTGTTACTGTTAACATTTCATATGAAAAACTAAACGAAATAATAAAAACAATGGATCAAGCGAGAAATCGCATAAACTCCAATGTTAATATAGATCTTGTACTTGAGCTTATGCTCATTGCAATTAAGGGGTACATTTATGACAAGAGTAATCGGCGTTAGATTCAGAACAGCCGGAAAGATATATTTCTTTTCACCGGGAAAGTATGTGATCAAAAAGGGTGATCACGTAATCGTAGAGACAGCCCGTGGAGTTGAGTACGGAACAGTTGTCGGAGAGCCTAAGGAAGTGGAAGACAGTGAGGTTGTAAAACCACTTAAGTCAGTGCTCAGAACAGCCAGTACCAAAGATGACGAGCAGGAAAAGGCTAATAGAGAAAAAGAAAAAGAGGCATTCAAGATCTGTCTTGAGAAGATCAAAAAGCATAATCTCGAGATGAAACTTATAGATGCCGAGTATACATTTGATAATAATAAGATTCTCTTTTACTTTACGGCGGATGGAAGAATCGATTTCAGAGAGCTGGTAAAAGATCTTGCGGCTGTATTCAAGACTAGAATAGAGCTTAGGCAGATCGGTGTAAGAGACGAGACAAAGATCATCGGAGGTTACGGTATTTGTGGAAGAACACTTTGCTGCCACACATACCTTGCTGATTTTGTGCCCGTTTCCATCAAGATGGCCAAAGAGCAGAGCCTTTCACTTAATCCGACCAAAATTTCCGGAGTTTGCGGAAGACTTATGTGCTGTCTTAAAAATGAAGAAGATGTATATGAAGAGCTTAATCGCATGATGCCAAGTGTCGGTGACTTCTGTAAGACCAAGGACGGATACGAGGGTGAAGTTGCGAGCGTGAATATCCTTCGTCAGACCATCAAGCTTCTTGTTGACGTTGATGATGAGAAGGAAGTGCATGATTACAAGCTTGACGAGATCGAATACACCAAGAAGAGACAGAAGAAAAAGAATAACTCTAAAGACAATCACCGTGAAGATGAGGATGTAAAAGAGCTTGAGAAGCTTGAACGTATAGAGAAACAGGAAGGAAAGTCAAAACTTGGGGAAAATTGAACTTAAACCCGGAGAAAGACTGGACGATCTACAGAGGAACGGCTACAAGATAATACAAGATCCCGAGAAATTTTGCTTTGGGATGGATGCGGTACTTTTATCAGGATTTGCGAATGCGCCGGAGAACGGAAGAGTGCTTGACCTGGGGACGGGAACCGGCATAATACCGATATTGATGGCGGCAAAAACTAAAGCAAGTGAGCTTATAGGATTGGAAATTCAGTCCGAGAGCGCAGAAATGGCGGATAGAAGTGTTGAACTTAACGACCTCCGAGATCGGGTGAAAATAATTCAAGGCGATATTAAAGAGGCAGGTCAGATATTCGGAGCTGCTTCTTTTGATATAGTAACAAGCAATCCGCCTTATATGATAGGCGGACATGGGCTTCAGAATCCTGACGGACCAAAAGCTATCGCAAGGCATGAAGTTCTGTGTGATCTGAAAGATGTTGTTGCCGCGGCAGCAAAGTGTCTTAAACCGGGCGGTAAATTTTATATGGTGCACAGACCGTTCAGACTGGCCGAAATCATGGTAACCATGCATGAGTATAAGCTGGAGCCTAAGCGGATGAGACTGGTTCATCCCTTTATCGATAAGGAACCGAGCATGGTTCTTATTGAAGGCGTCAGAGGGGGAAAATCAAGGATAAAAGTTGAAAGTCCCTTGGTAATATACGAAGAGCAGGGTAAATATACAAGAGAAATATACGACATTTACGGATATTGATAAAAGCATCAAAAAGGAAATACGGATGAGCGGAACACTATACCTGTGTGCAACACCCATAGGAAACCTCGATGATATGACTTTCAGGGTTTTGGACACGCTTAAGCAGGTAGATCTCATTGCGGCAGAGGATACGAGAAACAGCATTAAGCTGCTTAATCACTTCGATATTCACACCGAAATGACAAGCTATCACGAATATAATAAATACGATAAGGCACAGTATCTTATAGAGCAGATGCAGCAGGGAAAAGATGTTGCTCTTATAACAGATGCGGGAACGCCCGCAATATCAGATCCCGGCGAAGTTCTAGTTGCAGAGTGTCACAAGGCGGGAGTACATGTTACATCACTTCCCGGGCCCGCAGCCTGCATAACGGCGCTCACACTATCGGGACTTAGTACGAGAAGATTTTGTTTTGAAGGTTTTTTGCCCTCATCGGATGATAAAAAAGCCAGAAAAAGAATTCTCGAAGATCTTAAGACGGAGAGCAGAACAATCATATTGTATGAAGCTCCGCACCATTTAAGAGCGGTTCTTGATGACTTGTACGAAGCGCTTGGAGAAAGGAATGTCAGTATATGCAGGGAGCTTACAAAAAAGTTTGAAGAAGTTAACGTGACGACTCTTTCTCAGGCGGTAGCTTTTTATAAAGAGAACGAACCGAGAGGCGAATATGTGCTTGTTCTTGAGGGAAAAAGCCTTGAAGAACAGGAGGAAGAAAAACGCCGGAGCTGGAAAGAAATGAGCATCGAGGATCATATGAAATACTATGAAGATGAGGGATTTTCTCATAAAGATGCCATGAAAAAAGTTGCTGCAGACAGAGGAGTCGGGAAACGCGAGATATATCAGGCTCTTTTGGAAAAATAACCAAAAAAGTCAGCTAGCATTTTTCAATCGAATTTGTTTTTTTTGTGCTAAATTCTTGTTAAAAGATAGACTTTGTAGTATAAAAGAAGTATCGGTCATAATTTGTTTTCTTTTCATGAGACGATTGAAAAGAGAGTACAATTTATTACATAAGATCAAAAATAAAAGAAGAGAGGTCAATCAGATGGCAGAGATTAATTTAAGTCAGTATGGTATCACAGGAACAACTGAGATAGTTCATAACCCTTCATACGAGTGCTTATATGAAGAGGAGTTAAAGCCTGAACTTACAGGTTATGAGAAGGGTCAGGACACAGAGCTTGGCGCTGTCAACGTTATGACAGGTATCTACACAGGACGTTCACCTAAAGATAAATATATCGTTATGGATGAGAACTCTAAGGACACTGTATGGTGGACAACAGAGGAGTATCCTAACGACAACCACCCTATGACAGAAGAGACATGGGCTAAGGTTAAAGAGATCGCAAAGAACGAGCTTTGCAACAAGAGACTTTTCGTTGTTGACGCATTCTGCGGTGCTAACAAGGATACTCGTATGGCAGTTCGTTTCATCGTTGAGGTTGCTTGGCAGGCTCACTTCATTAAGAACATGTTCATCCAGCCCACAGATGAAGAGCTTGCAGATTTCAAGCCTGATTTCGTAGTTTACAACGCTTCACTTGCAAAGGTTGAGGATTACAAGGCACTTGGACTTAACTCAGAGACATGTGTAGCATTCAATATCACAAGCCGTGAGCAGGTTATCATCAACACATGGTACGGCGGAGAGATGAAGAAGGGTATGTTCTCAATGATGAACTATTACCTTCCTCTTAAGGGCATCGCTTCCATGCACTGCTCAGCTAACACAGATATGGAAGGAAAGAACACAGCTATCTTCTTCGGACTTTCCGGAACAGGTAAGACCACTCTTTCAACAGATCCTAAGAGACTCCTCATCGGTGATGACGAGCACGGCTGGGATGACAACGGAGTATTCAACTTCGAGGGCGGCTGCTATGCTAAGGTTATCGGCCTTGATAAGGACGCTGAGCCTGATATCTACAACGCTATCAAGAGAAACGCTCTTCTTGAGAACGTAACAGTTGCTGCTGACGGCAAGATCGACTTTGATGACAAGTCAGTTACAGAGAACACTCGTGTATCTTATCCTATCGATCACATCGAGAACATTGCCTGCAAGGTTAACAAGATCTCCGCAGGTCCTGATGCACAGAACGTTATCTTCCTTTCTGCTGATGCTTTCGGAGTACTGCCTCCTGTATCAATCCTTACACCTGAGCAGACTCAGTACTACTTCCTGTCAGGCTTCACAGCTAAGCTTGCCGGAACAGAGAGAGGCATCACAGAGCCTACACCTACATTCTCAGCATGCTTTGGACAGGCATTCCTTGAGCTTCATCCTACCAAGTACGGCGAGGAGCTGGTTAAGAAGATGCAGAAGTCTGGAGCAAAGGCTTACCTTGTAAACACAGGCTGGAACGGAACAGGCAAGAGAATCTCCATCAAGGATACACGTGGTATCATCGATGCTATCCTTAACGGCGACGTTAACAAGGCAGAGACCAAGAAGATTCCGATCTTCGACTTCGAGGTTCCTACATCACTTCCCGGAGTTGATCCTGCAATCCTTGATCCCAGAGATACATATGCTGATGCATCTGAGTGGGAGACAAAGGCTAAAGACCTTGCAGAGAGATTCAACAAGAACTTCAAGAAGTACGAGGGCAATGATGCCGGCAAGGCACTTGTTGCAGCAGGCCCTCAGCTTTGATAGGTTCTCTTAAGGGAATATAATAATAGCTTTATGGTTTATTTATAAAACAATAATGGCGTTGCATCTTTATTGATGCAGCGCCTTTTTGTATAATTATGATAACTATATAACTTTTTTACGAATCCGCTCCGTATGAGGTCAGGGTATGGACGAAAGATACAGGAAAATAGATATTACCCTCACTACAGGGATCATACTCTCTTATCTGTGCTTTTTCATAAGCACAATGCTGAAGGCTGATTTCTATATCAAGCTCTTTGAGCCCATAACGGGATTTATAGTGGGCTGCACCATACTGGCCTGCTTAAAAAGAATGGACAGGTACTGGGTACCTTCCTTTGTTCTGGCCCTGGGAATCTTTTCCTACATGACTGCGGATATCCTGATCTTTGTGGACAAATATGTGCTGCCGCAGCCACGTCTTGGTGAGATCTCGGCCTTTGTATTTCTTTTTCCAAACTATCTCTTTGGCCTTTCCGTGGGACTTTATTTCATACAGAAGTTAAAGGGCAAGTCCCTGTACCAGTTCCTTGTCAACACCCTGGTATTTACCGTCATCGGCTTTGTGGCCGTAAGGCGGATTCTCATATATCTGGGCTCCTACAGCATTCTGGACCGGGCAGCCCTCCTCAGGATATATCTGTATTTCATCATCAATTTCTTTATACTGATAATGGTGGGTCATATGACCGTCATGATCGCCACGGAGACGGGACTTAAGGGCACCAACACAATGATCTTCGGCATCATAGGCTATATCCTTATGGACATACCTTACACCTACACTCAGGCCATGGGGAAGGAGCCGGAGAATATTTATACAAATCTGGTCTATATGCTGTGCATGATGCTGATGGCTCACGGAATCTATCACCAGGTCCATCACCATCACGTCTTCAGGCTCAAGGAATATGTCTACACCACGCGGTTTGTGAGGCAGACCAGGGTCTTTACCATCTGC
>JAEEGH010026486.1_pt1 | contig 11550 bp, 5 predicted proteins | sample 9134181 | NCBI WGS metagenome assembly JAEEGH01 (sample SAMN16246544, study PRJNA631951) | gut metagenome | biome: gut microbiome; feature: rumen; material: DP-attached | host: Bos | place: Iran: Karaj | collected 2018-10 | reverse complement strand
AACAGCGGGGGCCTCCCCGAAGGCTGGGACGTGAAACGCCTCGAAGGAGAGCATCGCTCCAAGCCCCGCAACGTCAGGATAGCCGACGCGTTCCACGACCTGGGCCTCATGGGGTGCTGGGGAAAAGGCATCGGGCTGATGAAGGCGGAATGCTCCAAAGCGGGAACGCCTTCGCCGGAATTCGTCGCCTCCCAGGACGGCTTCACAGTCATATTCCGCACCGCGGCGGCCGCCCCGGAAATCGTTGAAGCTCCGGAGGAGGAGCTCGTCGCGGCGGCGCCCGAGTCCAGCATCCCCGATCGCATACTGGAGATCATCGCGAAGGGGGACCTGAGGACAGGGCAGGAGATATCCGAGGCGGTCGGCATCAACAGGCGCCAGTTCACCCGTATCATGGCCGAGCTGATGGAATCCGGAGCCGTCGTCAGGGAAGGCAACCGGCGGAAGGGGAAGTGGACCGTCAGAAGGCGATCGCTTCGAGTCCTTGACCGCCTGCAGAAGCCCGTGGAACGTGGGCTCGGACGCCACCAGGTCGGGGCCCCTGCCCAACGCCTTCAGCCTCTCCGCGGTGCGGGAGTCCACGGCGGCGACCTTCACGTTGTCGTCCAGATACGCCCTGGAGGCCTCGACGCCGTACTTGGAATCCATGAATCCGAAGAAGGAGTCCGCGGAGGTCGGCGACGTGAATGCGAGCCAGTCGAGCTCCCCCCTCTTCACCGCTATCATCATATGGAGCACGGGGCTGCCGATTCCGGCGGGGACGGCCTTGTAAAGCGCCGCCTCCGCATCGGGATCGCCTTCGGGCCCGGCCTTCAGTGCGCCCTCCGCATCCTCTCCTGCGGGAGAGATCCCGAAATGCCTCAGACATTCCGCGGCGGTGCCTGCGGCGAGCGCCCCTTCGCCCTTGAACATTGCCTTGAAGGAATCCTTGAAATGGTCGGAGCACTCCTCGACGGCCGTGGAGGTCATGAACGCGACCGGCCTTCCGGCGGCGACGGCGTCGGAGATCTTCGCGAACTCCCTGTCGTCCCCTTTGATTATCGTGACTGCGGGGGCTGCCATCACCGTGAAGCCCATGGCCTCCGCCTCCTTGACGGAATCGACGAGCCTCCTGGTCGTCCTCATGAAACCCAGCCTGGTCATGCCTCCGCCTAGGCGCTCATCGTTTATGTCTATGCCGACATCGCATGACGTATCCGCGCTTCCCGTTCAGATACTCCGCTATCCCGAGGAGGTCGTCCATGACATAGTCGGGCATCAGGTACTCGTCCACCCTGCGCGGCTCGTCGCAGATATAAGACACCGCCTTGACGTGAACGAACACGTCCTCTATCGAGGCGCTGACGCCCGCGGGCGAGAACGGCCCCGCGCCCATCATCCTCAGTATGCCCCTCTCGGCCCCGATCTCTATGCGGGTCGGCCTGTGCTCCAGCCTGCCCAGCACCTCCGACACGGCATGGTCGTCCTTCCGGCATACGGCGGAAACGACGCCCTGGGTCGCGGCAGGGACCAGGACGTCCGCATCGACCGGAAACACGTCGTCCGTTGGCCCGAGCATCCCAAGTTCCGCAATGGGGGCTACCATGCAGGCGGTGACGCCCGAGTGGAGCTCCTCCAGGCACCCCTGGACGCCGTCCGCCGAGATCACGGTCGATTCCGGATGCGACTCGGCCAGCTGATATGCGGCGCATGGATCCGAAGCGGCGACCGCAACCCCCTTCGGGAGGACGTCCAGAGCGCAGGGAAACGAGGCGTAGCGCCTGTCGGCCCTCTTCAGGACCGCCGCCACTGAAAGCTCCCCTCCGATGGACAGGGGAACGTTCCTCAGCATCGATGCGGAGACCTCCCCCGCTCCCGGATCCTCGGACGATTGGCCCGCGAGCTCGATCTCCGGAACCATGGGGGACAGGGCCTCCGCGAGAATCCTGTCGGCTCCCGAGCCGTCGGCTGAGAATATGCGCATGGAACTGCGAAGCCGACGTGCGTTATGACCGTTGCGGTCGAATGTAAGGGAGGGGCCCGGGCCCTTTACCTCCGGGCCCCCGTTTTCCTAGGGTAGTGGTTAGGCGACCCCGAAGGGCCGCCAGAGCAGATGTTGGTTATTCGATTCTCAATCGTTTCCGAGCGGGTTGTTTTTCAACGTCATGAACGCCTAGCCCTCCAGATCAGCACGATTACGACCACGATGATCAGTATGACGAGCACGATCAGGAGGATCTCAGTCAGGTTGAGCGAGTTGTCCACCACCACGGGCGGTTCCTCTTCGGAGTAGCTGAACTGGATCAGGTAGTCCACCTGCTCCTTGTTGTCAGGGTTGCCTCCGAAGGTGACGTCGTAGTTGGACTGAGGCACGCCGTTGACGACCATGGGGTTGTCGATGTACTTCTCCTGGTGGCCGTCGGCATAGGTCATGCTGACGCGGTAGGTTCCGGCCTTGAGGTTGACCGGGGACTCGTAGCAGTTCAGACCGGACTTGTAGAGGGTCAGAGGAGTGACCTGTCCGTTCTCGACCTTTCCGATCATGGGCGTGGCGGTCTCGTCTGCGGCATACAGCTTGAAGTTGTAGATCTCGTAGACGGTGTTCATCCAGACGGTCTCGTAGGTTCCGTAGGGGCTGGTGACCCTGGCCTTGGCGGCCTCTTCAGCGTTGCGGACCTCCTTGGTGGCCCTCCATCCGTTGACGTAGGCGTCATCGGCAGCGGCGTAGATGCTGTCGATGTTGCGGTTCTTGCCGTCCGCCTTGTCCGAGTAGGCGCCGGGGTTGGCGAAGACGGTCAGGTAGTGGTCGTTGCCCTTGTAGTAGTCGGTGTGCTTGAATCCCTCGAAGCAGCCGTTGGTCTTGACCGCGGGAGACACGTAGGCGACTCCAGCGGAGGTAAGGGTGACTCCGGGGCCCAGGGTGGGCACGGAAGTGGCGGGGGCTACGGGGTATCCGAAGATGCTCTCGTTGACTCCGGCGTAGATCTTGCTGGCGACGAACTTTCCTTCGTCGGTGAGGATCTTTCCGGTGATGTAGACGGTGCGGTACATGGTGAAGGTTCCGGCCTTGGCGTTGACGGTACCGTCGATGGTGGAGGTGCCGTTGACGTCGACCGCTCCGATGATGACGTTACCGCTGTTGGTGAACGTTCCGGGGAGCACCAGGTTGGTGGCGGTGAAGAGGGATCCCTCGGCGGTCTCGGCGCTGCCTGCGATGGCGACGGTTCCGTTCTCGTCAGAGAAGCTGGATCCGACGGCCGCGGTGGAGTTCTTGCCGACGATGAGCTTTCCATCGACGGTGAGGTCCTTGAGGCAGGCCCAGATGGTCTTCTCGGGGATGGTCAGGGTACCGGTGGACGCGACGCTGGTGTTTCCAGAGACGAAGCTTCCTCCGGAGAAGGTGCTCGTGGAGAAGGATCCCATGGTGGCGTTTCCGACGACGTTGAGGTCCCCTCCGATGTTCACGAGGTTGATGATGCTGAGGTCCATGTCTCCGGACACGTTGACGTCCTTCTTGACGGTGAAGGAATCCTTGGCGTTGACCTCGGACTCCTGGACGGTCTTCAGGGTTCCGGTGACCTCAAGGGCGCCGTTGACGACGGCCTTGATTCCGGAGGACAGGACGAGGTTGCCCGAGACGTACATGTTGTCGACGTTGAGGACGCATCCGTTTCCGAACACGGTGTCGCCGGTGACGTAGAGGTCTCCGGCCACGATGTCGGAGGATCCGTCTCCGAGGACGACGTCCTTGAGGGTGGCGGACTCGGCGGTGAGGGAAGCGTTGTTACCGAAGGTGACTGCTCCGAGGTCGAGGTTGTTCTCGGCGATCATGGAAGCGGACTCCTTGAGGTTTCCGTTGGCGATCTTGATGTTGTTCGCCTTGAGGGTGAAGCCGTCTCCCGCGTTGATTCCGTAGAGGGAGTTGATGTCGGAGTCGACGGTCATGCTGCAGTCGTCTCCGAGGACGATGCTTCCAGTGGTGGAATCGACGGTTCCGAGGTTGAGCACGGATCCGTTTCCTCCGTTGACAGTTCCGTCGACGGTCAGGTTGCCCACGTTCAGGAGAACGGATTCGGTGTTGCCCACGTATCCGTCCTTCGCGACGTTGATGGAGTCGGCGCTGAGCATCCTTCCGTAGAGGGCGCCTCCGACGGCCATGTCCTTGGCGGTCATGCTCTTCTCGGCGACGACGGTCGCTCCGGCGGGTATGGTGACGAGGTCCTGGTAGAACTCGAAGTCCTCGGTGAAGTTGACGTTCGCGTCATCCTTGAACCCGATGGTGACGCCAGGCTTGAAGTCGGCCTCGGTCACGCAGTTTCCGGAGAATATCGCGGAAGCGTCTTCTGCGGCGGGGATGACATCGGCGTGCAGCCATGCCTTTCCGTTGTCGATCTTCATGATGGTGAATCCCTTGGCGGAGTTGAAGTCGACGGCGCCGGTTCCGGCCACGAACTCTCCGCTGACGGAGTCGGCGGCCACGGCGTCGAACCTGAATCCGTCGAGGACGATCGTTCCGGCATCGAGGGAGCTGCCAGGCATGCAGTCGATCAGCTTGTCGTCTCCGGTGAAGGTAACGTCGCCGGCGGTGACGGCCCCGTTTATGAATATGAGGTCGTTGATGCGGCTCTCCTTTCCAGGGATGTATCCGAGGGAGGATATGGTGTTGACCCCGTCGAGGGTGTAGTAGGCCCCGGCGATGTCATCGAAGTAGGTCCCGTAGGGCACATCGAACAGGAAGCACCCGTTGACGACGGTGGTTCCGTTGGTGATGAGGTAGGTTCCGGGGTGGGCGTTGAGCTCTCCGTTGACGGTGAGCTTGGCGCCGTTGTCCAGCTCCAGGACGTTCTCGGCGGCTCCGATCAGGAGCTTGACTCCCTCGGGTATGACGGTGTCCTCGGTGATGCGGACGTGGTTCCTCTTGATGGTGATGGTGTCTCCGGGCTGAGCCTCGTCCAGCGCCCTCTTGAGGTTGGTGAACTTGGAATAGATTCCGGACTCCACCTTGACGTCGCTGTCGACGAGCTCGACGTTGGTCTTGCTGGTGGGGGTGTTGTAAAGTATGAGGGTTCCCTGGACGATGATCGGAACGTTTCCGTTCTCGAATATTCCTCCGTCCTCGACGGTGACGGTGGCCCTGCTGGTGATGGTGACGGAGTTCGCCTCGGTCATGTCGACGTACATTCCGTTGGGAATGATGGTGTCGGTATCGATGATGATGTCGCCGTACACCTTGATGTAGTCGGGGTTGGCCTTGAGAGCGTACTCGAGGGTCGTGTAGTAGTGGTAGATTCCCTTGGTGTAGTACACTCCGTTCAGGTGCAGTCCGGACTCCTTGGGGGACTTGATGACCAGAGGCACGGCGGTCTGCACGACGCCGTAGCCGGTCTCGCTGTCGCCGGCGAAGGTAATGGTTCCAGTTCCCTCTATCGGGGCGGTCTCGGTGTTCTGAATCATCGTGATGTAGGAGGTCACCTTGAGGTGGCCGCTCTCGTCGATGGTGACGAGGACGTTCGCGGGGAACTCCATGTTCTCGTAGAACAGGACGTTTCCGATGATCTGCAGGAAGCCAGCCTCCGCGCTCGTGGCGGGAGATCCGCTGACCTTGACGCCGGTGAACTCGGGATCGGCGCTGACGATGAGCCCGTGGACGAGCGCGACGCCCAGATCCACATCGGTGCTGTGCTCGTCAGAGAACGTGGCCATGACCACGTCCTTTCTCATGTCAAAGGTGGACCCGTCGCGCACGACCACGATGTAGAAGCAATCTTTGTCGGAATCCGCGACCACGGACTTCCAATTGTCGATGGTTCCGCCGAACTCTCCCTTCACGACGATGTTACCCTTGTTGGTGATCGCGCTGGAGAGGACGTCATGGGACAGGACGGATCCGGTCTCGGTGATGGTGAACACGGCGCCGTCGTTGATGGTGATCTTCTCGAACAGGATCTCTCCGGCGAGGTCGAACTGGGATCCGGACTCGGCGGTGATGCTCTGGATGTAGGTCTTCACATCGCCCTTGGTCTGGATGTCGAGCTTGCTTCCGTTGTTGATGGTCAGCCCGCTGATGTATGCGGAACCGGTTTCGGCTATGGTGAGTTCTCCGTCGAGGTTGACGGCGGCTCCGGGCGCGGTGTAGAAGCCGTACAGGCCGTTGACGGCCATGTCGCCCTTGATGTCAACGCTGGCGCCATTATGCACGGAGAAGGTGGGGACGTCGTAGGTTCCCGCCTCACAGATGACGTTTCCGTTGATCTCAGCCTTTCCGGACTGGATGTCGACGAACGAGCCTTCCTTGATGGTAAGGGTCACCCCTTCCTTCACGATGAAGTTGTTGTTCGCTACGACGTGCTTGTTTTCGCCGTCGATGACCAGGTCGTCGTCAACGATGATGATCTGGTCGTAACCGCCGTCGATGCCCGAGTCGAGGGTACCGTGGATGTAAAGGATCTTACCCTCTGCCGTGACATCCGCATCCGCGGGAAGGCTCACGGCGACGCAAGAGATCACCATGGCCAGGACGGCGGCGATGGCAAGGTACTTCCCCTTGCCCTTGAATTCATTTGCTTTTACGAACTCCATAGAACATCTGCTCCTATGAACCGGACCTAGGCGTCCGGATGCTCCCGGCGGAACCCTCTCCTGGGCGCCGCCTGTCCGACATCGCCGGCGTGCATCTACCGGGAGACGTCAGGTGTCACGTAATGACGCTCTTGGTATTTATTTAATCTATCAAGGCAAAAAGAGCGGAACAGGGCGCTCGCGACTTTTTCTTGGAATCGGCGACGCCGACCTTCTTGCGCTGACGGCCGCCGGTCTTCTTCAGCTTGCCCTGATCCAGGGCCCACTCGAAGCTCTTCTGCTCCGCGGGGGTTATGAGGACCCTGTCCCCCTTGGCGTACTTGCGTCCGGAGACCCAGTTGGTGAACGGGGACAGGACCTTGTACTCGTCGGCGTCCATGACCACCTCTCTAACGTTCGGCCTGCCCTTCATCTCAGAATACGTTCCGGAGAAGGTCCTGACCCTGCCTCCGTACACCTCGATCATGCTTGTGCAGACCGTGTCCAGGAAGTACCTGTCGTGGGTCACGGTCATGATCGTACCGTCATACTCGTTGAGGGCCTCCTCGATCGCATGCTTGGCTGGTATGTCCAGGTAGTTGGTCGGCTCGTCCAGGATCAGGAGGTTGGTCTCGTCCAGAAGCAGCATGCACATGGCCACCCTCGCCCTCTGGCCGCCCGACAACGTCGAGATGGGGCGCTCTACGTCCTCGCCGGTCAGCAGGAACCTGGCGAGAAGGGAGCGGGCCTCGCCCCTCCTCTCCTTCCCGATGAGCTGAAGAAGCTGCTCCTCGGCGGTGAGCTTCATTTCCAGACGGTCGTGGTGCTGGGAGTAGTAGCCTATCTTGGCCCCCGGCGCCATCCACAGCTCCCCTTCGGAAGGTATCTGCTCCAGGAGGGCCCTGACGAGGGTGGTCTTCCCCTCGCCGTTGGAGCCGAATATCCCTATCTTGTCGCCCTTGTGGACGTCGAGGTCGACGTGCTCCAGTATCTTCCTCCCGCCCAGGGATACGGAGAGGTCCTTCGTCGTGAGGACGTTCTTCCCGGACTTGTGGGCCGCCTGGATCCTGACGGTTATCTCGCGGCTCTCCTCGGGCTTCTCCTTCTCCTCCATCCTCGCTATCATCTTCTCGCGGGTCTTGTGGGTGGTGGCGTACCACTGGTCCCGGTGGAGCTCCTTCGCGATCTCCTCCTGCCTCCTCTTCTGGGAGGCGTACTTGCGGTACTCCTTCTCCATCCTGTCCAGGTCCAGCATCTTCTTCATGATGAAGTCTGAATAGTTCCCCTTGTACTCCCGCGACTTGCCGTTGGAGATCTCCAGCATGCGCGTCGCGATCTTGTCGAGGAAGTACCTGTCATGGCTGATCACGAGAAGGGCGCAATGCGTCTTGAGAAGGTAGTCCTCGAGCCATTCGACGGTGTTGATGTCCAGATGGGAGGTCGGCTCGTCCATGACGAGGAGGTCGCAGTCGTCTGCCTGGACGACTATGCGGGACAGCATCACCTTGGTCCTCTCCCCTCCCGAGAGCGAATCCATAGTCCTGTCCATGAGGTCCGCGGAGAGGCCGACCTTCTCCAGAGCGGCCTTTAGGCCGTCCTCGTCCTCCACGTCGGACTTGGCCAGCTGTGATTCTAGGGCGGCGCTCTCCTCCGCCAGGGCGTTCCAGTCGATGTCCCCGCCCCCGGCCATCAGGGCGTCTATCTCCGCGATGCGGCGCTTCAGGTTCTCTATATGGCCGTAAGGCCTTCCGAGGACGTCGCGGACGGTGAACTCGGAGGAGGATTCGGCGAACTGCTCCAGATATCCGATCCTCTCGGTGTTGCGGGTGAGCTCCCCCGTGTCCGGCTTCAGCTCGCCCAGGATGATCTTCAGGAACGTGCTCTTTCCGGCGCCGTTGACCCCTATCAGGCCGATGGCGTCGCCTTCGTTGATCTGGAGACTGACGTCGGTGAGGACTTTGACCGGTCCGAACGATTTGGCTATGGCCTGGGCCTTCAGGAGCATGATGACCCGTATGGGACGGGTTTAAATGATGTTTCGGTCGGACATACAGGTCCTTCCCGCGGAATGCGCGGACCTTGCCCCCGGTCATGGACGCCACCCTCTCGGAGAACTCGTCCGCCTTCTGGACGGGCACCCTGGCCTTCACGAGGACCCTCTCGGAGAACTCGCACTCCGGACGGGCGGCCAGAATGTCCGAGAATCTAGACTGAAAGGAGTTGAACGAAGCGTAATCCAGGCTGAGGGAGAACTCGGCGCAGGCCCTGCGGACGACCGCCCTGGCGCCTTCCAGCGCCGCCTCCGCGGAAGCCGTGTACGCCTTTACCAGCCCGCCGGTCCCCAGGAGGGTGCCGCCGAAGTAGCGGACCACCACTATCATGGCATCGGAGAGTCCGGAACCCCTCAGGACGCCCAGTATCGGCCTTCCGGCCGTCCCCGAGGGCTCCCCGTTGTCGCTGAACCTCTCGACGGGGTCCGGGCCCCCGAACACGGCGGCATAGCAGTAGTGGGTCGCCTGCGGGTACATGGAGGCCGCACGGCCCAGATTCGCCGAGAGGGCCGCCTCGTCCGGACACGGCATGGAGATGCCGATGAACTTGGAGCCCTTGACCATGGATTCGGACGTGTGCTCCCCTTCCAGGGAGGAATAATCGGAAAAGGCCATGGGGGCGGGAAAGAGAAGGCCCCGGAGGGCCTTCATGGTTTCAGCGCTGCTCTACGTAGCTCTGGGCCTCGTCGAACTCCCTCTGGATCTCCTCGGAAGGAGCAGGGGTCGCCAAGGACACCAGCACGCCTGCGACGGCGGCGAATATGAACCCGGGCAGCAGCTCGTACACGCCGGTGCTGGCGGTCAGGAACGTGTTCCAGAGAATGACCGTCAGGAATCCGGTGAACACGGACGCGATGGCGCCCTGCAGGTTCATCCTCTTCCAGTACAGGGACAGGATCATGAGCGGACCGAAGGCCGCCCCGAATCCCGCCCAGGCGTAGGACACCAGGCCCATGATGTTGTTGCCTCCGAAGAGGGCCAGCACCAGGGCGAGGACCGCCACCACGACGACGACGATCCTGGAGACCCACATGAGCTTGCGCGGGTCGTTGTACTTCTCGTACTTTCCGAGGATGTCGTTCGTGATGGACGAGGACGCCACCAGGAGCTGAGAGTCCGCGGTGGACATGATGGCGGCCATGACGGCTGCGAAGAACAGTCCGGCGATGATGGGCGCGAACAGGTCCCCGGCCATCCTGAGGAAGATGTGCTCGGCGTTGAAGCCGTCCGACATCACCTCGGCCTCTCCGACGTACACCCTCCCGACCATTCCGACCAGGATGGCCGCGGAGAGCGCTATGACGATCCAGACCAGGGAGACCCTGCGGGAGACCTTGACCTCCTCGGGATCCCTGATGGACATGTACCTGACCACGATGTGAGGCATCCCGAAGTATCCGAAGGCCCATGCCAGCAGCGATAGGATCGCGATGAATCCCAAGGCGCTTCCGTTGTCCCAGAAGAGGTTGGTGAACTGCTCCACGCCGACCTCTGCCCATCCGGCCTCCAGATCGCCCCATCCTCCCAGGGCGCCTATCGCCGCGAGCGGGACGACGACCACGGCCACGAGCATGAGGAGCCCCTGGAAGAAGTCGGTCCAGCAGACGGCCTTGTACCCTCCGAGGAAGGTGTATGCGATGATGATCACCCCGCCGATGCACATAGCGAGCTCGACGCTGAGCTCCGGGAAGATGGTCTGGAGGGTCACTCCGCACCCCTTGAACCCGGAGGCGACGTATATCACGAAGAAGAACAGGATGATCAGGCCGCATATGAACCTGAGATAGCCCTTCTTGTCCTTGTAACGGTTGGAGAAGAACTCCGGGACGGTCAGAGAGTTGCCGGCGACCACGGAATGCTTTCTCAGCCTCTTCGCCACGAACAGCCAGGACAGATAGGAGCCTGCTGCGAGGCCTATCCCTATCCAGGCCTCCCCCAGGCCCATGAGGAGCACGGCCCCGGGAAGGCCCATCAGGAGCCAGCTGCTCATGTCCGACGCCTGGGCCGACAAGGCGGTGACATAGGGGTTCATCGAACGCCCGCCGAGGATGTAATCCTCCATGTTGCTGGACCTCTTGTAGAAATAGAATCCTACGCCCAGCACCAGGGCGAAATAAATGATGAACGCCATCAACACTTCAATATTCATTGACGCACCAGGCATGAATGCGGTTGTTCAGATATATACGCAATGCCACGATTGAAAAGAGAAACGCCTCCCGGGGAGTCCGGAAGGCAGGGTTTGTCATTCGATACGCTTCTGCATGAACTTCGGGCCCTTCCAATTCCAGTCCCCGAAAAGGTGCATTATGGCCGGGACGATGTAAGAGCGCACGATGAGCGCATCGCACAATATGGCGAAGCACAAGGCGAACCCGAACTGCTGCATCATGACCATGGACGACAGCATGAGGGTCCCGAACGCGCCTCCCATGATCAGCCCGCAGATGGTGATCACGGACCCCGTGTGAGTCACGGCGTGATGGATGGCGTCGTCGGTGGTCATGCTCTTTATGACGTTCTCCCTGATGCGCGTTGTCAGCAAGATGTCGTAGTCCATCCCCAGCCCGAGGCAGATGACCAGGAGGATGAGGGGTATCAGCCAGGTGACGTCCACTCCCAGGACGACAGAGAACACGATGTGCGTCATCATCAGCGTCCAGCATATGCTCATCAGGATCGTGAACACGGACCTGAACGGTATGAGGTACGACCTCATGACCACGAACAGCAGCAGGATTATGAACACCACGACGAGGATCTCTATAGTTGTGAACTCCTCCCCCACGTCCTTGGATATGTCGTACATGACGGCCGCGGTCCCGGTTATCCACTTGTCGACGATCAGCTCGGACCCCGCCCTAAGGTTGACCGCGTCCATGAACGCGGATACCTCCGAGGAGGCCCTGTCGATGCTGTCCATGGACACGGGGGCCATCGCGGCAGCCTCCGTCGAGTACGT
>JAEEGH010026484.1_pt1 | contig 11550 bp, 3 predicted proteins | sample 9134181 | NCBI WGS metagenome assembly JAEEGH01 (sample SAMN16246544, study PRJNA631951) | gut metagenome | biome: gut microbiome; feature: rumen; material: DP-attached | host: Bos | place: Iran: Karaj | collected 2018-10 | reverse complement strand
ATATCGTTGCCGAATGTGGCGTTGTACTCTGTGGTAAGTTCACCGAAGGGTGCGTAAAGGAAGCCTTGAGTAACAGTCTGGCTCTGGTCAGTCACAAAGGCTGTTGAACCCAAGTGGTTGGTGTGGTAGTAGAAGATGTCGGAGGTGTTGCCGGTGGGCTGGAGGTCGGTGAATGCAGGGATGGGGTCGTATCCCACAGTGGGGAACAACAGGTTCCGCGTGCCTTCACCATTGCCACGCGCAGGAACATTGACAGCAGGCTCCTCGTATGCTGCCATCTCACCGATCTGCGCTTTGAAAATTTCGTCCGTCTGCGCGATGCGGGACAGCAGCCTGTCGTTGGCTTCTGCCTCAATAGTCTGCTGGTTGTCTCCCAACCGGCTTGCTATCCGTTCCGTACCATTGTAGTAATGTTTGGTATACTCACCATTCTGGTTGAAATTGGTGTAGGCGTTGGGGTAGAACATCGCCTGCTGCGGGCCAAGATGGAGGGACTGCTGCTGCCCGTTCACCCACTGGCTGCTGCCTGAAAGCCCCAGCTTGTAAGCCCTTGTGTTGGAGGCATTGTAGCCGTAGTAGGCGAAGTCGGTAAGGTTGTTGCTGTAGGCTTTGAGGTTTGCGGCGGAGTTGAACAGATAGTGTTCCGTATGCGGGACAACACCCTGCACTTCGCGTTTGCGCAGCGAACCGTTGATGCCGAAGGTGAGGGTCTCTGTTGAAACGTTGTTGTTCGCATCGGTGATGGTGCGCTGTTCAGGAGCGAACAGTGTCTGGCTGTTGCCTATGCTGTTTGTTGCAGGATAGGTGTATGCCTGTGTTTCGGATTGCGTGGTGTTGTTCTGCAAATCGGTCTGCGCAAGGCTGTAGCCGCTGATTTTTCCCCAGTTGCCGTAAGTGACTGCCAGCTGGTAACTCTGCGCCTGTGTCTCCGAGGCCGAGACCAGCTGGTCGGAGGCGTCGTAGGTGAAGCTCTCCGTGAGGCTCTGGCTGTTCAGCCACGGGCAGCTGCTCGTCACCTGGGTCACGTTGCCCACAGGGTCATAGGTGTAGGCAAAGGTGGAAATCTGGCTGTTCCCGTTCAGAGTGGTGATCGTTGAAAGCCTCCGTGTCACATTGTTGTAGCTGTAATCCGTTGTAATACCGTTGCCGTAGGTCTGGGACACTTTCGCCCCGAACCTGTCGTAACTCACATTGTCCAAGTAGGTGTAGCTGCTGTTGTTGGTGATGCTCTGCAGCTGCCCGCCGAGGTCGTAGGCATAGCTCACCACCTCGTTGTCCGGGTAGGTGATGTTTTGGATTCGTCCCCAGCTGTCATAGGTGAACTGCGTACTTAATGCAAGCGGATTGGTCAGGAACGGGAGCGCATAGATTCTGGTTTCTTGGGTCACTTCACCCATGTCGCCGTATTCGTAACACATCACACCACTCTCGTCGTACACACTGTCAGGTTGGCCTGCGGCATTGTAATGGTAGATGGTTGTCAGGGCATCATCATAGCTCACGCTGTCCAAACGGTGGGCGTTGTAGTGGTACGTGGTGGTTTTGGTCTGCATCTGGTTGTTTTCCGTCCAGCTCTGGCTGTGGGCGGCCAGGTTGCCACCGTTGTAGGTGAGGGATTCGACAAGCTCACCCTCCTGATAAGTAAGCCTGCGGCCCAGCATGTCGTAGGTGTAGTTGCGCTCCCAGTCGTTGGCCACTGCACTGTAAACCTTGGTGTTGTCGCCTACAGGGTTGTAGTTGAAATAGACGAACTGCCGGCCTGCGGCCTGCACCGCCCAAGGCTTGGTGGAAGTGTATGAGATTTTATGGCTTGGTCTCATTCAAATATCTGCTATCCAATTTTTTGTAGTCAAAATAATTTAATCTTACTAATTGATTACTAAATTTTTATCTATTTTTAGAGATGTCCGTTATTTATTTCTATGATAGCGGGAAATATCTCATATTAGTTGTATCTCTAAAAATATCAAAATACTTCTTGGGCAATGATTTTTTTTGTTGTAAAATTCCATATGGAAGATCCTGAAGACCTCTGTTTTTTGTGGCTTTCCATTTATAAGAACGGTATGGATTCGTCCCCCTTTTCATGGTTGGAAAGAAAAAGCCATTATCCACCCAACACTGCGCTTGTTTCAATTCACTGCATGGAATAAGTCGGTTTCCTTTTTTCAGTAATGGGAAATGGTCTAATACAACACCAGTACTCCCTTCTTTGTATAATGGGTTCTCCTCTAATCCAATAGTATAGTAAAAATTTGATTCTTTAATATAAAAAGCGGCTCTTGAATGCCTTTCTCCACGAGAAAGAACAATCATATGAACATAATTCTCATCTAGATTATAAAAACAATCAATATAATGCATTTTATTAATTGAATCATACCAACCAGCCATTGAACTGTTAACCCAATTATTTGGCTCATACGGTGAACAAACATATAAAACGGCTGATGTCAAATAACCTATGTTTTGTTTAACTATAGCATATGGATACAGATGAACTTTATACAACCATGTCACTTTTGTGGTTAAAAACAAAGTGTCTGCATTTCTGCTTATTATGCAAGTATCATCGCTAAAAGAACGATAAGGGGTTTTTAAAAAATAAGGAATCGCTATAGAATCACCTATAATTTTTATTTTTCCAAATTTTTGCTTTCCATAGTAGATTTGACCAAACATTTCACCTAATGATATTATTAAAATACAGATTGTTAGTATTTTATTTTTTATATGGATCATAAGATTTACTGTTGTTAATGTATATTTTCCCATTTCGCTGTGCTATAGAATGATGTTGGATTGAAGGAGATAAAAAAACATCTAAATCTTCATATCCATTAATGCAAAAAATAAATTGGTTAAAGGATTTTGTATTAGCAAATGAGTATACCGAAGCCCTAAAATGAGCTTCTTTTTCTAATGGCATGCTGTTACTCGAACTTATACTTGGTGTCACATAATTATCTATATAAAATCCCAATTTTCCCTCATAGTACTGAAATGCATGTTTGAATTCATGTAACATAGTGCTTGAAGTTCCAGAATATTTTGCAGCAATGTTAATGTTAATTTGTGTCATACCGTTATTCTGTCCGCCATATGTTAAAAGACCTGCACAATCCGCGAACTCTCCTCCTGCATCTTTATTAAACATAATATCTCCAAAAGTCAAAAAATACAAATTATTCTCGTCTTTTCTTAAATCACTAATTTCAGTTAATGCCTTATTTAGTTCTGTAATATGCTCATTCAAACGATTATATTTTTTTGATCCCACTTTGCATTTATCCCTCATGGCTGTCCTTTCAGCTATCTTTTTTTTAATATCATCTTCCATCGGTTTTATATAATTTTCATCTTGAGTTGGATCAAATGCCCTTCCGCTCGGATCCACGTACTTTACTGGATTATTCGCACAATAGGTGTAAGGTGAGAATGTCGGATATTTCTCATACATCGGGTCCCTGCTGGTGAACACCGGCGGTTTGTAGTAGCGTGCTTCGTAGTAGTACATGCCGGTCTCTTCGTCCAGTTCTTTGGCGTTGAAGGAGTATTTTGGCAGGACGTTGTAACCGAAGTTAATGTCATATTCGGTGGTTATCTCTCCGAAGGGCGCGTAGAGGAATCCCTGGTGGATATTAGTGTTATTGTCAGTTATAAACGCCGTGGAACCCAAATGATTTGTGTGATAGTAGAAGATGTCGTCGGGATTGCCGGACACTTGCAGTGTGGTAACATCCACGGAGGGCGTTTCTATGGGAACATCCCCGGCTTCCACCACCTCCAGCAGTTCGGCGCGGGCCTGCTGGTCCGCCTGCATCGTGCGGAAACCCAACCTGTCGTTGGATGATATGACAAAGGATTCGGGCTGTGCATCCCCCAATCTGCTCGCGATACGTTCGCTACCGTTGTAGTAGTGCTTGGTGTATTCACCGTTATGGTTGAAGTTCAGGTAGGCGTTCGGATAGAACATCGCCTGCTGCAACTGAAGGCTCAACGGTTCCGGCTGCCCGTTAACCCATGTGTTTGCATTGAGCATACTGATTTTATAGGTGCGGGTGTTGGAGGCGTTGTAGCCGTAATAGGCGAAGTCCAGGCCGTTGTTGCTGTAAGCTTTCAGATTGGCAGCACTGTTGAAGAGATAATACTCCGTGTAAGAGGTCTGCGGCTGCGCCTGCACCTCGCGCTTTTTCAGACTGCCGTTGATACCGAAGGAGAGTGTCTCCGTTGCCATGTTGTTGTTCGCATCGGTAATCGTGCGCTGTGCCGGAGCGAACAGGGTCTGGGCATCCTGCAAACTGTTGTAAACAGGATAGGTGTAGGCTTGGATCTCGGATTGCGTGGTGTTGTTCTGCAAATCGGCCTGCGCAAGGCTGTAACTGGTGATTTTACCCCAGTTGCCATAACTGACCGCCAGCTGGTAGCCCTGATGCTGTGTCTCCGTGGCCGCAGTCAGCTGGTCGGAGGCATCGTAGGTAAAGGTTTCCGTGAAGTTCCTGTTCGTCAGCCACGGGCAGACAGAGGTCACCTGTGTGACGTTACCAACATTGTCGTAGGTGTAGGCAAAGGAGGAGACCTGGCTGTTGCCGTCCATGGTGGTGATGCCGGAAAGCCTCCTTGTAAGGTTGTTGTAGCTGTAGTTGGTTACCAGCCCGTTGCCGTACTCTTGGGACACTTTCGCACCGAATCTGTCGTAGGTCACGTTGTCCAGGTAGGTGTAGTTGCTGTTGTTGGTAATGCTTTGCAGCTGTCCGCCGAGGTCATACTGGTATTTCAACCTTTCCCCGTCAGGGTAGAATATGCTGTCCACACGTCCCCAGGAATCATAGCGGAACTGCGTTGTCAAGGATATTGGCTGCGAGAGGAACGGAAGCGCATAAATACGGGTCTCCTTGGTGATTTCACCCATTTTCCCATACTGGTAGCAGACAACGCCGCTTTCGTCGTAGAGGGAGTCCACACGGCCGTACTGGTCATAGTGGTAGATGGTGGTAAGCGCGTCATCATAGCTCACGCTGTCCAGGCGGTGGGCGTTGTAGTGGTACGTGGTGGTTTTGGTCTGGGTGTTCCCGTTCTCCAACCAGCTCTGGCTGTGGGTGGAGAGGTTGCCGCCGTTGTAGGTGAGGGATTCGGCAAGCTCACCCTCCGTGTAGGTCAGTCTGCGGCCAAGCAGATCGTAGGTGTAGTTGCGTTCCCAGTCGTTGGGCAGGCTGCTATAGACTTTTGTGTTGTCGCCCACGGGGTTGTAGTTGAAATAGACGAACTGTTGGCCGGAGGGATGGATGACCCAGGGTTTGATAATGGATAATATGTTATGAATTCGCATCATACTAACGACTGCTGTCCAAATTTTGGAAATAATTTTAATTTACACAATTTCAAATTGTTAAGGCTTTTAAGTAATGGCTATATAGTATCCCATTTAAATTTTTTTATGGTTTTGGTTTTTCTTTTTTCCTTTGGGTCCCGTTGTGGGTTTGTTTCTTTTTTTATAAACAAATACCCGTCCTTTATTTCAAGTATCCACACTTTATTTCGTTTTCGAGAACAAACCACATTGATTTTTTCCCAGTCATTACAAAACAATAATAATGAATCTGTTTTCAAAATACTTTGTATTTTGGGATAACCTCTTAGTGCTAAAGATTTGTTCAGCAAATCAATATTGTATAAAGAATATGTTTCATCAATGTAATGGTCTTCAAAAGAATAATTTGATTTTATGAACTTATTGCATTTACCGTTATCAAGTAATAATAATGTGTCATTCACTAATATCAGTTCCAAATATGAACAACAATCTGCAATGACATATTTATTGGAGTCTTCTGATATAATATTATAACCTCTTGGGCCATCTGGTTGAATGATACGGTTTATTATTATTGGTTCGTCATCTTTGTAATTTTTTGGGGCAATAAAAATGTAATAACCGTAATTCTCGCTGTATGCACATTCGCAAGGTAATAGATTCTCCATTTGCTCAACATAGTCAACACTAATCCAGCTTGAACCTCTAATCGTATCTATCCCCTGTCCAACACATACAAATATTGGTGAGAATAAACAGGTTAAGATTATTATAAAATATCGGGACATTATGTTATTTTTTTATTTTATAACTTTTTCTTACTTCCGAAACTATATAACAGCTAATATAGCCAAGTCTTCCTGATACAGGACCAGATATAACTCCTGTATTTATGTTAAGATTTAACGAGCCTTTTCCTCTTGTAGCATTATCCATATAGTTAAAACTAACATTTCCATTACTAACACTTACACCATTGAATACAATAAAATGTCCTGTCATGGGATTCCTATTATCTGTGTTCAAAGAGCCAACTCCATTAGCGTCACATTCATAAACACCAGCCATTACAGGTTTGCCGTTTCTTAAATCTGTCATTATTCTGATGGCACCACCAATTATATTTTCAGATAAATGATTTGGATTTGCACCTAATTCATTACTTACAGCGGTAAAAATGTTAGATTTATTCCAACTTCCATACACTCCATATCCTGCGTTTTTCATTTGTTGTGTTGCTGCATCAAAACATCCATTTTCTAATGTTTTTGAATATGGAACTACTGCTGCTCCGTTGGTAACATCTGATACGTTCGTAAAATAATCTGCAAAAGCAACACTGTTATCCATCAAAGTAGCAGCTGCTTCTTCGCTTCCAGATGCAATAAGTGTCATAGCATCTTCTTTATTCATTGTCGAATTAAGAACTCTAACATCTGTATTTTCACCTATTTGTCCCAAATAATTACCTTCTTGGTCATAATATTTTTCATCCAACATTCCGCTCGGATCTAACCTGCCTACAGGGTTATTGCTGCAATAATGGTACGGCGTGAGCCAGGGTTTCTGGTCCATCATCGGATCCCTGCTGGTGAACACCGGCGGTTTGTAGTACCTTGCTTCGTAGTAGTACATGTCGGTTTCTTCGTCCAACTCTTTGGCGTTGAAGCTGTACTTTGGAATGATGTCGTTTCCGAATGTTGCGTTGAACTCGGTGGTGATTTCCCCGAAGGGGGCGTAGAGGAAGCCTTGGGTGACAGTCTGGTTCTGGTCGGTAACAAATGCTGTGGAACCGAGGTGGTTGGTGTGGTAGTAGAAGATGTCCGTTGTGCTGCCTGTTGTCTGGAGGGCGGAGACATCCACGGAGGGTGTTTCTATGGGAATATCTCCGGCTTCGACCAGATTTAGCAGGTCGGCGCGGGCCTGTTGGTCCGCCTGCATGATGCGGAAACCTAACCGGTCGTTACTGTTGGCAGCAATGGAAACTGTATTCTCTCCCAAACGGGAACAAATACGCTCGCTACCATTATAGTAATGCTTGGTGTATTCGCCGTTGTGGTTGAAGTTCAGGTAGGCGTTCGGATAGAACATCGCCTGCTGCAACTGAAGGCTCAACGGTTCCGGCTGCCCGTTTACCCATGTGTTTGCATTGAGCATACTGATTTTATAGGTGCGGGTGTTGGAGGCGTTGTAGCCGTAGTAGGCGAAATCCAGGCCGTTGTTGCTGTAAGCTTTCAGATTGGCAGCACTGTTGAAGAGATAATACTCCGTGTAAGAGGTCTGCGGCTGCGCCTGCACCTCGCGCTTTCTCAGACTGCCGTTGATACCGAAGGAGAGTGTCTCCGTTGCCATGTTGTTGTTCGCATCGGTGATGGTACGCTGTTCCGGCGCGAACAGGGTCTGGCAATCACCAAGACTGCCGGATACAGGATAAGTGTAGGCCTGTGCCTCCGATTGTGTTGTGTTGTTCTGCAAATCGGTCTGCGCAAGGCTGTAACTGGTGATTTTACCCCAGTTGCCATAACTGACTGTAAGCTGGTAGCTGCCGCTGTTTGTTTCCGACGCCGAGATTAATTGGTCGGAGGCGTCGTAGGTGAATGTTTCCGAGAAGTTCTGGTTCTGCAGCCAAGGGCAACTGGAAGTTACCTGCGTAACGTTGCCCACATTGTCATAAGTGTAGGTGAAGGATGAAATGGTGCTTGCCCCATTATTGGTGATGATGTTCTCCAATCTTCTGGTGTCATTGTTATAGGAATATAACGTCTTTATCCCATTACCATATTTCTGGCTGGTCTTCGCACCGAACCTGTCATACAACACACTGTCCAGATAGATGTATGCAGGCAACTGTCTGTTATAAATCCTCTGCAGCTGTCCGCCACAGTCATACTGGTACTTCACAATCTCATTGTCCGGATATATGATGCTGTCCACCCTGCCCCACGAGTCGTAGCCAAACTGAGTGCCCAGCGCTATGGGCTGCGCAAGGAACGGCATGGCATAGATTCTTGTCTCCTTCGTCACCTCGCCCATGCTGCCATATTCATAACACATCACGCCGCTTTCGTCGTAGAGGGAGTCCACACGCCCGTACTTGTCGTAGTGGTAGATGGTGGTCAGCGCGTCGTCATAGCCCACGCTGTCCAACCGGTGGGCGTTGTAATGGTAATGCGTTGTCTTTGTATGCGGACTGCCGTTATCCATCCAGTTCTGCGTGTGTGAGGCCAGATTGCTTCCGTCGTAGGTGAGGGATTCGACAAGCTCACCCTCCTGATAAGTAAGCCTTCTGCCAAGCCGGTCGTAGGTGTAGTTCCGCTCCCAGTCGTCGGGCAGGCTGCTGCGGACCTTTGTGTTGTTCCCCACGGGGTCATAGACAAAGTGGACAGGCTGCTGGCCGGAAGGATGGATGACCCTCGGCCTGCCGCCCGCATCCTTCAGCTCGATGGAGGAATGGTTGTTGGCATCGGTAATGGTGGTGGAGAAGAGCATGGTGTCCCGGTAGCTGCTGTCGAAACCATAGCGGTACATGGTGACGCTCCCATCCGGCGCAGTCTGCTGCAACGGCCTGTCCATAATGTCGCAGAGGACAGTGGCGGCGGGAACCGTATAGTCAGGGACAAAGGCAAACACCGTGTCGCCCGGATGGGTCTCTGTGGGATAACGGTTGGCCACGGCACGCCCCAGGGCATCATATTCCACATGGCCACTTATCACCAGCCTCTCCGCACCGTTCACAGCCGCCTCTTTGCGGGTCTGCACAATGCGTCCCAGGCCGTCACAGTAGGTGTAGGTCTTGATGGGGTTCTGCGGATGCTGCGGGTCGTAGTGCACGGTCACGGCCATGGAGACTGCGCGCTGGCGGGTGCTGCCTGCAGGTGCGGGTTCCCGTCCGGCATAAATGTGCCGGATGGTGTACGGGACATGTGCCGCATACTCCTTCGGCCCCTGCACGGTCACCGTCCTGCCCCAGCCGTCCAGGGTGTGGAACATGGGGCTTCCCGCCTGGTCGACCACCGTTTGGGGAATGCCGAAACGGAAATCGTAGTCCTTCAGTTCGGAAGTGACGCCAAACGTGTCTGTGATGGCCGTAGGATAGCTGTATACGAAGTTGTCGTAGGTGTAATGCACCGTGGTGTTGGGGCCGCGCATGGTGATGACGTTGCCGTAGCTGTCGTACTGCAAGCGTGTGGCCAGGTAATGCGTGTTGTCATACCAGTCCCTGAATGCCGTGTAATGTCCTTTGTTGTCCACCTCCGTCGTGCGTTTTTTGTATCCCGTAATCTCCACGGAAGACACCCTGTTAACGCAATGATTGTTGTTATATTGTGGGTGGTAGGAAATATTTGCCACAACCGTCTTCTGGATGGGTGTGCCTGTCCATACGCGGTCGGCACCCTGCCGCTGCAGTATCACGTTGCCGTAGCTGTTCTCATAAGCGAACTCCTCCCAGGCGGTAATCTTCGCCTGCGGCAGCCCCTCATAGTGGCAGGTCTGCCTGCGGACCAGCTTCGGAAAGACGGAACGGTATGTGTTGCCGGCAACTACAAACGGAATGTGGCTCGTGTCATAGCTGCAGGTGGTGATGACATATCTGGAAGTGTCCCTGACATTATCGTTCTCCTCTATTTTCACCAATGCCTCGCACAGCAGGCTCCCCTTGGCGTAGAAGCTGCGGTTGTCGTAATAGCGGATGGTTGTCCGCAATGTATCGTTGTTCCCGTCCACGTCGTTCACAACCACCACCGCGAAGCCGAGGAACTCACGTTCCGTGCGGTCATAGTAGCCGTGGTCATAGCGGATGATGAGGCGCAGGCTGTCGCAGCCGTCACCCGGTAGGCTGTCGTGGGTCACGACCTTGGTCATCACCCAGCGGCGGCTGTGGTACACATTGGCCGGTGTCATCGCATAGTCCATGGTGATGCTGCCGCCCAAGGGAGTGGTGACACCCTTCAGCAGGCCGGTGCGACCGAGGTGGGCGTAGCACACCTCAAGATGGTTGCTGCCGGTGGACTTAAGCAGGTCTGGGACGCCGTCCCCGTTGAAGTCGGAAATCTGCAGACGGCTGTTGGTATGGGTTTCGGAACCGTTCACCGAGGGAGTACCGCCCACCTTGCAGCCAAAGACGGCACCTCCGAAGGTGGCCTTAAGGCTCGCGCTGATGGTGGCTGAAGTGCTCCACATCCAGGTGCCGGCACCTCCCGGTGTCCACACCCAGCTTTTTTGTTCAAACCCGCTACCGGTGTTCAGCTGGTAGGTGATTCTGCCCAATGCCTGACGGTGCACCAGGTCGGGCAGGCCGTCGCCGTTCATGTCGGCCAATGTCCATTCCTGCGTGTTCTCCGAAACCGTCCGTGAACCTCCGCCGCTGTCACTCGCCTTCCATACGCTGGCATCACGGTGAAGCTCGTGTATCCCAGCATTCGCGGAGACGGTGCTGCTGACATGCACCCCGATATGATTCAACCCCGGCCATTGCTGCGGTCCGACGAAACCGTAGCCCATGTTCAACCAGACATCCCCGTTGTCGTCCACCTTGTCAGGCAGGCCGTCCCCGTTCATGTCAATCATGGCCAGCACCGTGAAGTCCCGTGCGGTGCTGACATTGCCCGAGACACTCCCGTTAGCGACAGTGAAGTGTTCACCCTTGTTGCTTTTTTTGGAGACTTCAATCAGTTTTTCCTTTTCTGCAGTGTATCCCGTTCCTGTGGAGAGGCTGTAGGAACGGCTGCTGCAATTGTCAGCGAACATCCCATTCCAGCCGGACTCCCAACGCACAGCACCTTCGGAACGGCAGGGCAGGCTGTAGCACACCTTGTCCTTGTCGATGAAGTCCGGCACGCCGTCACCGTTCAGGTCCATGAAGTCCCGGACGGTCTTGGTCCTGCTGAACCCGCTGTTCGCCCCTATCCTCCAGTAACCGGCGGAGGCGGAGGCTCCCAGCGTGTGGCTCACCTTGTCCGTGGCCTTTGTATTGAAGGATGTCCCCGAACCGGATCTCATGCCGCCCCCGTCCGCAGGGTTCTCGTCCGGACTGAAGGAGGTGTCCCTGCCATCCTCCACGGTAAGCGGCATGGCAGTGGGCAGGCAGCCCAGGCTGAGGGTGTCGCCCTTTATCCAGCTGTTGGGGTACAACCCCTCATGGCGGCGGGTCTCCCCATTTGCCGTCAGGGGCATGCAGTCAAAAATGTCGTTACAAAAATGGTTGCTGGACAGCAAGTCGCCCGTCTCCATTATAT
>JAEEGH010026483.1_pt1 | contig 11550 bp, 15 predicted proteins | sample 9134181 | NCBI WGS metagenome assembly JAEEGH01 (sample SAMN16246544, study PRJNA631951) | gut metagenome | biome: gut microbiome; feature: rumen; material: DP-attached | host: Bos | place: Iran: Karaj | collected 2018-10 | reverse complement strand
AAATTTCATGTGCAAACTTAGATTTTAAGGAAGAATAGAAAATGACAAAAATCGTTAATCCAATGAAAGTTATCACCGGCCCTAAAACCCGCTGGTCTTATGCCAATGTATGGGAAGCAAAGTCAATTAACGGCGGCGCTCCTAAGTTCAGTGTGTCTCTGATTGTCCCTAAGTCGGATACCGCAACTGTAACCAAAATCCAGGCTGCCATTGAAGCCGCCTACAAGGAGGGCGAATCCAAGCTGAAGGGTAACGGCAGAACCGTACCTGCTCTTTCAGTCATCAAGACTCCTCTGCGTGACGGCGACATTGAAAGACCGGATGATCCGGCTTATGCCAATGCCTACTTCATCAATGCCAACAGCGCTACTGCTCCGGGAATTGTTGATGCGGCATGCAACCCGATTATGAACCGTTCCGAGGTTTACTCCGGTGTGTATGGCCGTGCCAGCATCAGCTTTTATGCCTTCAATGCGAACGGCAATAAGGGTATTGCCTGCGGTCTTAACAACCTGCAGAAAATCAGTGACGGTGAACCTCTGGGAGGTAAGGCCAGTGCCGAGAGCGATTTTGCCACTGAGGCTGAAGAAGATTTTCTGGGATAAGGACGTCTGAATGGATTCATCAGAAATCTTTATCACGGGCTTCGGAACCGGAATGTTCACAGGAGTCATTTCAGCTTATGCCATTGAACTTATGACCTGGCTGATTTCACGCCTGTGGCACAGATGGCAACGACTGCACTAACCGGCCGTTAACTTTTGTAAGGGTGGCAGAACTGCTGCCCTTTTTTAAGAAGGATATTTATGGAAGAAGTATGGAAGGATATTCCCGGTTATGAAGGACAATATCAAGCATCTACTGAAGGACAAGTACGTAGTATTGATCATTTTGTTCGAGGTGTATGTCACTACACTGGGAAGGATTTTTACAGACAAGTTAAAGGACGAATCATTAAGCCTGGTCGTTTTTGCAAAAGTGGTCATGTTTCAGTGGTTCTTAGGCGAGGAACTAACGGCATTCCAGTTCACCAACTGATAATGAAAACTTTTGTTGGTCCAGCACCAACAGGGATGGAAGTTCTCCACAATAATGGAATACCAACTGACAACAGGTTATCAAACTTACGATACGGGACGAGAACCGAGAACATTCTGGATGTTTATCGACAAGGTGGCAAATGGAGAAAATTATCTGCCGACGATGTTGCTGCGATAAAGTTTGGATTTTACTGCGGTTATAAAGGCTCTGAACGCGCAAGAATGTTTGGAGTATCACAAGAAAATATAAGTAGGATAAAGAGAGGAAAAATTTTTTCATGGCTAACATAAGACATATAGTTTGTGATATTGAAACCTTCAGTAGCGTGGATATCAGCAAAAGCGGTGTGTATCGCTACTGCGAATCCCCGGATTTTGAAATCCTGCTCTTTGCCTGCAGCGTAGATGGGAAACCGGTGCAGGTTTACGATCTGGCCTGCGGGGAGAAGGTGCCGGATGAGATTCTTAAGGCGCTTACCGATGAGAAGGTCATCAAACACAGCTTTAACGCTTCCTTTGAACGAATCTGTCTCTCCCGGTATCTAGGACTTCCACCCGGTACTTATCTCAGCCCGGAAGGCTGGCATTGCGACATGGTGTGGGCGGCGACACTGGGACTCCCGCAGTCTCTTGAAGGTGTGGGTGCCGTTCTGGGACTTGAAAAGCAGAAGCTCACGGAAGGCAAAGATCTAATACGTTATTTCTGCAAGCCGTGTGCCCCGACACAGAGTAACGGCGGCAGGACTCGAAATCTCCCCCACCATGCTCCTGACAAATGGGAAATATTTAAAAGCTACACAGACAAGGCTGAGGTTATGCCTTGCTATAGTAAGAGAAACAAGGTAACAAACGGAATCAAAAATGCCGGTTATAACGGCATAAAGCAAGAGTGATATGAAAGTATAAGTCAGCTCAAATTTTTTGTCACAAACAAGCTGTACATAAAGCGGTGTATATGCAAAAATTCCGAAGGGATTCTCTATTCCAACACCGGTAGGTAATTATAGTCCTGACTGGGCAATTGCATTCAATGAAGGAACAGTAAAGCATATCTACTTTGTTGCAGAGACAAAGGGGACAATGGAAAGCTTACAACTTCGACCTATTGAGAAGGCAAAGATTTCTTGTGCAAGAAAGCTGTTCAATGAAATCTCTACTGATAATGTTGTCAATCATGATGTTGATAGCTATCAGAGTTTGTTAAACATTATGCCTACGATAGAGAAAAAAGTTGTGAATAGTTAAGGGGGTAATTATGGCAGATTTCAAATATGAAATTATTGAAGAAATAGGCGTTCTCTCAGAGAACGCCAAGGGCTGGAGAAAAGAGCTTAATAAGATTTCATGGAATGGTGCAGAGCCTAAGTATGACATCAGAGATTGGGCTCCAGACCGTGAAAAGATGGGAAAAGGTGTTACGCTGACGGAGGAAGAGGCTCTGAAACTGAAAGAATTATTACAAGTTCGTTATGGGAGAATAGAAAATGCTAGATAATGCAGAAGAGTATTTGCTTGAATATCTCAATGATCCTAAGTGCAGTGAGTGGACGGCAAAAGCGATTAAAGTGTTTTTGTCCGGACATACTGAAGAGAACGTTGAAGAGCTTGCAAAGGACTTGATCCAAGTACAGGATTTTGATGTTTCCAAATTTGATGTTGTTAATAATGAGGGCGTTACATCAACTATTGTTCTTAAAGAACTACAACATATTTCGGGTGTAAATGCACTGGCTGATAATCAAAAGATAAAATTATCTGAAAATGTAAATGTTATTTATGGACTTAATGGTACAGGAAAGAGTAGTTATTTTAGGATACTAAATGAGATGGTAGGCGGTAAACGAGAAACTCATATTCTGCCAAATGTCTATAAAGATGAAGTAGAAAATATTTCTGTCAAATTGAAATATGTAATAGACGGTCGTTCTACTGAGGAAACATGGAACGGAACAAAAAGAGCTATTACAGATTTACTACCAGTAAGAGTGTTTGATTCTAAATATACAGAATCAATGTTAAAAAAAAGGGATTCAGATGAGCTAGTTGTAAAACCATATGGACTAAATATTTTTGAAGAGCTGATTGCTTTTATTGCTGAAATTGTAGCCAGCGCAGAAGAAATAATTTCTGATGAAGAGAAAACTATACCGCAGATACAATGGGACGAAGTAATTGAGGCAGATAAAGAGCCTTTTGATGGAGATGTTTTTTCTGAGGCAGAGATTTCTAAAATAAATAACATTTTTGATGAAATATCAATAGTAGATGTTAATGAATCTATAAATAAGGTTAATGAGGAACTGGCAAAGCTACAGTCTCAAAATCCCGATGACAAATTAAAGATTCAAAAGGACATATTAAGAATATACAAAACTATTTCCAATAAGCTCGAAGAACTGAATAAGCAGGGAATGGATAGTAATAAGTTTGTAAAAGAACTTATTGCAGGATATAAAAAATGTAAGGCAGACAGTGATAGTTTCCGTAAACAGATAGCGATATTAAATACTATTCCAGGTTCAGATTCCCAAGAGTGGAAGAAATTTATAGCCGCCGGAGATAAGTATTCCAAAAAGGTCAAACGAACAGATAAGTGCCCGTATTGCCACAGACCATATGATGATAAATCCTTGGAAATAGTTAAGGCATATACTGAATTTATTGAAAATGATGCAGAGCAGCAGTTGAAGAGCAAGGCAGAGGAACTTGCTAAAGAAAGAGAGCTAATTTCGCAATGGAATACGGAAATTGTTGTTGATGAAGCATCTGTAGATAAGGATTTATTCAAGAAAATAAAAAAGACAGAATCTGTATTTAGTAACATAAAGAAATCATTGATATCATTTATTGATACCAAGGATTATTCTGAACAATCAATACCAGACACTGGTAGTTTGAAAAAGGAAATTGATGAGAATGCAGCAGGTTGTGAGGAAAGTATTGAATTTCTGATGACGGATTCTTCTCAAAAGGCTGAAAAGATAAAGCTTTGTAACGATGAATTGGCAAAATATAAGTCGAGAAAATCAATATTGGAACAAAAGAGTCAGCTGTTATTACTGATTCAAAAGAAAAATATAATTTACTCACAAAAAGAATCAATTGGTGAAATTACTAAGGTTAAGACGAACCTTTCAAAATTAGGTAATAAAGCTCATCAGGAATTATTGACAACACAGTTGCAATCAACATTTTCAGTAATATTGCAAAATCTTATCAATAAACCAATTTATGTGGAACTTAAAGGAAAGAGTAGTGCTGGAAAACAGCAAACGGAACTTGCAATAAAAAAAGAAAAGAATGTGACTAATATTCTTAGTGAAGGAGAGCAAAAAGCTGCTGCGTTAGCGCTTTTTCTTGCAGAGATTAAGATTTCAAGAAATAAGAGCACAATTATATTTGATGATCCAGTTAATAGTCTTGATCATAAGATTATAGGCGCTTTTACAGATCAGCTTATGGACTTGGATAACCAGTTGATTATTTTCACCCATAATAAGCTTTTCTTGGATAGTATTGAGACAACGGCTAAAGCTCATGTTTGTAAGACAATTGATTCAGCATGCAATAAAAACAAAGGTAAGCATATTTTCTTATATGAAACCCAGTCGGAAGGAATATCACGCAAGGGTGTCATAGCACAAAAATCTAAGGAAGATGCAAACTTGTTTTTATCACGTGCTGAAGAAAAGTTAAATCAATCTCCGTTAGAAGAAACGAATGCGGTATGTGCAAACCTGCGGCAGGCAATCGAAGAAATAATCGACGAAGTTGTGTTTAATAAGCTTAGTCCTAACAAATTTTCAAATAAGAATGGAAGAATCAACTGGGATGAGCTGAAAAAGCTTAATCCAGATACTGCATTAATAGACACTCTACATGATATTCACGGACGTTGCTCTGGAGGAGAATTACATCTTGGTGCTGAACGCGAAGAAAACCCTGTTGATAAAGAAGAATTGCTAAATATGTGTAGTACGCTGAGACAATATGTGCCTAAGAAATAAAAGAGGTGTCGAATGGTAGACCAATATCCTGCTATAACATTATGTGGAAGTACAAAATTTAAAAAAGAATTTATGGAAGCACAGAAGAGACTTACATTGGATGGCAACATTGTTATCAGTGTTGGCCTCCTTGGTCATTCAGGAGATCAGGAAGTCTGGGATGGAATGGATGAAGGAACATTATCCAAGACAAAAGAGATGCTGGACGATATGCACAAACGAAAAATTGACATGTCTGATGAGATATTTGTAATCAATGTCGGAGGATATATTGGTGATAGCACTAGGTCGGAGATTGATTATGCCAAGGAACATAGCAAGAAAGTAAACTACCTTGAATCCATAGAATAAATATAGAACCTATTAGTGTGTTGGAGGGCTTATGTATATTATTGACAAGTCAAATAATAAAATAAAAAAAATACCACAGAAGACATTTCATGAGCTCGGGTTTAAGGAAAGACAGCACTTGCAGGAGTGGATTGCTAAGAATCCGGAATGTCTGGGGGAAGAATTGCTGATTATCCAAAAGGAATTTGATGGATTTAATGATACCAATGAAAGGCTAGATCTACTTGCTCTGGATAAGCAGGGCTCGCTTGTGATTATAGAAAATAAGCTTGATGATTCTGGAAAAGATGTCAATTGGCAGGCATTAAAATATGTTTCTTACTGCGCTACATTGAGTACACAACAGATTGTCGAGATATATCAGGATTACCTTGATAAATATGAAAAAGGAAAAGAGGCTAAGGCTGAAATTACAGAGTTTTATAATGGTAAGCCAATGGATGAGATTTCGCTTAATGATAAAGACCAGAGAATTATTATGGTTGCCGGAAATTTCAGAAAAGAAGTAACATCTACAGCTATGTGGATGCTTAATCATGGAATATCGGTCCAGTGCTTTAAGGCAACACCGTATCAGTACCAGGAGGAGCTGTTCTTAGATATAGAGCAGATTATACCTGTCAAAGAAGCTGAAGAATATATGATTAAAATGGCAGATAAGGCAAAAGAGACTCAATCTGTTCAGGAAAGTAGCAGTCAAATAGAAATGATAAGGAAAGCATATTGGACTACGCTGCTTGAAAAGTTTAATACTGTTTCAAAAATCTATCAGAATGTTAATCCTGGAACTGATCATTGGCTGTCTTGCGGCTCTGGTGTGTCGGGATGTGTTTTTGAATTCATAGCTGCAACTTCATATGCTGATTGTCAGCTGACAATAAATGTAGGAGACCAGATAGAAAACAAGGGTATTTTTGATGCATTATTTGCGAAGAAAGCGGATATAGAAGAAGATTTTGGCGCTGATTTGTTTTGGGAAAGGCTGGATGAGAAGAAGTCTTGCCGTATATCTGCTCGTCTGGAAGGAGTCAATGTTAAAGATAGAGCTGATTGGGACAAAATGATTAAATTTCAGTGTGATACTATGCCAAGATTTTATGATGCACTTCATGACAGATTAGGCGCCGCAAAGAAGAGTATTTAATAGATATAATTCTTGCGTGAGAGTCTTTTGAAGGGGAGTATTCAAATGTTTAGAAAGAGTGAGAAGGTACTTAAGTATAATGAAACCGTTTAAGGATTATGAATTAAGAAATGTGTTGGGAAATCAATATAAAGCTATAAATGAGAAAATAGATAAGCTTTCAAATGAAGAGGTTATGGCAAATGACCTAGATGTTCTGACGGATAATTTGTATCAAGAATTTTATATTGAACCAGTTACAGTTGAAGAGGAAGATTTTGAAAAGAGAAGTATAGTTCAGGGCAAAATAAGGAAATACATAGATCCATTCTTTAGGACTGAGTATGATAAGGAATACGTAGATGTTGATGGAATTATAGCAAGCTTTTTTTATCCGTATTCTGGCGATGATGTTTTGTTTAAGTGCCAGGCTTCAACATTTTCATTAGGTAGATATCCGGAGATAACGCTACATAATGGATATTTAATCATTAAGGCAGAAAGAGCTCTAAATGAAATGAATGGAGATGGAGCTAAAGATAGGTTGCTAGCTGCAGTCAAAGATGAGCTAGATGATGTAAAACAGGGATTGGGATTTGCTAATTCTGATGTAAACACCTTTAATAATGGCCTTAGAAGATACATTAGCGAAGCAATTACAACAAGAAAAAGTAAAGTACAATCATTTTACAATATAGCGCAGATGTTTGAAGTTCCGATAGAAAAGAAGGAATATGCTCGAAAACATGTCCCTTTAGAGAGAAAAATTGTTCCAATAGCGCATAAATATGATAGTGAATCTTATTACAATGTTTCTGATTCGGATTACAAAGATGTTCTTGGTACATTAAAGCATACTTTATCTACATATGAGAGAACACCAGAATCATACAAATCTATGCAGGAAGAAGATTTGAGAAATACTCTTCTTGCAACATTAAACGCTACATACAAAGGTACAGCGACAGGAGAAACGTTTAGACGAAAAGGAAAAACTGATATTTGTATAGAGCAAGAAAATAGAGCAGCTTTTGTTGCTGAGTGTAAAATATGGAAGGGAGCTAAGGCATTAACAGATGCGGTTGACCAGCTGGATGGCTATCTTACATGGAGAGATTGTAAGACTGCTTTGATTGTATTTGTAAGACAAAAAGACTTTATTAAAGTGCTTGAAAAAGCAAAAGACGCACTTAATAATTTGGAGAATATGCGATCCTTAAGGGAACTTGATAAGAATGAATTTGAGTGTGTGTATATCTCGAATTCTCATCCAGGGCAATTAGTGAAAATGAGAGTTATGTTGTTTGATCTTAGCTATGATGAGTGATGAAATGGATTTAAGAGAAGATGTCGAAAAATATATAAAGAAAAAATACAAAGCATCTCCGGAATATCTCTGGAAAAGATACCCTGATTATGCGGTTTTTAGACATGAAGACAACAGAAAATGGTTTGCGATAATTATGGATGTTAATGCCGATAAACTAGGGCTTCCAGGAACTGAACGTATAGATATCATTGATGTAAAAATTGATGATCTGATGCTTCGTGATATCTTGTTACAGCAGGAAGGCTTCCTGCCTGCTTATCACATGAACAAGGGCGGCTGGATAACTATTCTGCTTGATGGAACTGTGAAAGTAGATGAAATCTGCAACATGATAGATGCCAGTTTTTTAGATACTGCATCTAAGAAGAAAAAGGATAAGTTCCGTCAGCCTAAGGAATGGTTAGTGCCTGCAAATCCAAAGTACTATGACATTGAACATGCTTTTGATAATGTTGATGAAATAGACTGGAAGCAGGGAACCGGAATTATAAAGGGCGATACGGTGTTTATGTATGTAGGTGCACCTGTATCTGCAATTCTCTATAAGTGTAAGGTGACAGAGGTAGATATTCCATATGATTATGAGGATAAGAACCTTAAGATTACGGCGCTTATGAAGATAAAACTGCAAAAGAGATACAAGCCTGACAAGTTTACCTTTGACAGGCTGAAATCTGAGTATGGAATATATGCAGTAAGAGGCCCGAGGGGGATTCCTAACAGCCTCAGCGCAGCTTTGAAATAGAAACGGAGTGATTTGGAGTGAAATTAACGATGCTGGGAACAGGAAATGCTCTGGTTACAGAGTGTTACAATACCTGTTTTATCATTGATGACAACGGACAGTTATTTATGGTTGATGGTGGAGGAGGAAATACTGTTCTGCACCAGATAAAGCATGCAGGATATGACTGGACGGATATCATGCATATTTTTGTGACCCACAAACATGTGGATCACCTCATGGGTATTATATGGATGGTGCGAATGATCTGCCAGTTCATGAATCATGGTGATTACAAAGGCGAGGCATATATCTATTCGCATAAAGAAGTGTTGAATCTGATTGAAGATATGGCAGGGAAACTGCTTCTTAGTAAGGAGACAAGATTTATCGGAGACCGCCTGCATCTGATAGAAGTTCATGATGATGAGACAGTGAATATCATCGGACATGACACAACTTTTCTTGATATAGGTTCCACGAAAGCAAATCAGTATGGCTTTTCCATGGATATAGGTAATGGAAGAAAGCTGACCTGCTGTGGGGATGAGCCTTATGCCGAATGTGAAGAAAAGTACGCCAAGGACAGTGAGTGGCTGCTTCACGAAGCATTTTGTCTGTATTCTCAGAGGGATATTTTTGATCCTTATGAGAAGCATCATTCTACAGTGAAGGATGCTTGTGAACTTGCGGAAAAACTGAATGTTAAGAATCTGCTTTTATATCATACTGAGGATAAAAATCTGCCTGACAGAGCAAGGCTCTATAAGGAAGAAGGAGCCCAGTATTATCATGGGAATTTATTTATCCCTGATGACTTAGAATACTTAGAACTGTAGATACAATGAGGATATGAATGAGCAAACATAAAATGGTAAATGGCCAGCTTCTACAGATGAACAAGACCTACAAAGATCTGAAGAACCGCCAGAAGGACAAGATTGCAGGCTGGATGTATGAAGCCTATAAGAGGCAGATTAATGAAGGGCTTAGCAATGATGAGGCCTTTGCTCTTGTCATGGATAAGATAAATGAGGCTCAGATATGGGTACCGGAATATGAGGTGGAGCAGAAGTATAACTCCATGAAGAGCCGATTCAAGAACAGAATGGCTGCTGAGAGTATTCCTCAGCATATTTATCAGATGGAAGCGATTCTTGATACAGCTCAGCAGAAGATGGATGCTCTTGAACAGAGGATTGCAGATTATAAAGCGTTTCAGGCAAAGATTCAGGAACTGGAAGCTTATTATACAAGCCAGCAATGGAAAGATGACTTTGCCATGGATGAAGAGGGCAAGTTCCCGAAGAAACTGAAGAAGGGTGTGCTTTCGGAGGATGGCATTTATAATATGCTTGAAAGAAATAAGGAGTTAATGAAGATACTGGATGGATTTGATAGTTAAGCATTTTAATGAGCTCAGTACCTCAGAGCTTTATGAGATATTAAAAACAAGATTTGTGATATTTGTCACAGAGCAGGAATGCATTTATCAGGATATGGATGATAAAGATCAGGATGCGATACATGTATTTTGTTATAACGATTCCGGGAGAGTTGCAGGATGTCTCAGGGTATTTTGGAAAGACCATGATGAAGCATCCGGAGTAGCTCAGATTGGAAGAGTCGTTACACTGGAGCATGGTAAAGGCATTGGAGGACAGATCCTTCATGAATGCGTAAGGGTAGCAATAGAGCGGCTAAAGGCTAAGAAGATATACCTTGAAGCCCAGGAATATGCCATAGGCTATTATGCAAAAGAAGGCTTTGAGGTTGTGTCAGAGCCATTTATGGAAGATGGTATTCCTCATGTGAAGATGGAGAGAATCCATGGATAATACGAACATCTTCCTTTTAGAGTGGAGAATGACTATATGGAATTAAAGAAGATACCTTATGATTTTACAGTATGTAAATTAAAACAAGATTCAGATATAGATGTCACAAAGAGTTTTTATTTTGTTGGGAAGACTGATGAGGAGATATCTTTAGTATGTAAGACAGAGGATGCTCCTGCCAATACTTTGGAAAGGGACGATGGATGGAGTGCATTTCGGATACAGGGAGTTTTGGATTTCTCTCTGATTGGAATTCTTTCAAAGATTTCAGCCATATTGGCTGATAATAAGATAGGGATATTCGCAGTATCGACCTATAATACAGATTATATCCTGACTAAAGCTGATAATTTTGACAGAGCATTATCGGTACTTGAAGAGGCTGGATATAAAGTGATTTGATCATGTTAGGAGGAACTATGAAAACTATCATTTTAAATGGAAGCCCAAGAAAAAACTGGAATACAGCAGAAATGCTTAAGTCCGTGCAGAAGGGTGCTGAGTCAGTTGGTGCAGAGACGGAGTACATTGATTTATACAGCTTGAACTATACCGGATGTAGAAGCTGTATGGCCTGCAAACGCAAGGATATAGAAAGATGCCACTGCTTCTGGAAGGATGATTTGTCTCCTGTTATAGATAAGATATTTTCAGCAGATGCAATGTTTATAGGCTCTCCGATTTATCTTGGAGATATCACCAGCCAGGTTCATGCATTGATTGAAAGGCTACATTTTTGTGCTTTGTCATACGATGATTATTCTAACTATTTTAAGGGAAAGGTGAATGTAGGAGTAGTGCTTACTATGAATGCTCCCAAAGCCTTTTATGAAAGCGCATATAAGGCTCAGATGGAGAGACAAATGGAAGCATTTAAAGCACTTAATGGAACTGTCGAAATATATCCTTGCTGTGATACTTTGCAGGTAGCAGACTATAGCAAGTTTAATATGGCAGGCTTTAGTGAAGAACATAAGAAAGAAATGCGAGAGAAGCAGTTTCCAGCAGATCTCGATATGGCTTTTCAGATGGGAGCAAGACTTTCAAAATAATATTAAATGCCCGCTCTTGTAGCGGGCTGATGTACAAAGAATTATTCAGTTTCAGTTGTTTCAGCTTCTTCCTTTGTCTCTGTCC
>JAEEGH010026480.1_pt1 | contig 11551 bp, 7 predicted proteins | sample 9134181 | NCBI WGS metagenome assembly JAEEGH01 (sample SAMN16246544, study PRJNA631951) | gut metagenome | biome: gut microbiome; feature: rumen; material: DP-attached | host: Bos | place: Iran: Karaj | collected 2018-10 | reverse complement strand
CGCCCCGATGCCGAGTATGCCGCTGCCGCAGCCGAGGTCGAGCACGCGCCTGCCCCGGCCGGCGCAGCCCTCCAGCGCGGCGAGGCACATCCTCGTCGTGGGATGGCTGCCCGTGCCGAAGATCAGCCCCGGATCGAGCCGGAGGGGGATGCGGCCGTTCTGCGGCGCGTCCTCCCATTCGGGCACGACGACGAGCTTTTCGCCGACCTCGATGGGCTTGTAGTATTCCCGCCAGTTGTTCTCCCAGTCGCTGTCCTCCACATAGGAGACGGCAAGGGAGGGGTATCTCGCCCGGATCGCGGCGAGGATCGCGCGGCCGTCTTCATCGTCCGCAAGATAGGTCTTGATGCGGCTCACGCCGGCATAGCTCTCCTCCAGCTCGCGGTCCACATAGTCCCAGTACTGACGGTTATTCTCGAGGAATTCCCGGAAGTCCTCCTCGTTCTCGATCACAAAGCCGCCCGCGCCGAGCGCGGCGAGCTCCTCACAGCGCGCGTCGAGTTCTCCGCCGGGGGTGTCGACGCATACTTCGATCCAGCGCATGCTCATCTCTCCCATTTGTCGCAGAGGTGGTTGATCTGATCGGTGAATTTGCCCACGTCCTTGTTGGACATGCCCTCGCAGCCGCGAATGACGGCGAGGAGACGCTCGCCCGCCGCGAGCAGCTTTTCAAAGAGCATGCGCTTGCGCTGCGCCTGCGGCGTCTCGGCGGCCTTCTTCGTGACGGGCACGCCCGCGGGCTGCTCGACGAAGCGGCCCGCCAGCAGGTCGTAGACCGTGCCGCTGTACGGCGCGAAGGTCCTGCAGCCGAGCCTGTCGGCGACAAGGCCCGCGAAGGACTCGACCGCGGCGTCCTCGCCGTGATTGACGAAGATCATTTCGGGCTTGTTCCGGAAGGCGCCGAGCCATTCCAGCAGCCCGTCGCGGTCGGCGTGGCCGCTCTTGCCGGGCATGAAGAGGATCTCGGCGTTGACGGCGATATCCTCGCCGAAGAGCTTGACCGTTTTTTTCTCGCCGTCGAGCAGGATGCGCCCGAGCGTGCCGACGGCCTGATAGCCCACGAAGAGGATCGTGCTCTCTCTGCGCCAGAGGTTGTGCTTGAGATGGTGGCGGATGCGGCCGCCCTCGCACATGCCGGAGGAGGAGAGGATGACCTTGGGCGTTTTGTCGTCGTTGATCCGCTTGGACTCGTCGCTCGAGACCGAGATCTGCAGCCCGGGGAACATCAGCGGGTTGACGCCGCTTTCGAGGAGCTTCTGCGTCGGTTCGTCGAAGCAGTCGCGGCTGCACTGGAGAAAGATGCTCGTCGCCTCGACGGCGAGCGGGCTGTCGACGTACACGGGGAAGTCGCCGTGCCCCTTGACGAGATGGGCGTTTTTGAGCTCGCGGATCAGATAGAGCATCTCCTGCGTGCGGCCCACCGCAAAGGAGGGGATCACGACGTTGCCGCCGCGGTCGAGCGTGTGCTGGATGACGCCCGCGAGATACTGGGCGGAGTTGGAGGTGGTCTCGTGCAGGCGGTCGCCGTAGGTGGATTCCACGACGACATAATCGGCCTCGGTGATATGCTCCGCCCGCCGGATGATCGGCAGGTTTTTGTTGCCGAGGTCGCCGGAAAAGGCGATCTTCTTCGTCACGCCGCCCTCGGTGAGCCACAGCTCGATCGAAGCCGCGCCCAGCAGATGGCCCGCGCTGACAAAGCGCAGGGCGACGTCCTCGCCGATGTGGATCAGTTCGTCCTCCCGGCAGGGGCGGAAGCAGTTGACCGTCGCCTGCACGTCGTCGAGATCGAAAAGCGGCTCGACGGGCAGCTCGTCGCCGGCGCGCTGCGCCTTGCGCTGCTGCCATTCGGCCTCCTGCATCTGGATGTTCGCGCTGTCGCGCAGCATGATGTCGCAAAGATTGGCCGTCGCCTCGGTCAGGTAGATCCCGCCGTGAAAACCCCTTTTGCACAGCAGCGGCAGCCGCCCGGAGTGGTCGATATGTGCGTGCGTCAGCAGCACGAAGTCCAGCTCCGCGGGATCGACGGGGAGCTCGCGGTTGACGAAAACGTCCTTGCCCTGCTCCATGCCGCAGTCCACGAGACCGTAACGCCCGCCGACCTCCAGAAAGGTGCAGCTGCCGGTGACCTCGTGCGTCGCGCCGAGGAAGATGATCTTCATCGCATACGCCTCCGTGTTCATGTTTTCTAACTTATTATTCTATCATACCGCGCCTGCGTTTTCAACGCGCGGCACGGCTTTTGCGAAAAAAACAGAGAGCCCGCGGGCTCTCTGTTTTTCCTTATTTGATCTGATAGACGCGCGGCACGCGCTTGGAGACCGCGCAGAGCAGCTCGTAGGGGATGGTCTGCGCCGCGGCGGAGAGCTCCTCGAGGCTGCAGCGCCCGCCGAAGATCTCGACCTCGCTGTCGACGGCGGCCTCGGGGATGGCCGAGACGTCGGCCATGCACATGTCCATGCAGATGCTGCCGCGCTGCGGCGCGAAGCCTCCGGCCACGGCAAAGCTGCAGCGGTTCGAGCACAGGCGCGGAAGCCCGTCGGCATAGCCGATGCCCAGCACCGCCATGCGCGTGGTCCCGTCGGTCGTGAAGCGGCGGCCGTAGCTGACGTCGGTGCCCGCGTCGTAGTGCTTGATCGTCGTGATGCGTGTGACGAGGCGCATGCAGGGCCGCAGGCCGAGCGTGCCGACGTCGTCGCCGTAGCCGTATAACAGCAGTCCCGGACGCACCATGTCCAGCATCATCTCCGGATAGTGCACGACCGCGCCGCTGTTGGCGCAGTGGCGGATCGCGAAGTGAACGCCGCCGCGCTCGGCCACGGCCGCGATCACGCGCAGAAAGAGATCGAACTGCGCGCGGGTGTAGGCCTCGTTGTCCTCGCCCGGCTCGTCGGAGACGGCAAAGTGGGTGAAGACGCCCTCGGCCTCGAGCCCGGGCAGCGAGCAGGAATGGATGACGTTATCCACGCCCTCGTCGAAGCGGGCGCCCGCGCAGAGGAAGCCCAGACGCGACATGCCGGTGTCGAGCTTGATGTGCACGCGCAGCGTCAGCCCCAGCCGCGCGGCCTCGCGCGAATACTCCTCGGCCTTGGCCAGGCAGGTCACGGCCTGGGTGAGCTCGTTGCGGACCAGCGTTTCGGTGAATTCCGCGGGGGTATGGCCCAGGATCAGGATCGGCAGATAAACGCCGCTTTGCCGCAGCTCCATCGCCTCGTCGAGACAGGAGACGGCCAGGTAGTCCGCTCCCGCGTCCTGCAGCAGATGCGAGACCTGCACCGCCCCGTGGCCGTAAGCGTCGGCCTTGACCACGCCCAGCAGGGAGCTGCCGGAGGGCAGGGCCGCGATCAGCGCGGACGCGTTGCCGCGCAGGGCGCTCAGGGAGATCTCCGCCCAGGTACGAGAGGTTTTCGTTTCCATCTGTATCTCCTTCCGCCGCCGGTCCCGCAGGGCGGGCCTCGGCCGTTTTCCGTTTTTCTCTCGTTCATCGAACGATACAAGGGCCATTATATTCGGCGGGGTATCTTTCGTCAATTTCCATCTTGCGCAAACCGGACCGCTGTGATATCTTATTTCCCGATAATGCGTCGATCGGGAAAATAACCGGATCCACCGCAGCAGAGAGGGGCGTCGGCGGCTGAAAGCGCCCTGCGGCATCGGACGGTTTCGTTCGCCCGTGAGCTCCGGCCAATCCCCGGCGGGTCCGCCCGTTAACGCGGAAAAAGCGCGGAACGACACGTTCCGAATGCGGGTGGTACCGCGGAAGCATGCCTTTCGTCCCGATACGATCGGGAGCGAAGGGTTTCTTTTTTTGTGATCATTTTCTGACATACGGGAGGAAAAACATGAAAGAAATGCTGGAGGCCCTGCGGGAAGCGTCCCGGCGGGCCATCGAGGAAGCCCAGGATATGGACGCGCTGGATGCGCTCCGCGTGCGGTATCTGGGCAAGAAGGGCGAGCTGACCGCCATACTCAAGCAGATGGGCAGGCTCAGCGCCGAGGAGCGCCCCGTGGTGGGACAGATGGCCAACGCCGTGCGCGCCGAACTGGAGTCGGAGCTGGACCGGCGCAAGGCCGCCCTGGCCGCTAGGCTTCAGGAGCTCAAGCTCGAGGCCGAGACGCTGGACGTGACGATCCCGGGCTGGGAACTCCGCCTCGGAAAAAAACACGTGCTCAACACCGTACTCGACGAAGTCACCGACATTTTCATCGGCATGGGCTTCTCCATCGCGGAGGGTCCGGAGATCGAGCTGTCCGAGTACGACTTTGACCGCCTGAACATTCCCGAGAACCACACGGTCCGCGAATGGACGGATACTTTTTACATCACCCGCGACGAGAAGGTACATCTGCGCTGTCAGACCTCGCCCATGCAGGTGCGCGTGATGGACGCCATGAAGCCGCCCATCCGCATCCTCGCTCCGGGCCGCGTCTACCGCAAGGATGAGGTCGACGCCACCCATTCTCCCATGTTCCACCAGATCGAGGGTCTTGTGATCGACAAGGGCATCACCATGGGCGACCTTAAGGGCACCCTCAATACGCTGATGCGGCGCATTTACGGCCCCGACACCGTGACCCGCTTCCGTCCGCACCACTTCCCCTTCACCGAGCCGAGCTGCGAGATGGACGTGCAGTGCTTCGAGTGCCACGGCAAGGGCTGCCGCGTGTGCAAGGGCGAGGGCTGGATCGAGATCCTCGGCGCCGGCATGGTGCATCCGCACGTGCTGGAGATGAGCGGGATCGACCCGGACGTCTATTCGGGCTTCGCCTTCGGCGTGGGCCTGGAGCGGCTCGCCATGCGCCGGTTCCAGATCAGCGACATGCGGCTGCTCTACGAAAACGACGTCCGATTTCTAAGTCAGTTCTGAATCCATGGATTCAGAACTGAAGGACTCGCGCAATCGCGCACGGCGCAGCGTCAGAAACGCCGTGCTTGGTCGGCGCGAGGGCTCTCTTTGTTCGCCTCATGGTGTTTTTGGATCGGCAAAGCTGCTCCAAAAACAGATTCCGATTTTCGCGTAATAATCTCAGTATTAGGTATCACACTCCGTTCATGTATGAGTTTAAGGAGAACAATAAATGAAACTTTCCAGAGAATGGCTGGGTGAATACACCCGCATCGACGCTTCCGATAAAGACTACTGCGACGCCATGACCATGTCCGGCTCCAAGGTGGAGGGATGGGAGGTCACCGGCGCGGAGATCTCCAACGTGGTCGTGGGCCGCGTGGACTCCATAGAACGCCACACCAACTCCGACCATATGTGGGTCTGCCGGGTGGACGTGGGCGGCCGCTGCGTGCAGATCGTGACCGGCGCGCAGAACGTGCGTGCCGGAGACCTGGTGCCCGTGGCCCTGGACGGCAGCACGCTCCCCGGCGGCGTGGAGATCCATACCGGGAAGCTCCGCGGCGAGCTCAGCGAGGGCATGCTGTGCTCTCTGAAGGAGCTGGGCCTGGAGCAGCGCGATTTCCCCTACGCCATTGAGGACGGCATCTTCATTCTTGAAGAAGACTGCGCCCCCGGCGACGACATCCGGGGCGTCTGCGGCTTCGGAGACAGCGTGGTGGAATTCGAGATCACCAACAACCGCCCCGACTGTCTGAGCGTACGCGGTCTCGCCCGAGAGAGCGCCGCCACCTTCCACACTCCTCTGACTCTGCCCGAGCCCGCCGTAAAGGGCGGCGCCGGCGACATTCGGGACATGCTCTCCGTTGAGATCCAAAACGGCGAGCTCTGCCCCCGCTACACAGCCAAAATGGTGAAAAACATCCGCATCGCCCCCTCGCCCAAGTGGATGCGGCGCCGTCTGCGCGCCTCGGGCGTGCGGCCGATCAACAACATCGTGGACATCACCAACTACGTGATGCTCGAGTACGGCCAGCCGATGCACGCGTTCGATTACTCCTGCCTGCACGAGGGCAGGATCGTCGTGCGCAACGCCCGTGAGGGCGAGGTCATGCAGACCCTCGACGGCAACGACCGGCCGCTGACCCCGGACATGCTGGTGATCGCCGACGCCGAGAGCCCGGTGGGCATCGCCGGCGTCATGGGCGGCTTCAACAGCGAGATCACCGACGACACCTCCGTGATCGTGTTCGAGTCGGCCAACTTCTCCGGACCGAGCATCCGCCACACGGCCATCTCCCTCGGCATGCGCACCGACGCCTCCAGCCGCTTTGAGAAAGGGCTGGACATTCTCGGGACGATCCCCGCGGTGGACCGGGCCTGCGAGCTGGTGGAGCTGCTCGGCGCGGGCGAGGTCATGGACGGCACCATCGACGTGATCGGAAAAGCTCCGGAGACCACGCGGATCGCCCTTGAGCCCGAGCGCATCAACGCGCTGCTGGGCACCGATATCCCCCGGGAGTTCATGGTGAGCACGCTCACGGAGCTCGGCTTCACCGTGGAGGGGGACACGATCACCGTGCCGTCCTGGCGCGAGGACTGCAAACGCATGGCCGACATCGCCGAGGAGGTCGCCCGCTTCTGGGGCTATGACCGCATCGAGTACTCCGACATCCGCGGCGTTGAGGTGGAGGGCGGCTATTCTCCGCTCCAGATCTTCCGCAAATCGCTGGGAGAGATCTGCCGCGCCGCGGGATACACCGAGGTCATCACCTATTCGTTCGTCAGCCCCTCCGCCTGGGACAAAATCCGCGTGCCCGCCGACTCTCCCCTGCGCGACGCCTACACGATCCTCAACCCGCTGGGCGAGGATACCAGCGTGATGCGCACCACCTCCCTGCCCTCCATGCTCGGGGTGCTCTCCACCAACCTGAACCGCCGCAATCCCTCCGCCCGCCTATATGAGATGGCCACGGTGTATCGCAAAGCCGGCGAGCTGGCTGACGAGCGGCAGATCCTTACCCTGGGTGCCTACGGCGACGGCGCGGACTTCTACGCCGTCAAAGGGACCGTGGAAGCATTGCTGCGCGCGGCGCGCACGCCCGATGTGCGCTTTGAGGCCGACAGGTCCAACGGCGCCTATCACCCGGGCCGCTGCGCCTCCGTGTGGTCCGGCGACACCCGGCTGGGCAGCGTGGGACAGATCCATCCGGACGTCTGCCGCGCCTTCGGGCTGGAGGACGAGACCTTCTGCGCCGAGCTGGACAGCGTTCTGCTCTGGGAGCTGCGCGGCGCGGAGAACGTGTATGCCCCGCTGCCGCGCTTCCCGGCCATCACCCGGGACCTGGCTGTGGTGTGCGACCGCGGCGTGACCGTAGGCGAGCTGAGCGCGTGCATCCGCGGGGCGGAGGCCGCCGAGCTCAAGGACGTGCGCTTCTTCGACGTCTACGTCGGCCCGGGCATCCCCGAGGGAAAGAAGAGCGTGGCTTTTTCTATTACGCTCCGCTCCGACGAAGGGACGCTGACCGACGAGCACGCCCAGAACGCCATGGACAGGATCCTGACCGCGCTGAAGGAAAAGCTCGGCGCCGTGATCCGCTGAAAATCTTTCTCCCTCCGCGGATTCGTTCTTGCAAACACAATGCTGAGTGTGGTATTGTAACATTAGCGGAAAATCGACTGATCATATAAAGGAGGGTTGCGGACATGAGCGACAAAACCAGAAAGTTCGATACCGTATCCAACCGCATGCAGATCCGGGAGATCCTCTCTTCGGTCTACGACTCGCTGGTACTCAAGGGTTATAACCCGGTGAACCAGCTGGTGGGCTACATTCTGTCCGAAGACCCCACCTATATCACCAACTACAACAACGCCCGTTCCCTGATCTGCCGGATCGACCGGGACGAGCTGCTTGAGGAGCTGGTCCGGAGCTACCTGGAAAAGGACTGACACCCCTCAAACGACGCAACGCGCCTTCCGTCCGTCAGGGGAAGGCGCGTTGTTATGCGGAGGACTCAGGTCCTTCGAGGATGAAGCATCGGAAGGTGAAGCTATGCTGACTGGCGCGATAACGGATCTGTACAAGCGGTTCCGGCTGATGAACTACAGGATCCTGTTCGGCCGTATCCGTGAGCGGGACGGTTCTCTCTCCGCCACGGAGGCCTATACCGTGGACGTGATCTTTCTCCTGGGCGATCCCACGATCACGAAGTTGGCCGAGACGCTGGGCATATCTCAGCCCAACGCCACCTATAAAGTAAACAACCTGGCCGCCAAGGGCTATGTGATGAGACTGCCCTCCAGCGGCGACAAGCGGGAGACCCGCGTGTGCGTGAGCGACCGCTTTTATAAATACTACGGCGATCTGGACCATTTTGCCGACAGAGCCGTGGAAGCCCTGCAGGCCGAATACACCCCCGAGGAGCTGGAGCTCATGGAACGGATGCTGCGTTCGCTCTCGAAGCACGTGGAATAAGCGCCGCGGCGAAGGCCGGTATTTCTTCGCGCTCTCCGGAGACAGATCTCCGGAGAGCGTTTTTGATTTTATTCAATCCACCGAAATATCGGACAGCGGCGTCCGATAGATTTGTATTTATTCATAAATTATCGATAATATGAAAAGAACCTGTTGACAAACGGCCCTCGCGGCCGTTATTATGCAGAAAAATCGGCAATAGAGGCGCGAACGCGATGAGTACCTGTCCGGAGCCGGCGAGGGCTGTGAAGGACAGAGAAAGGCAAGTTCGCCGAAACCGGCGGCTTCGCAGGCTGTCGAGTTGGGGTACCGTCGAACAGGCGGTGCACTCCCGCTTATCGGGGATAAGCGGAGGAGCTATTGTTTCATGAGAGATCATGGGAGCAATGGCATCGAGTCGTTGCTCCTCTTTTCTTTTCCTGAAAGGATGCATTGCCGAGAACGTCCGGTCCGAAATCCTATGATCGGTCCGGGGAACCCGCAGACCGGCAATCGCCGGGAAAGAAAGAGAGGAAAAGAAATGATCGACTTCGTAAACTGGCTGGCCTACACCGTGCTCTGGGGCCTTCCCCTGCTCGTGCTCATGTTCGGCACGGGTCTGTATTTCACCATCCGTTCCGGATTCTTCCAGTTCCGCCACTTCGGCTGGATCTGGCGGCACACCGCCGGCAGCCTGTTCCACAAGGACGTGCAGGACAGCGCCGACGCACACCGCGCCGGCAAGCTGAGCGCCTTTGAGGCCGTCTGCACCGCCGTGGGCGGCACGGTAGGCTTCGGCAACATCGCCGGCGTGGCCACCGCCGTGGCGGCAGGCGGCCCCGGCGCCCTGATGTGGATGTGGATCTGCGCCCTGCTGGGGATGATCCTCAAGCAGGTCGAGGTCACCCTGGGCGTTTACTACCGCGGCCGCAACGAGAACGGCGAGTACTTCGGCGGCCCGACCTATTACATGCAGAAGGGTCTGGGCGCCCAGCGTCACTGGGGCGGAGCCTGGAAGATCCTCGGTGTGATCTTCGGTGTGGGCATCTTCTCCACCTTCTTCGTCACCTCCTCCAACCTGACCGCCGCCCAGGTGCTGGCCGGCGCCACCGGAGTGAGCAGCGTGAGCATCGGCGGCATGAACGTCGATATGATCATTCTGATGGGCTTTGTCATCACCGTGCTCACCTACATTGCCACCACCGGCGGCACAAGAGGCATCGCGCAGAAGTTCTCCCGTCTGGTCCCCTTTATGAGCGTGGCCTACCTGCTCATGGGCCTGGTAATGATCGCCGTCAACATCACCCGCGTGCCCTCCGCCTTCGCTCAGATCTTCCACGACGCCTTTACCGGCACGGCTGTGATCGGCGGCTTCGCCGGCGCCACCGTCGCCTCCATCGTCCGCACCGGCGTGGCCCGGAGCGTTTACTCCAACGAGGCCGGCTGGGGCACCTCCCCGATGGTCCACGCCTCCGCCGATACACCTCATCCCGTGGAGCAGGGCCTGTGGGGCTCCTTCGAGGTCTTCTTCGACACGATCGTGGTGTGCACGATCACCGGTCTGGCCGTTGTTCTCTCCGGCTGCTGGACCGGCGGCGAGACCGGCGGCACGCTGGCGCTCAACTCCTTCGCCTCCGGCTTCGGCGTGATCGGCTCGGTGCTGCTGGCCGTGATCATGGTGATCTTCACCGTCACCACATCCGGCGGATGGTTCACCTACTACATCGCCATCCTCAACCACATGGGGCAGAGCGGCAACCGCTTCGTCGCGGTGCTGATGAAGGTGTTCTACGCGCTGCGCGGCCTGCCCGGCATCCTGTGGACCATCTACCTGGTGCAGACCAACAATCAGGGCTTCATCTGGACCGTGGTGGACATCACTTCGGCGATCCCCACCTTTGTGAACGTGTTCGTGATCCTGATCCTCTCGGGCGAGTATTTCCGCCTGCTGCGCGACTACAAGGCGCGCTACATGGGCATCGGCACGGTGCGGGAAGGCGAACGTCTCTTCTATGAAGACGACGTTCAGATCGAGGAAGAAAACGCCGCATGAGTACTCTTTATTACAACGGACAGGTGTATACCGGCGAGCTGCCCCTTGTGAGCGCCTTTGCCGTGGAGGACGGACGCTTCCTGTTCGCGGGCTCGGACGCAGACGGCGCCGCTCTGGGCTGTGCCGAGGCGGTGGATCTCAACGGCGCCTTCGTCTGCGCCGGATTCAACGACAGCCATATGCACCTTCTGAACTTCGGCCAGTCGCTGGCTCAGGCGGAGCTGGCCGCCCATACCGACAGTCTTGCCGGCATGCTGGAATACCTTCGCGAATATGCCGCGGCGCAGCCCGGCGGCGAGGGCCGGTGGATCCGCGGACGCGGCTGGAATCAGGACTATTTCTCCGACGCCGGCCGCATGCCCGACCGGTGGGATCTGGACCGGGTCTCCCGGGATGTCCCCGTGGTGATCGTGCGCTGCTGCGGACACTGCATGGCCGTGAACTCCAAAGCGCTGGAGCTGTGCGGCGTGACCGCGGATACGCCTTCTCCCGAGGGAGGCCGCATCGGCCTTCGGGACGGTGAGCCGGACGGCCTGTTCTACGACGACGCCATGACGCTGGTCTATGAGCATCTCCCCGTACCCGGCAAGGCCGAGATCATGGACATGATCCGCCTGGCCTGCCGGGCTCTGAACAGCTACGGTGTGACCAGCGTACAGAGCGACGACTACTGCGTATTCCGATCCGTGCCCTGGCAGACCGTGAACGAGGCCTACCGGGAGCTGGAGGAGAGCGGCGAGCTGACCGTGCGCGTGTACGAGCAGAGCAATTTCACCGATCCCGACGGGCTGCGGAGCTTTATGGAAGCGGGCTGCGTCACCGGAGCCGGCACCGACCGCTTCCGCATCGGACCGCTGAAAATGCTGGGAGACGGCTCTTTGGGAGCGCGCACGGCGTATCTGAGCGAGCCCTACGCCGACGACCCGTCTACGCGCGGCATCCCGATCTTCACGCAGGAGCAGATGAACGAGATGATCGGCCTCGCACATGCCAACGGCATGCAGGTAGCGGTGCACACCATCGGAGACGCCACGATGGATCTCATCCTGAACGCGGTGGAGAAGGCGCAGGCGGAGCATCCCCGCTCCGACGCGCGCCACGGTGTGGTCCACTGCCAGATCACCCGTCCCGACCAGCTCGAGCGGCTGATCGCCATGGGTATGCACATCTACGCCCAGACGATCTTTCTTGACT
>JAEEGH010026479.1_pt1 | contig 11551 bp, 11 predicted proteins | sample 9134181 | NCBI WGS metagenome assembly JAEEGH01 (sample SAMN16246544, study PRJNA631951) | gut metagenome | biome: gut microbiome; feature: rumen; material: DP-attached | host: Bos | place: Iran: Karaj | collected 2018-10 | reverse complement strand
CCGCAGAATAAGCGGAAACAGTCCACCTCCTCACCCAGCTCCTTCAAAAGGGCTTGATAGTGATTCTGGCGAAACTTACTTGAAAAAGAGAATCTCATCGGTGATAGTTTTTAAAAATTGTTAATTATGTTAATCATTGGCCTTTTTGGTTTCACGGTATGCCGTGGAACCCATGGCTTTATGTCATCGTACCTTTGCACCGTGATTTTTCACCTGTCAGCCCAAGAGGCACGCTGTTGTGCCGAAGGGAAATACAAGTCCCCTACTGACAAGGGGCAAGCGTATGATATCAGTATTATTTACCAAAACAAGGAATGCGATGATTAACGAGGACATCGTCACTCCGCGTATCGTGAACATGCAGTCGATGGATTTCGACGAGTGGTGCGAACACCTGGCCGACGGCTCGACCGTAACGGCGGCTGACGTGGCAGCTGTCATGAAACAGATAGCAAAGCGTCTGCCTACCATTCTGGGGTTCAACACCAAGGTGGTGTGCTCGGCTGACGGTCTGACCTTCCGTCCAAAGGTTTCCGGCAGTATCACCCAGAGTGAACTGAAGGCGAAGCTGACTGCCAAAAAGGCAGCTGAGACCGACCCGGAAAAGGCTGCACTCATTGACGAGAACCGCGCCTTGGCCACCAGCGACTTGTCTGTCAGCGACTGCACCGTCAGCATCGTGGTTGACCTACCCAAAGAGTGGAGCACCACTTTCATGCAGAAAGCTAAACTGAAGCGTGTCAACAAGGCAACGACTGAGGTTGGTGAAACTGCGGATTCCTCTGATTCAACGGATCCAACGGATTCTACTACTGGTGGTGAGAATACTGGCGGTGAGAACACCGGTGGAAACTCTGGAGACAATCCTGGAAGCAATGACAACCCGTAAGCCTTCGGCAATGTAAAAATGAAAGAATGAAATAATGAAAATGCGTATGAAAAAGAAGGAATTGATTAAGTTTGCCATTCAGACGGCAATTAACATCCTGGCGGCTATTCTGACCGCTCTGGGCGCAACGTCATGTAACTTTTAAAGTTGACGATTATGAGAACTATTTCATTTATCGTACTTCATTGCTCTCTTGTCTTTCCCTGGCAGCGGAGTTCTGCCGAGGACATTGACAACTGGCATAAGCAACGCGTGACGAAAGACGGACAGCACTGGAAGGGAATCGGGTATCATCTCGTGGTGAGGCGTGACGGTTCTGTCGAAAAGGGGCGACCCATCGAGGAACAGGGTGCTCACTGTTATCCGCATAACCGGCATAGTATTGGCATCTGCTATGAGGGTGGACTGAATGAAGCAGGTGAACCTGATGACACCAGAACACCGGAACAGAAGAAGGCCTTACTGAAGTTGCTTGAAGAGTTTCATCAGAGATTCCCGAAAGCTCTGATTGTCGGGCATCGGGACTTAGCGCCGGGGCGCAAATGTCCTTGTTTTGATGCCGTGAGTGAGTATCGTGACTTACAACCAAAGTGAAGGAAGGGGGAAACCCCTTCTTTTTTTAGCTGAGGCCTAGGAGGGGTTTGAGGTCATCTTCTTTGTAGAGGATGTAGGCGGTGGTGCAGAGGAAGGCGAGGAAGAGGAAGACGAGGCAGATTTTGGCGCGGGCGGGACCGGACTTGCGGACGGGAACCGTAGCGGACTGGAGGGTAGTGAAGGCAGGGGTTTCCTGCTGGACCTTCATCTCTGCCTGCTGGAGCTGGGAGGCGACCTGCTGGTAGATGGTCTGCTGCATGGTCAGCTCGTTCTGCAGGTCAGCGATCTTCGTCTGGACGCTCTGGGCAATGACATTGCGGTTGGCATCGGCAAAGCGGGCGTAGTCCTGACGAGCCAGGTCGTATTTGGCCTTGGTCTCCTTGTAGAGTTTCTGATAATATTCCAAGTCGACATGGGCCTTGCTCGTGCGGTAGTCGGTGATGAACTTCTGCAAGCGGGTCTTGACCGTGTCGGCCATGTTGGCACAGATCACGGGGTTCTGGTCGGTCACGTTAATCGTGATCACCATCGTCTTTTTATCGACATCGCAGACCACCATCTGGTCGATGGCTTTGACTATGGCGGCTTGCTGTTTGGTCAATCTAAAAGGATCGATTTTTTCATTGACCATTGAGGATTGACCATTGAACATTGAGAAGAATCCCTTGATGGCGGTGGACCACCAGGGGGTTTTCTGCTCGTTGAGCAGATAGTCGTAGTAGGACATCGTGCGGTCGGGGGCTTCATCTTTGCCCTCGATCGTGACGGGGACTTCGAAGAGGCTGGTCTTGAAGTCGACGCTGTTCATCAGGTCGGGGTACAGGGTTGGGAACAGGGCTTCGGTTCCCATACCACCGGCGGCTCCGCCGAGGTTGAAGCCGAAGCTGCTGGCCAGGCTGGCCAGGCTGCTGGCGGAGCGGGAACTGGATAGTTCGGGGCTGAGCTTTACCTCACAATTATAATAGTTTGGTAAGGATAATGTATAAAGGGCTGCCAAAATAAAGGTTATTGGCAGGACTTTATAATAAAGCTTCTTATGTTTGAGTAAATCTTTAAAAAGCTTTACAAAATCAATTGAAGATTCTTGCGTCTCTTCGGTAGCAAGCGATCTGCGATCGAGCGCTTCTTCACGAATCTCCGAGTTATTTTTGTTTTCTTCCATAGATTCATATATTTTTCAACACAGAGATACAGAGACACAGAGTTTTTATTTATCCTCTGTACCTCTGTGTCTCTGTGTTTATTTTTTTATTTCAACATGTTTGCGATGGAGATGAACATGGTGGCGAGGGAAGCAGCGCTGGTACCGATGCCGAGCCACTGGGTGACGTTGGCAGGTTCCTTCGGACCCTTCGTCGGGACGATGACCTCGCAGCCGGGCTCGATGTCGGCCTTCGAGGCCTTGGCAATCGTGCCGTTCATGTAGAGCACGTAGGTGTGGGACTTGCGGGCGCGCTTGCCATAGCCGCCAGCCTGCTCCACATAATACTTGTAGTCCTTGCGGTCCTTGAACGCCACGGTGTTGGGCTTCAGGACATCACCACTGATGCGGATAGTATGGTTCATACGGGGAATGACCAATTGGTCGCCGTCCTGTAGCTCCACATCCTCGTCGCAGCCGGGATGGGCCAGGGCCTCATCCAGATGGATACCTACTGAGTAGGTGTTCTGAAGGGCCAACTGGTCAAGGGCCAGCGAGTCGTTGCTGTTCATCGAGGCACTCTGACGGGCCATCTCAACAAGTTCATTCTTACGTGCAAGCTCATCTTCCGACATGTTGCGGATGAGTCGGGCGCCACGGACATAAGCTCCGGGGACAACACCACCGGCAGCCCTGATTACATCGGACAGGCGCTGGTTTTTCTGATCCATCACATAGACACCCCGGAAGGCTACCTCACCGCCAACCGTCACGCGAATAGGAACCTGAAAGACAGGACTGCGGCGCACCTGCACAATGTCGTAGGGCTCGAGCGTGAAGCTGCGGTCGCCGTCGACCATGTAGCCGTCCTTCATCGAGAAGCTGAACGTCTTGGCAATCTCCATCGTCGAGGTGGTGGCCTTCGGGTCACGCAGGCGTCGCGCCACGTCGATCTTCACGGCCGAAGCGGCATCCGTCAGACCACCGGCCTGCAGGATCAGGTCCTCGATGGTCATGCCGTCGGCATATTCAAAGATACCGGGAAAGACAACCTCGCCGGTAATTTCCAAGGTACGGAGGTTCTGGTGCTCGGCCATGGTCGGGATGAAGAGGATGTCCTCGTTCTGCAGGGGGACGTCAGGCGACGTGCCGCTGAGGATGCCTGCCAGGTCGATGGACAGCACCTCCTGCGTGCGGTTGGGTTTCATGCGGCGCAGGACTGCCCGCGAGGTCATCGCCTCTTCCTTCAGGCCGTCGGCACTCTCGATCAAGGTGCGGACACTGTTGACACGGTCACCCAGCTGGTACATGCCATCGCGGAACACAGCACCCTTCACCTCAACCATGTTCTCATAGCGGTTGATCATCGTATCGACCGATACCTCGTCACCGTCGCACATCTTGAACTCAGACATGTCGAACTCGCTGACGTTGAAGACCGACTTCATGCGGCCGTTGTTGCGGAGGACCCGCAATGACTTGCGGTAGGCATCGTTGGCGAAGCCGCCACTGTATTTCAACAGGGTGGCGAGGCTCTCGTCCTTGCGAAGCTCGTAGGCCATGGGGCGCTTCACACGGCCGGAGATATCGACGATGCTCTCGTAGGGGCCTACCTGGATGACGTCGTTGTCCTGCAGGCGGACGTTGCCTGCCAGACGGCCGTTGAGGATGAACTCATAAACATCGACCACGGAGATCTGACGCCCCTGGCGGAATACCTTGATGCTGCGCAGTGTGCCGAGGTCGCTGATGCCGCCCGCCCTATAGAGAGCGTGGAACACCGTGGCGAAAGCACTGAGGGTATAGGTGCCGGGGGCGCGGACCTCGCCCATCACGTTGACCAGGATGGTGCGGGTCTGTCCCAGCGTGGTGCGGATCTCGGAACTCTGGTAGTAGGTGCCCACGCTGTGGCGGATGCGCGACTGGGCTGACTCCACCGTCAGGCCTGCCACATGGACGGGGCCATAGCCGGGGATGGTGACGTCGCCGTCGGGCGAGACCGTCAGCGAGAGGCTCTCCTGCGTGGCGCCATAGATATCGATGACCAGCTGGTCGCCAGGGCCCAGGACATAATTCTGCGGCGTGGCGATATTCATCTGGGGCTCGAACGTCAGGGAGGCGTTGTTGAAGATGTCGCGGCCGAAGACACGACGACCAGTGGGCGACAGGGCCTCAGGAATTACCTGAGGGGCTTCAGCACCCTCATGGGTGGTGATGGCGTTGTCGGAGACTTCGTTGTTGGTACGCATGCGGTCCTGGACGTTGCCAATGGCGTTGTCGACATTGGAGTCGAGGCCACGCTGGGTAATCTGCGAGGCGTACTGGCTGCGGATACGCTTGATCTGGTCGATCGTCGCTCCTCGCTGCAGGAGCTTGGCGGCAATGTCGGACTCGGACGTGCCTTTCTTCTTCTCAGCCACTGCGATGCTGATCAGCTCGGAATCGCTGATGGACTGGGCGATAGCTGGCAGAGAGAGGAATAAGGACAAAAGAACAAAATAAAATAGTTTCTTCATATCTATAACTTCTTAATCTTCTTGGGTTTCTTCGTCGGTGAGATAGCGGAGCTGGCGGCGGTGGAGGCCGGTGATGGCGGCTGCGATGGTATCCTTGATGGGGATGACTACACAGACATTGCCCTTGATGCGCTTGATGGTGCCCTTGACACCGGCAAACTGGCCCTCGGTGATCTGCACCTTCTGGCCGGGCTTGCAGGCAAAGGCGAGGTTGTCGAGATAGATCACGCGGTCGTTGGCTTCGGCCGTCACACGGATAAAGTCGCGCATCTGCTGCTCCGGCACATGAACGGCCTCGCGATGCTCCCAGCCGTCGGCCTCGATGACGGGACGCATGATATAGCGGAGGGGTTCGAAGAGGGCCTTGTTGGCCTTGATGCCACTGAGCCGGTCGTAGGCAATGCGGACGAAGATGAGGTTGTCGATGGCGGGCGTGAAGGTCATCGTGGTATCATCGACCTTCGTGTACTTCATGGCCACGTAGGTCTCGGCCACAGACGGTTCCTTGTCGAGAAGGTCCTTCATCTTCATCAGCCGCACAGGACTGGAATGACGGACTCGCATGGGGAACCACTGGACGGCCTTGCGCTCTAACATACCTGATCTGAGGGAAGAGTATTCCTTGGGGTCACCACATCAGTGAATGTGGAGGCCATGAATTTTTCCTGTATATTTATCGCCTTTATCGTACTGAATATCAGTGACATAACAAGACAACCGAATTCAAATCTCCTTGCGGGAGATTGCAAAAATTCGGATTCACCTTAATTTATAATAGGGAATCCGAATTTTCTTCTATCTTCTTTGCAGACTATTCGCAAGAATGATAGTTTATTTAGAAAAAAATAATTGCCTTAAAATGTGCTTGTTTCAAGTATTTTTAGTACCTTTGCACCGTAATTTCAATCTCCCGCAAGGAGATTTGAAATTTACAGGTCGTCCAGGATAAGTTTGTTCGCCTTGTCGATGCGGGACTCGTCGAGTTCGGCAAGGTAGATGCGGGTGGTCCGTTCGGACTGATGACCCAGGCCCTCACTGATGACCGACATCGCCACATTCTTGTCCCTCGCGATGCTCGCCCAAGAATGACGCGCCACATACATCGTCAGCTTCGGCCTGATACCCGCCAGCTTAGACAACTGCGCCAGACTGTAGTTGACCCGGTACTGCATCCGTCGGTACTGCTGCCGCCCCTGACCGGCCTCAGTGATGATCGGGAACAGGTAGTCCGAGGCTGGGTTTGCTGCAGAAGACGACTCCGGCGCAGCATAACGGGCCAGGATCTCCAGCATGCAGCGTTCGAGTCTGATGCGCAACAGCTGACCCGTCTTATGACGACGATAGACCAGATAACCGTCCTGCAGGTTGGAGCGACGGAGATAGCAGATATCGACGAAGGACATGCCCCGCGTATAGAAACTGAACATGAACAGGTCGCGGGCCAGTGCCAGAGAAGGACTGGCTGTGAGGTCGAGTGACTTCACCTTGCGGATGACCGCGAGCCTGACAGCACGCTTGGCCGTCTTTGCCTTACCGAGAAAGACCGTTCGGAAGGGATCCTGCGCTACATCCAACCCGCGATCGACCGCCTGATGGTAGACCGCACGAAGGTGTTTCATGTAGAAGGCGATGGTATTGGGACTGACACCACGGGACTTCAGCCAACACTCGTACTGACGGACCAGACTGGCATCGAAGCCATCGATCGGCACATCCTTTCCGCCTGTGAAACGGAAGAAACTGTTGTAAGTGGCCTGATAGGTCTCAGCCGTCCGCTCACTACCCGACAGTGCATGCTGCCGGATCGTGTCGTGGAGCATCGAGAACAAGGAAATATCATTCCTTTTTTTCATCTCTGTGTCTCTCTACCTCTTCATTCCGGGAAATCTCTCAATGATAATCTGCCGCGCCGGATACGCTCTGGTATGCGTTTAAATAATCCCTTGACATAATGAACCTCCAGCCAAATCGTCTCGCCAGGGGCAAAAGACATCATCTTCATTTGATGTTTTACTTTCCTCAGAAAGAAAGTGAGGTCGCTATCGGTTTTCAGCCGCTCGGCATAATGGCCGAAGTTTCCACCCGACATCACCTCACTCAGCATCCATTCGCCACGATAACTGTCCATGGGACAGATCACCTGTTTCCTGTCCATATGCAGTATCTCGACGAGCACCCACATCAGGGCACCGGCCGTATGGTGCAAACCAAAACGATGCAAAAGAGCCGTTACTTCGACTCGCTCTTCGGCCGTTGCATGGTTCAACAGCCAATAGTAGTCACAGATTTGGCGCAGTCCAACCCCATCAGACAGGAAATGTTTCTGGATATGAGACAGTTGCATCAGCAATGCGAACTTACCAGAGGGCACGTAGAAGCCCTCGTCTACCAACGTGGTATTCCGTATCTCCTGCTCCAGGTATTTTTGCAACCGGCGGTTTGTGATTGGATTGTTGTTGCCCGACGAAGGACGGAAATGAATTTCCACAGTGATGCCCTGCTCAGTGGGCTGCAGACGTACATGGTGATTGGAGAGGGTGTTCGTGGCCCCTACCAGTGCCATCACACTCTTTCTGCCGCCCTCTACCCAAAGATCGATATCGCCAGGCTGACGGGTCTGCGGATCGGGATATAGTCTGGCATTTGCCTGTCCCTTCAGGATGGCCGTTCGCCGTCCTTTCTGACTGAACTCTTTCGTCAACCGCGCAGCCTCCTGACACAACATCTGGTTCAATCCCCGTATAGTCTGGGACACGCCCATCCATCGCTTCAACAAATCCACAGGCGGCTTTTGTGCCGTCTCCAACTGATTGACGACTTGATACACCACACCCGTCAACGACTGTTGTCGCACCATCTTGTACAGCCTCACCCACTCTTTCTCGGAAGGTACAGCTGTGAATGGCTCACCCCTGAAGGCTGAGCGCAACAAGCCAAATAACAGTTGATTAATATCGTTCATTTCCCCGACTCAGGCTCACGTGGAACCAGGAATTTGCTGCCGGACTGCTTCAGAAGTTCACGGGCGAAGGGCTCGGGGAAGCCGGGACGCTTGACACGGGCGCCATTGCCATGCTTGGTGCGCTCGAAGACACCGTTCGCATCGGTGGGCTTCACCACGATGTCATTGTACTTCACGATGAGGAAGAAGGCGAGCTGTCGCCAGCGCGCAATCATCTCGTCGCCCTTCTGACAACTGTAGTCCGTCAGCAGCCTCACACGCTCCTCGGCGCTGGGCAGTGCCAGTGCCTTTGCCTCGATCTCGGGCTGGAGCTGAGTGTAGGAGGCATCCAGCGAGTCGCGCACCTGCTGCAACGTGGGGAACATCATCGAATAGCGCGGATAGACCATATTGGAGACCCAGTTGCAGACCCAGAAGGCATTGTCCATCGAGAAGGTCACATCGTCGGCACCCTCCCCGGAGAAGCACTTCGGACGACGGGTCATGCAGGAGTACATCGGCGTATAGGCCACCATGTTGCCGTCGTCGTTGCCGAACCAGAAGCAGGCTCCCACCTCACGGGGCAGGGAGGCACGCATCTGGGAAATGAACGACCAGGCGGTCTGCTGGGTGGAGATGGGACGCTCGTTGAAGTACTCTACCCCGTCTACCTTATATGAAAGAGGTGAAGGCCGGTAAGGCATCTGCCAGATACCGCCGCCGATGTCGGAGTCGAGTGCGAAGGGCGTGCCCTCATAGTGGTCGCGCATGGCGTCGCGCAGATCCTGCAGCGAGAGCAGTTTGTTGGGGATGATCCAGAGGGGCATCTCCTTGGCGTCCTTCTCGATACCGGCGGCATAGGGCACATAGGCGGAGAAGTCGTCGCTGAAGCGGTTGAAGAAGCTCCACACACGGGCCTCACAGTAACGGCGGCCTGAGAAGTCGGGGGCTGCATAGGCGGCATTATAGCTGAAATCAGCGTCCTTTCCGTCGAACCAGCCCATCGTGCGGGCATAGCTCACGACATTGTCGGAGAAGACGACCAGGCTCTGGGCCTTCAGCTTCTGGGCACTGCGCTCTGCCTTTGCAAAAGCCTTGGGGTTGAGCAGATCCTTCATCTTCACCTGTACATAGCGGCCGTCGAGGAACTTCGTGATACGGCTCTGGTTGGCATGGGCGGCGATAGCATCGTCGGGGATGCGGACAGCCACCCAGACAGTACGGCCTGCCTCCTTCGTACGGTCAGGGCCACAGCCCATCATCTCGAGCATCCAGGCCTCGTCTTTATCGGCCACAGAGAAAGTCTCACCCTCGGAGCAATAGCCGTACTGCTCGACGAGCGAGGTCATCACCTGCAGGGCCTCACGGGCCGTCTTTGAGCGCTGGAGGGCGATGTAGATGAGTGAACCGTAGTCGATGATACCCGTGGAGTCGGCCATCTCTTCACGACCGCCGAAGGTGGTCTCACCGATGGTCACCTGCCACTCGTTGGAGTTGCCGATGACGTTCCAGGTCTCAGGAGCCTCGGCAATCTCACCGAGGTACTTGTTGGTGTCCCACTCATAGACGGGTCTCATGTCGCCCGGGGCATGCTTGGCTGCCGGATAGTGATAGAGCGGCATGAAGGCGCCGTAGGAGTCGGCATTATAGGTGACGAACACAGCCCCGTCGGCCGAAGCCTTCTTGCCCACGATGAAGTTGGTGCAAGCCATTGACCATTGTACATTTAACATTGAACATTGAATGGCAACGGCTATCAATATTAAAAATCGTTTCATCATTTTACTTCTTATTATTTTAAACACAGAGACACAGAGGTACAGAGTTTTATTTTTTATTATCAATAATAACCTCTGTGTCTCTGTATCTCTGTGTTGATGATTACTTAACAAGCTTTGAACGACATGTCGAGGCCTTTGACGGAGTGCGTGAGGGCTCCGACGGAGATGAAGTCGACACCCTGCTCGGCATAGTCGCGGATGGTGTCGAAGGTGATACCCCCACTCGACTCGGTCTCAAACCGACCTGCGATGATATCAACCGCCTTCTTCGTGTCGGGCACAGAGAAGTTGTCGAGCATGATCCGGTCGACGCCTCCATGATCGAGCACCTGCTGGAGCTCGTCGAACGAGCGTACCTCGATCTCGATTTTCAGGTCGAGACCTTTCTCCTTCAGGTAGGCGTGACAACGGTCGATGGCATTCACGATGCCACCGGCGAAGTCCACATGGTTGTCCTTCAGCAGGATCATGTCGAAGAGTCCGATACGATGGTTACAGCCGCCGCCAATCTTCACGGCCTGCTTCTCGAGCATGCGCATGCCCGGCGTGGTCTTCCGGGTGTCGAGCACACGGGTATGGGTGCCCTTCAAGCGCTCCACATAGCGGTTGGTCATCGTGGCAATGCCGCTCATGCGCTGCATGATGTTCAGCATGAGGCGCTCTGTCTGGAGCAGCGAGCGCACCTTGCCGGTCACGATCATGGCGATGTCGCCCTTCTTCACACGGGTTCCGTCCTGCATCAGCACCTCCACCTGCATGGTGGGGTCGAAGCGACGGAACACCTCCTTGGCGATCTCCACACCAGCCAGGATACCGTCCTCCTTGATGAGCAGATGGCTCTTGCCCATCGCGTCCTCGGGGATGCAGCACAGGGTGGTATGGTCGCCGTCGCCAATATCTTCTGCAAACGACAGGTCGATCAGCCTGTCAACAAGTTCGTTTACGCTTAACATATTTCTTTATGATTTTCAACACAGAGGTACAGAGACACAGAGGATTTTATTTACAATTTCCTTATTGACCATTTACGATTTTTCTCTGTGTCTTTGTATCTCTGTGTTTATTTATTAAAAGTAAAGGCCGAAGCCGATGCGGAGGCCGAAGCCGGAATAGTCGCTGTCCTTGAAGCTATGCTCATAGTAGATCTCGGGCTCCACCGTGACACGGCCGCTCAGGAAGAAGGCGTAACCGGCATGCACCTCGGGCACGAAATCGTCGAAGCCCGTGGAATGGGCATACTTGGCGATGACACCTCCATAGACACCGATCTGGTCGAAGTAGTAACGCACACCGGCACCCAGCTGCGTCGAGGTGATCGAGCCATTGGAGATATTCGCATACTCGAGCTTGCCCAGGGCCATCCAGTTGTCGAGGAAGAAATAACCTGCCTGACCTGCGATGCCAAATGACCACTCGGAAGCCTTGCTGTAAGAGAGTGAAGCACTCGATGCCGAGGCACCTACATAGAACTTACCCTGCTCGAACGGGGTACCTGAATCATTCAAATACTGTGCGTTTGCACTTACTGCCATCATCAGGCCGATGGCCGCCATCATCAGTTTCTTCATACCTTATTATATTATAGAACTTTTCACTTCTCACTTTTCACTTCCTTCCTGTACCAGACAGCGAACCACACGATGGCCACAATGAGGCAGATGACACCCAGAGGATAACCCACACTTTCAG
>JAEEGH010026474.1_pt1 | contig 11552 bp, 5 predicted proteins | sample 9134181 | NCBI WGS metagenome assembly JAEEGH01 (sample SAMN16246544, study PRJNA631951) | gut metagenome | biome: gut microbiome; feature: rumen; material: DP-attached | host: Bos | place: Iran: Karaj | collected 2018-10 | reverse complement strand
CATCCTTGTCGTTTGTAATGAACCAACCGAAGCCGTAGCCGTCTCCGTCCTCGTCAACGAATTCCTCGCCGCTGTTCAGGCGTACGGGCGTGTACATCAGCTTCTGCTCCTCGGGCGTGAGCACGCCGCCCTCTTTGAGCGCTCTGTCCCACCTGAGCATATCGAAGATATTGGTGTAAACGTAATCGTCGCCGTTCAAACCGTCGAAGGCGGTCACGATGCTGTCCTCCTCGGAATCCACGTCGGCAACGTATTTGCCGTCCTCGATCACTGACGCGCGGGCGTAGTTTTCAAACGGAACGCCGTCGCGGCGGATATGGCAGCAGCGTGTGCTTTTCATGCCCGCGGGCTCGAACACGTTCTTCTCAAGGAACGTCTCAAACGGTACGCCGGAAACCCGCTCGACGATCTCCGCCAAAAGATTATAGCCGGAATTGGAGTATTGCCACTTTTCGCCCGGCGCGCCGTAGGGCTCCGCCTTCGTTTCGCAGAGGAAACGCACGATCTCGGAGTTTGCGGGAACGCGGTCCTCTTTCTTCCAAAGATCGATAAACCAGTCCGCATCGTCGAAATAATCGGGAATGCCGCTCGTGTGCGTCAGAAGATGACGGACGGTCGCGCCCTTGTACTGTTCAAGCGCCGGGAAGAACTTCGTGACCTCGTCGTCGAGGTTCAGAAGCCCCTGCCGCACCGCCAGCATAACGGCCGTCGCGGTAAACTGCTTGGTGACCGACGCAAGCTGAAAGATCGTGTCCTCGGTGACCGGCAGCGTGTCGTCCGGATCTCGAAAACCGATCGCGCCGGAACTTATGATCTCGCCCTTTTCCGCATACAGCCAGGCACCGTTGAAGCTGTCCCTTTCATATGCTTCACGGGCGAGCTTTTCCATCATAGCTTTCTTATCCATAATTTTACCTTTCTTTACTCTTACAGTTTTTTGCAGGTGATCTCGCCGTTGATCACGAGGCAGTTTTCGCCGAAGGTGATCTTCACCATGCCGCCCTTTCTGCCGAACGTGTTTTCTCCGATCGGATAGAGGCGGTAATCGCATACGTCGTCCTCGTCGTACGCGACCTTTGCATACAGTTCGCCGTCTTTGCCGTATACTTCTTCGATCGGGAAATCCTCGTCCTGCTTCTCATACTTTCCGCAGAAGCTCTCCCACTTCGACTTGTCGGGATCCTTGACCGCGAGATCCTCGATGGTCTGGATCGGCGCGGGCTCCTTGTCCCTTGCAATCTTCGACATGCCTTCAAAGAAACCGTCGATGCCCCGGATATCTTCCGGCTCACGGCAGCACAGAAGGACGAGCATCCTGTCCGTATCGACGCAGCGCTCGCACCAGGTCGCATATCCGGGCCAGCCGCCGCTGTGCGAAAGAATGCGCCCAAGCGCGGGATCTTCCGAAATAAACCATCCAAACCCGTAGCCGTTGCCCTCGTCGTCGGTCGCGATCTCGCCGTTGTTCAACCGACCGGGCGTGAACATCGTCGCCTGATCCTCTTTTGTGAACAGCGTTTCCTCCCGAAGCGCCCTGTCCCATCTGAACATATCGAAGATATTGGTGTAGACGAAACCAACGCCGCATTCTCCGTCCAAAAGGATCACTTCGCGATAGTCCTCCAGCTCGTCCGGTATACGGTATTCTCCGTCATAAAACACCAGACCGCGCGCGAAATTGTCGAACGGTATGCCGTCGACGCGGATGTGACAGACGCGCGTCGAAAGCATTCCGCAGGGCTCGAAGATTTCCTTTTGCATGAATGTCTCGAACGGCATGCCGGAGACCTTTGCGACGATCTCGGCAAGCAGGCAGTAGGCGGTGTTGCTGTACTCCCACTTTTCGCCCGGCGCGAATTCCGGTTCAAGACCCGATTCCTTGAGAAAGCGCACGCAGAGGTCGTTTTTCGGGATCTCCTTTTCGTCCTCCAGGTTCTCCGTCGCCCAATCCTCGTGGTCGGGCAGTCCGCTTGTGTGATGCAGAAGATGGCTGACCGTGACGCCTTCGTACGGATTCTCCGGGAAGAGCTTCGAGAGCTCATCTTCAAAGCGCAGAAGCCCTCTTTTGTACAGCAGCATAATCGCTGCCGCCGTGAACTGCTTACTGACGGACGCCAGTTCGAAGATGCTGTCTTCCTGCATCGGCAGGGTGTTTTCCGCGTCGCGCCAGCCGATCGCGCCTTTACTCACGATCTCGCCGTTTTCGGCGTAAAGCCACGTACCGTTGAAGCTGTCCCTTTCATATGCTTCACGGGCGAGCTTTTCCATCATAGCTTTCTTATCCCATAATTTTGCCTTTCTTTACTCTTACAGTTTTTTGCATGTGATCCCGTCGATTACGAGGCAGTTGTCGCCGAACTCGATCTTCGCAAAGCCGCCCTTCCTACCGAAGGTCTTCTTTCCAATCGGATAGAGCTCATAGACCTTTTCGCCTTCTTCGGTGACGACCCGCGCAAACAGCTTTTCGTCCTCCATATAGACTTCTTCGATGCGGAAGTCCTCGGCGTTCTGCTCGTATTTGCCGCAGAAGGATTTCCGTCTGCGCTTGCACATATCCTCGTTCATGTTTGCCTCGACGTTCTGGAACAGTTCCAGCGCGACGTACGTCTGCGCCCAGTCGATCTTGTCGTTGGAGCGGTTCGTCATGCTTGCGACGCAAAGATCCTTATCGAGCGAGAACATCCACTCGGTCAAGAAGCCCTCGTTCCAGCCGCTGTGCTCGCCGACGTCGCCGCGGAGATTGTAAATGCAAAGCCCGTAATTGTCCATGACCGGCGTCAGCATCCGATGCGCGGTCTTCTTCTTGAGGAATCCGCCTCTCCGGTAGCTTCTCGAAAGCGCGAGACCGATCTTTGTAAGCTCGGTCGGCGTGGACCAGAGCCCCGCCGCCGCGTGCTCGGGATAGTAATGATAGCCGTGCGCCGCGTCTTCCTTGTACGCAAGCCGTCCGCCGAACGCCGCATTCGAGAGAAGCTCCCCGTCAAGCGGCTGGAAATAGCCGGTGCGCTTGAGGCCCAGCGGTTCCGCGACTTCCTTTTGGAACGCTTCTTTTAGCGTCATGCCGGTGATGCGCTCAAAGGCAAGCTGCGCAAGCGTGATGCCGCCGCCGGAATATTCATGCTGCATGCCGTAGGGCTTGATCCGGCGAAGCTTCGGGGTATTGCCCTTGCCGTTCAGCACGTCTTCAAGCGAAAGCGGCTCGTGCTTTGCCGGATAGCCCGGGAAGCCGTGCACGTTATAGCCCGCAGTGTGAGAGAGAAGCGCGGCAAAGGTCAGCGGTCCCTTTTTGACGAACTCCGGCACGACGCCGGAGATGTCCGCGTCGAGGTCGATCTTGCCCTTGTCGGCAAAGCGCAGCAGCGTGATCGCAAACATGGGGTTTGATACCGAGCCCGCTTGAAACAGCATATCCCGATTGACCGGAAACTCCTCGCCGTTTCTGCCGCTGCCGGCGCAGTAGAGCTGAAGCTCTTCTCCGTCATTGATCGCGATGCTGACGCCGGAACCGTTCTTTCCCTTGATCTGCAGGCGTTCCTTCACGTCGACGTCATACCACAGGAACGTGTCCCGCTCCTTTTTCGTCGTCTTCTTTAAAAACAGCCGCAGAACCGCCTCTCCATCGTCGATGCATCCGGTATCCAGGAAGCCCGCCTTATGATAGACGTGCAGACCGCGCTCGTTCTCCGGCTCGGTGGACAGCAACACCCGTTCTCCGCCGAGATCGCGAAAATACCGGATGATCTCTTTTAGCGCCGCCTGTCCGTAGCCCTTGCCCTGCTCGTTTTGGTCGATCATAAAGCGCCAGAGGTAGCATCTGTCGTCTTCATCCTCTTCCTCAAGATTCACAGCGAGCATGCAGAAGCCCACCAGATTCTCATCTGCATAGATGGCAAAGGGCCGGGCCACGCCGGGCTGCTCCGCGTTTGCCTCGTCCGCCTGCCGCAGCGAAACTTCATTTGTTGCGACGAAGGGCTGATCCTCTCGTACGGAAAGGGCCAAAACAGCATCTCTGTTATTATCATTTATAGGTTCCAGTTTAATGATCATAATTGGTTTTTCTCCTTGAACATAAGATTTGATATGGAATCGTTCCTATATGGCGTCGGTACCTGAAAAAGGGCGCAAAAATACCGCAGCGAAGCAACTCCCGTTGTGGCTGCGTCCTGCGGTTCCACTATCCGAAAGTTACTCAAAAACGGCGCACTAAATCAAAGGGGTATACCACCCACGTGTTCTGCGCCTCTGTTCAGTTATCAGGCGATCGTAATAATCATTGGTGTACGCACCTTTCATGGAGTTCTTCTGTATTATACATGCAAATGCAGCAAAAATCAATCAGGAATAATATTAATTGCCGTTGTCGAAGAAATAGAAAAAGGATTGCTGCCTTTGTCAAGATAGCAATCCTTTTCTGTCAAGAACTTTTTCACGTCAAGCAGCCGATTGTCAAATACACAAATTATGTACTGTATGAACCGTTTTTCCGTGTTCGTTGCCGGTTTATATTCTCCGCGCGGTTCGGCGGCATCTCGCACACGATTCCTTTTGTAAAAAATCGTCCCGAAAACGAAAATGAGTACGGCGGCGATCCGATACGGCATCTTTTCCGATTGCATGGACTGAAGAAAAGATGCCGGTGACGCGGCGAAGCCGCGTATGCGAACGGATGACAGGTCGGGTATGAAGGGCAAAATTGCAATTGCCGAAAAACGCAGTCAATACGCAAAAAGCGCCTGAATATCTGAGTTTTCGGCGTTTTTCATTCGGTTCAATCTGTTTGAAAAGTCATAGAAATACACTCGTTTATCATTGGAGTGTTGTCAAAAACTTCGCATGGGGAAACAGCGACAAGCCGCCCGATCGGGCGGCTTGCCGGTTGTAAGATGTGTCTGTCGGGGATTCGTATTGTTCCAAGTTTTTCCTCTCTTATGGATGCATCGCTTTATATACCTGTGCTGCAACATGGTAATAAAAGATCGCGGCCGCCGCATTGACTCCTTTCGATCAAAAGATCTCCACCTCGTCGCCTGCAAGATACTTCAGCAGGCGGGTTACGTCCTTGTTGTTCACCTTGCCGTCGCCGTTGACGTCCAGAGCAGCCGCAACGACTTCCACTTCATCGCCGGCGAGATATTTCAGCAGACGGGTGACGTCTTTGTTGTTCATCTTGCCGTCGCCGTTCACGTCGCTGGGCAGATACCAGTTCGCATAGATCGTCATGTTTTCGGTAAAGACCGTCTCGGTTGTGACCTCAGTCCCTGTGCCGGCTGCGAATGCGCTCGCTGCCGCCTCGGTGAACCAGCCGATGAACTTATAACCCGTGTACGTTACCGTCGGGAACTCGTCGATCGTTCCGCCGACCGGGATCTCGATGGTGGTCGCTTCGGATTCGCCGCCGTTGCACGGGTTCAGCGTGACGGTTACATACTGCGCGCTCGTTTTGAACGTCGCGGTGACCGTGACGTCGCCTGCAGGCATGGTGAAGGTGTTTTCGGTGACCTCGACCGGATCGCCGTTTGCGTCGGTGACCGTCAGCGTGTCAAGCTCATAGCCCTCGTCCGGCGTGACCGTCAGGGTAACGGTTTCGCCCTCTTCGGCATAATAGTTGTCTGCAGTAACGCTGCCGTGTTCGCTCTCCGTGACAATGATATTCGCCGGGGGGAGGGCGACACAGATGACATGATCAACCAGGATCTCGGTTTGGTTCACAACATTGAAGGTGATACGATACTTCATATGCGTATTCCCTTCGACGTCCGTATCTTCGATGATTTCCGGATCGACCGGCTCTCCTCCGACCGCAATGGTGAAGTCGTCATCCGGTTCATATCCGTCATTCAATTCGATCTCGATCGTGGTCTCCGATCCTTCCAGTGCCAGAAACTCCTCGCCGTCGATCGGCGTGATCACTTCGGTCTCGTTCTCTTCGGTGACAATGCTTGCGTCATACACAATTCCCTGTCCGCCGGAGAAGATGACCTTGTACATTACATCGACGACGACATTGCCGTTGGCGTCCTTATGGATGTTTCCGATGACGGCGTTGCCGTTGCTTTGCGCCGCAGTCGGAACATAGAAGAAAGCTGCGGTGTCACCATCCGTGATCACATAGCCGGTTTGCGGCATGGCTTGCGCTAATACTGTTTCTCCGATCTCAAATGCGGCATTCGTCAGCACAATGTTGCCGGACACTGCCTTATAGACATAGAATACCGGCTTGTTGCCTCTGCAATCGATATCTGTTGTGTTGTCCGTCATCGTGATTGTTCCGCCGACGATGATAGAACCATATCGAAAATCGGGTGCCTGAATCGCCAGGCTGTTATCTGTGAACGTACAATCTTCCAGCTTTATTTTTTGAGACTCCGACGCGCCTATTCCGATCTCGTTCTGATCGAACGTGCAGCGTGTATACGTTCCGTTTCCATGCCAATCCGGATAGGACATATCCCATACGCCCGTATCACAGCCTTGGAAAATTGTATCATTGATATTCAAGGTTCCCTGATATACATTGATACCGGTATAGCTGCTGAACACACAATTGTTCACCGTGATCGTTGCGTTTTCTCCGCCGATACTCGTTGAATCGCCGTAGAACTTCAGGTTTGTGAACGTGACGTTTGCCGACGGCTGCGCCTTAACGGTCGATAATTCTCTCCCTCCCCGGCTATAGGTGTAATCCTGAATATCTCTGATCTCGTATTGCTGCGTTTCTCCGCCTTCCTCCGGCTGTACCGCTACAAATTGCACATAACCGGATTCAACCGTCACTCTGCCGGATATCTCTACATCTCCCTGCACGTATACTCTCACAGGAGCTTCTTCCGTTCCGCCAACGAGCGATGTCTCCGGAATCACAGTCCCTGCTGCCCAGTAAATATCGTTGTTGTCGCCGCCCTCCGGCGTTTCAGTCGGCGTGGGCGTCGGTGTCGGCGTAGGCGTCGGAGTAGGCGTAGGCGTCGGAGTAGGCGTGGGTGTCGGCGTAGGCGTCGGTGTGGGCGTCGGGGTCGGCGTAGGCGTGGGCGTAGGTGTGGGCGTAGGAGTAGGTGTAGGTGTCGGCGTGGGCGTAGGTGTCGGTGTCGGCGGCACATAAGTCGCGTTATAATGCCACGTTGCATTCTGGAGCAAATCAACATTTTCTATGTTGACTCGATCCGATACGGTCCCTTGATAATAAACATGCCAATCTGCAGTTACAGTACAATTGGTAAAGGCTGTAGAAGCAATATGCGTTAAGCTCAGCGGAAGATATAACGCTCTCAAGCCGTTGCATCCATAGAATGTAGAACTGCTGAGGGTTTCCAGCCCTTTGAACACAACTGTTTTCAAATTCGTTTGATTATAGAACGCCCATTGAATTGTTTTGACACTTTCGGGAACAATAAGCTGTTCAAGTTTGAGGCACCCATTGAATGCATAGTTTTCAATGCTTGTCGGACCGTTTGCTATATTGATGTCAACCAATTCCGAGCAGCGATCGAACAAGTTGAAAGAGATTTTTGATAAAGTGCTTGGAAGCGAAATCGACTGCAAAGACGAGCAATACGCAAAGGCAAAATCTGCAATTGTCGTGATTCCTTCCGGAAGAATGATATCGGTAAATCCCGTACAGCCATAAAAAGCATACGACTTGACTGTAATACAGTTAGGAAACGAAAAGGATACCAATTCTGTACAACCGTCAAACGCATGTTTACCGATGCTCTCGACGACATCGGATTCTATCACGGTGATATTACTGCATTGATAAAACGCATAGTCACCGATCGTTGTAGCACCGCCAAGTACAACAGTATTATAACCTCCTCGAAACTGACAAAATGGCGATTGCTGGTTAAAATGATCCGGGTCATTCGGCGCATAATAATCTTTCATGGGACCGGAACCTGTAATAGTCAGAAGCTTGGCATCGTAGTCGATCGTATAACTAAGATTATCTCCGCAAGACCCCGACTGCACGGCTCCTTTTGTCCCCATGACAGGTCCATTTCCGGTCGTTTCTGCATTCTCTGCAATCGCCTGCATCGGCAGCAGCGCAAGGCACAGCAGCACCGTCAAAAGCATTGCCATTCCTTTTTTCAAAGTTTTCATATAATTCCCTCCTCAAAACGCATTGAACACGGTGTCGGAAATGTACAAAAGCCGAAAAATGCACCGTCTGTATTCGTCAAAATATTCCTATACTTATATAGTATACCAAACCCGCCCGCAAAAAGCAATGAACAAATTGCGAATGATACGATATGAATTATACTGTATTTCGAACATTTTCACAATGCCTTTTATAGTACAGCGAGAAGTTTTCATCAGCGTTTTTTGCCGTTTCCATTGCCGGTTCATGATCTCTCCGCCGGTCGGCGGCACCTCGCACACGATTACCCCATCTCGCACACGATTACTTTTGAGGAAAAATGAGATCAAACAAAAAAACAGCCGATTTTCCAGCTAAAATAGGCTGTTTTTTGTTATTGTCAAAACAGCAATCGTGTGAAAGATGTCGAAAAAGCCGGGAGAATAGGGACTTTCCAAATTGTCCGGGTGCAAAAAGAAGGACGCTTACTTTGTATCAAAATAAGCGTCCCAATATGGTAGCGGCGAGGGACGTGCTGGAGTATGCAAAGATTCACCTGCCGATCCTGCTCGGAACGCAGGTCACGATCTTCCGATCGAAAAACCCGCGTCCGGTCCATCGGATTCATTGAGCAGCAAACGTTCCCGGACTGGGAGCGTTTTAATCTGCAAAGAAAGCATCATATTTCTGCTGTTTTCTTAATCCATACATGGGCTTTTCAAATCCTGGGGTGCAAAAAGAAGGACGCTTACTTTTTTGTCGTGACAAACCGCGTTCGTTTGCAGTATAATCAGGACGCAGACGCGAAGACACCGGAACGACCGGACGGAGAACGGAGGAACCCATGGGACTGATCACCGATCTGTATCAAAAGAACTTTTTGCTGCGATTCGATAGGGATGAGGCAATCCCGTATTACAGCGCCGACGATTTTCCGGGGCTTGTGTGCGAACGCGGTTCGTTCCGGAACACGGCGGGCGTGACGATCCGATACTTCACATATGATTATGAAGGATACGACCCGGACAGGCTGATCCTGTTCTGCCCGGGGATCGGTCCGGGGCACACCGCGTACCTTGCGGAGATCGAAACCCTTTGCCGTGCGGGGCGCCGTGTTCTGACGCTCGATTATACCGGCTGCGGCGAATCGGGCGGAGACCGTCTGCCTTCCGCGAACGCGCCGACGCGCGACGCCATGGAATTGCTCGACCTTCTGCATCCCGAAGAGGAGATCATCCCGGTCGGACATTCGCTGGGCGGCTACACCGCGCTGAACCTTGCGCATCTTCTGCCGACCGTGACCCGGGCGGTCATTCTGTCCGGCTTTGTGAGCATTTCCGACGAGATGATGGGCTTTGTCAAACTGCGGATCCTTGCCGACCGCGTGAAGCGCTTTGAAAAGAAACTCGATCCGCAGTACGGCGCGCTCGACAACCGCGCGTATCTGAAGACAACTGCGGACAGGCTGTTGTGGATCCATTCGACGGACGATCCCATGGTGAATTACAAGTATAACGCCGGACAGGTGCGGAAGATCGGAAATCCGAACGTGCGCGTCATCACGGCGGAGCACAAAAAGCACAATCCGCAGTACAGCGCGGAGGCGCTGGAAACGATGAACGCGTGGATCGGCGAATATGAGCGCCTGCTGCGGGAAAAGCAGCTTGAAACGCCGGAAGCGCGGAAAGCGTATTTTGCCGACAAACCCGTCGCACGCATGACCGCGCAGGATCCCGCCGTATACGAAGAGATCCTCCGCTTTCTCGAAGCGTGACTTGGCATTTTCTGAAGATATTGCAGCGGCGAAGGACCCTTATTGAATACGCAAAAGCTCATCTTCCGATCCTGCTCGGCCCGCAGGTCACCGTTTCCCGGAAGCAGATTCCGCGTCCGGTCCACCGGATCCATTGAACAGCAAACGCTCCCGAACCGGGAGCGTTTGCTGTCAATTAAAAGTGCTTTCATTCTCTTGAAAAATGCACGTGTGATACCCTCATTTTTATTATTTCGCAACTATTATTTTAGTTTTTTCTGCACTTTTGTTTTACCAATTTCTGAGATTTTGTTTTGTATTTTTCGTTTTTACCGGACGAAGAACAGCTTTCCGAAAAACATGACAAGAAACAACCCAAAGAAACATCACTAATTAATGCGGCGGGATTTATTTGTTGTGCATATAATTCAAGTCTATCTGTCCATTATAAAACCGATGCTGCGAACTATAACCGCCGGATGCTTGCGATGAATGGCACGGCCATTGAAGTGACCAACGGCGCAAGCAGGACGATTCCGTATCTCGGGTTCTCCGCAAGCAACTATTTCATGATCAACCGTACCGCAGATCCGGAGATCAGCCTATGGAAGCTGACGGACGCGCATGAAACCACGATCTGCACCACGGTAATCAATTGACCCGTGCGTCAAGCGAAAGCTCCGCTCGAGAGCTGTTCTCTAAGCGGCGGTTGTTAAACCATTGCTGCAGAATAGCTGCGAACAGCGCTTTCCTGCGGTAAAAGAAACAAGAATGCGGCTATTCGAAAGGGCGTAATGCCCTGCGGATAGCCGCAACTTCGTTTTATCACAGAAGGCTACACATGAAAAAGCATTCATTAAATCCACATGGAGAGGATTGTTATTTTACTTTTGTTTTCCTAAAACTAACGCACATAATAATTCCCGCTGCAGCGACTAACACCGATAAGAGTACAAGAGCAACTGTTTTTTCGCCAGTCGCAACAGCGTTGTCCTTTCCGGAAGACGGCGTTTCGTTTGTTGCAGACTTTGCGTCGGCTGCCGGCTGTGCGGGGAAAGAGGACCCGGGAGCTGTCGTAGGTTCAGCCAAAGCTTCGGTTGGCTCTGCTGCGGGTGTTTCCTCGCTGTCTGTTACATTGATCGTGCATATCGCTTCAAGGTTATTCAGCGTGACGGTTACGGTAGCTGTTCCGGGTGCGAATGCCCTGATTACGCCGTTATCAAGAACCTCTATAATATCGCTGTCATCGCCGGAATAACTGAAATATGTCTCACAGGGCTGCGGGGACGCATAGGCGACTACCTGAGCATATTCTCCGACCTTCATCATGATCGCGGGATGTTCCAGTATGATCGATTCCGGATTGTTCTGCTGTGTTACGTTTCCGTCATAGATGTGCAGCGTGTAGGTGTTTGAAAAGCCGGAGCTCAGTGTCGCGGTGATTGCGACATCGCCAACCTGCTTCATCGTCACAACGCCGTTCTGATTGATCTCAGCAATATTGCTATCGGACAAACTCCATGTCACTGCTTTATCATGCGCATCCTCGGGAGTAACCGTATAATTAGTAAAGTACATTTTATTTCCGATATCCGCCCAAGCATCATAGCCGGAAAAGAAGATATTGTCAGCATGGATGACCTTGTCTTCGCTGAGGAAGCAGGCAGTGATGACCGCATCCCCCCAAATGTTGGGAAGATCGTACTGATTGATGGGCTCACCATT
>JAEEGH010026473.1_pt1 | contig 11552 bp, 7 predicted proteins | sample 9134181 | NCBI WGS metagenome assembly JAEEGH01 (sample SAMN16246544, study PRJNA631951) | gut metagenome | biome: gut microbiome; feature: rumen; material: DP-attached | host: Bos | place: Iran: Karaj | collected 2018-10 | reverse complement strand
CCAAGCGTTTCCTGGTCATCGGCGGCTGCGGCAACAACGGCGGCGACGCCTGGGTCGTGGCGCGCTACCTTATCCAAGCCGGTCTGCACTGCGACGCCGCGCTTCTGGGAACTTATTCTAAGCTGAAAGGGGACGCGCTCGTCCAGTTCCAAAGGCTGGAGACGCTGGGAATAAAGATCGCCGGTCTGAAAGACCCGAAAGAGGTCGCGGAATATCTTTCCATCTGGCAGGGCGACGTAATCGTTGACGGTCTTACCGGCACCGGCTTCAGCGGCAGCGCCAGCGCGCTCTTGGCTTCCGCCATCTCTTCCATTAACGCCCATCCTGCCAAAACGCTCGCCCTCGACGTTCCCAGCGGCCTTTCCGCCGACGGAAACGAGAGCCGGCTTTTCGTCAAGGCCGACTGGACTGTCACATTCGGGCAGGGGAAACTCGTCACTCTAACGGCAGGGGACGAACACCTGGGCCGCACGGAAATAGTGGACATCGGCCTTCCGCGTCCTCAAAACGCCGAATCGCCCTTCTTCGCGCTTTCCCTAAAAGAAGCCAGAAAGCTTCTGCCTAAGCCTCAAAACGATTCTTACAAGCACAAGAGGGGACACCTGCTGCTTTTGGCCGGCGCTCCCGGCATGGGCGGCGCGGCGCTCTTAGCCGCCAAAGCCGCAAGTATTGGCGGCGCGGGATTAGTCACGGCCGTCATACCGAAAGAGCTTGAAGCCGCTTTCAATTCCGCGCTGCCGCACATTCTGACGCTCCCATTATCCGGCAAGCTCGAGGATGACCTGAACAAACTCGCTCAGCTTGCGGAAAACTGCACCGCGGCAGCCGCCGGCCCGGGCCTTCCCGACGACGAATACCACGCCGCCCTTTTGAAAGCCTTGTCAGGCTCACCCATCAAAAAGCAGATCTGGGACGCCGGCGCGCTCTCCACGTTTGCCAGGGAACGCTTCGCCATCCCCGAGGACCTCGAGCTCGTGCTTACTCCTCACCTCGGCGAATTCAAGCGCCTCATGGACTACGCTCCCGAGTCCAACGACTTCGCCCGCAAGGAAGCCGCCACGGACCTTTGCGAGGATCTGAACGTCACGGTCCTGCTGAAAGGGCACCATACGGTCATACAAGCCCCTCAGACGCTTTCTACCGTCAATTTGACCGGCAACCCCTATCTTTCCACCGCCGGAACGGGAGACCTCCTTACGGGCCTATTAGGGGCCTTCCTGGCCCAGGGGCTGAGCGGTCATGATTCCGCCATGCTCGCCGCTTACTACCACGGCCTGGCGGCGGACTTTGCGATTCCCTACGGCGGCCGCACCGCCAGCGATTTTTCTGATTACCTGGGCCGCGCCCTCAGCTATGACTTCTGACTTTGACATCATAGTCATCGGCGGCGGCCACGCCGGCATAGAAGCCTCCCATATCTGCGCCAAGATGGGCTTGAAAACGGCCCTTGTCACCATAAGTTTCGAAACGATCGCGCAGATGTCCTGCAACCCCGCCATAGGCGGACTGGGCAAAACGAACCTGGCCTGCGAGGTGGACGCTCTGGGCGGCCTTATGTGTCTGGCCGCCGACAATTCCGGATTGCAGTACCGCGTCCTCAATTTAAGCAAAGGCCCGGCCGTCAGGGCGCTCCGGGCGCAGTCCCAGCGCAGCGCCTATTCCGCCTATATGCAGACGGCTCTAAAAAACACTAATAACCTTACGATCATCGTGGGACTCGCGGAAGAGCTGACGACGGACAACGGCAAACTTTCCGGCGTTCTCCTGTCTGACGGGACAAAACTGACCGCCAAAAAAATTATCCTTACGGTCGGAACTTTCCTGAAAGGCCTGATGCACATCGGCCGGGAGAAAACGGAAGGCGGACGTTTGGGCGACCCTCCCGCAAAAAAACTTTCCGACTCGCTTAAAAACTTGGGCCTCAACTTAGGCCGCCTGAAGACCGGAACGCCGCCCAGACTGCTGAAGTCTTCCATCGACTTTTCCAAAACTCAGCTTCAGCCCGGAGATGACGATCCTCCCGCTTTCAGTTTCCGCTACAGAAGGCCGCCCGCGCTCGCTACGATAAATCAGCTGCCCTGCCATATCACGCATACCACCGCGGAAACGAAAAAGATCATTACTGACAATCTCGACAAGTCCGCTCTATACGGCGGCGAGATCACAGGCATTGGCCCAAGGTACTGCCCCTCCATAGAAGACAAGATCGTGCGCTTCAAAGACAAGGAAACGCACCACGTCTTCCTCGAGCCTGAGGGCAACGACACCGAGAGCTATTATCCCAACGGCATCTCGACCAGCCTGCCACTGGACGTGCAGGAAGCTTTCGTGCATTCCATCCCGGGCCTCGAGAAAGCGGTCTTCATTCACCCGGCCTACGCCATAGAGTACGATTTTTCTGATCCCCGTGATCTTTACCCGACTCTGGAATCCAAAATAGTTCCCAACCTTTATCTGGCCGGCCAGATCAACGGCACTTCCGGTTACGAGGAAGCGGCCGCGCAGGGGATAGCCGCCGGCATCAACGCCGCCGCGAGCTTAAAGGGACTCCCGCCTTTCATTCCCGCGAGATCCGACGGCTACCTGGGCGTCATGATCGACGACCTTGTGACTTTAGGCGTGGACGAACCTTACAGGATGTTCACCAGCAGGGCGGAATACAGGCTGATACTTAGGGCCGACTCCGCCATTTACCGCTTCGCTAAGACTTCCTCGGAATACGGCCTCATCGACAAAGCGGAGCTCGACAAAGTCGCGGAAAAAGAGCAAAAGATCGATTCCGAGCTGGAGAGTTTAAGGGAAAAATATTACGAAGGAACGCCCATGATCAGAGTCCTGGGCCGCCCGGACATCACTAAGGAAGAAGAGGAATCGCTAAGAAAAGACCTCGCGCTCGAATCTTGCGATGATTCCATTTGGGGAGAGATTTTGATACGCTGTAAGTACGACGGCTACATAGTAAGAGAGGAGCGCCAGGTGGCGCGCGCCAAAAAATTCGACCGCAAACGGATCCCGCCCGACTACGACTACAAGAACGTCCTGGGCTTAAGGATCGAGGCGCTGCAGAAATTCACAAAAGTGCGCCCGCTGACGGTCGGCCAGGCGGCGCGCATTCCCGGCATAACCCCCGCTGACGCGGCGCTTCTGGCGGCTTACCTTGACGCCAAGGATAAGGAGAAGTAAATGTATTATTCATGGGCTGAAATTAACCTGAACGCTTTTCGCCACAATGTCGAAGCCTTGAGGAAGATGCTTCCCAAGGGCACGAAGATACTCCTGCCGCTTAAGGCCAACGCCTACGGCCACGGCCTGGAAGCGACCGCCAAAGCCGCTTTCGAATTCGGGATCGACTGGCTTGGCCTGGCGACCTGCCGCGAGGCTCTCGAGATCCGTTCCTACGTTCCCAACGCCAACATTCTTGTCCTCGGTCCTTCCGAACCTGACGACGTCAGGGTTCTCTCCATTCACAACATCACGCCGGTATTGGTCGACCTCGACAACGCCCGCGCCATGAACGAGAGCGCCAGACATTTCGGCATGCCCTTGCAGGCGCACCTTAAGATCGACACCGGCATGGGAAGAGTCGGCTTCCGTTACGACAAACTTGATGACATTTACGCCGCCACCAAGCTCAGCCACATCAACGTCACCGGCATCATGACGCACCTCGCCATGGCCGACCATCCGCTTAGCGAACTGACCATCGACCAGCAGAAGCGCTTCCAGGAAGTTTTGCTTTATCTCTTCAAAAAGGGAGTGTCGATTCCCTTAAGGCACATGGAAGCCAGCGGCGCCGTCCTTAACATCGATAACACCGGCTACAACATGGTCCGCCCGGGCATCCTCATCTACGGCGGATATCCGCTTTCCCAGGCCGAGAAAGAAAAACTGCACGGCACGACGCTCGAGCCGATGCTCAGCTGGAAGACGCGCGTGACGCAGATCAAGAAAGTTCCCAAAGGCCAGTCTCTGGGCTACAACGCCGTCTACACGACCACCCAGGAGACCTACATTGCGACCATCGAGGTGGGCTACGGCGACGGCTACCGCCGCATCCTTTCCAACCGCGCCGAAGTCTTGATCAAAGGCAAACGCTATCCCGTCAGGGGTATGATCAGTATGGACCAGACCACCATCGAGCTCGGCCCGGACGAACCGGTCGTCAAGCCCGGAGACGAAGTCGTCCTCTTAGGCAGGCAGTCTGGCAGCGAGATCACGGTCCAGGAAATGGCCGAATGGATGGGCACCATCACTTACGAAGTCTACACCTCAATCTCGGCTAGGGTGGAGCGCCGCTACATGTTCAACGGAAACCAGCTCTACAACTTCGTCTTCAGTAACTTCGGATTGATGGGCAACGCCACCTTCCTGTAAAACAAAAAACGCTCCTCAAAACGAGGAGCGTTTTTATTTGGAGCGGGCGATGGGGCTCGAACCCACGACCTCGACCTTGGCAAGGTCGCGCTCTACCAACTGAGCTACGCCCGCGAAAATCGGCTTTTTCCTTTCGGATCTCTTATGGAGCGGGCGATGGGGCTCGAACCCACGACCTCGACCTTGGCAAGGTCGCGCTCTACCAACTGAGCTACGCCCGCATAAGAAGAGAAAGTACGGTAATGGTATCAAAAGAGCGATTGCTATTCAAGCGCTGATACGGTTGGTGCCGAAAAGAAGACTCGAACTTCCACAGGGGGATCCCTACTACGACCTGAACGTAGCGCGTCTACCAATTCCGCCATTTCGGCACAAATCGTATGTTGGAGTATTGTATTAGAAACAGGTCGGAAAGTCAAGGGTAAATATGTGTTGAATGAAGACCAAAAAAATGGTATAGTGCTATAAAAAGAGGATACTTTATGAAAAAACCGCTTGCTTTGCTTTTACTGGTTCTTTGCGTCGCCCTGCCCGGCCTGGCCGAGCAGGAGCTTAAGTACATGGCTTACAACTTCTATTCCGACCCCCACATGCATGAGACCAGCGGTAGGTTCGACTCCTTCATGATCGATTTCATGGCCGAGAAAACGCCCCTTTCGACTTACTGGGCGATGGGCAACTTCTCGCTGGACGTGAAGAGCGAGAAAACGCAGAAGGCTTTCGAAGGCATCAGGGGCGTGCACGGGTACTGCGGCGTGCAGAACTCCGACCGCAAAGTGGGCATCATTTCTTTTTGGGAGGCGAAATACAAGGAAAACGGTGAGGAAAAGCTTCTGCATGCCCAGAGGATCTACCCGGAAGGGCACAGCAAGTTCGCCCACGAGGGCGAAGGCACCAACTGCATCCAGCCCTTTGACTGGGCGTCTGGGCAGTGGTACCGCATGCTGCTCCATTCCTGGGACGACATCGAGACCGGCAGGACCTTCGCGGGCCTCTGGTTCCAGGACGTGAAGACCGGGAAATGGCATCTCTTCTCCTACTTCAACACGCTTCTTTACAATTCCTGCTTCATAAGGAACGTTTCCCAATTCATGGAGAACTTCTACGGCGGCGACGTCAGGACGAACTGCAACGTCGAGCGCAACGTTTTCTTCAAGAACATGTACGTCTTCGACCACGAGAAGAAAGACTGGGTCTCCATCCACACCACGACTTTAAGCTACGGCGACGGCGGCGGCAAGCTCGAGCACCAGAAGAAGTATGGCGCGCACACCTTCGGCGCGACGGAAGAGCATTTCTGGGGCCTCACGGGAGGCAGGGTGGAGGACCAGGCCGCCTATGAGGAAGCAGCCGTAAAGAGGTCGAAGCACACCATCAGCCAGCCCGAAAAACCGGAGCTCGGAGAGCCCAAGATCGCCAAGCTTTCGCTCGACGGGAAGAAGAAGCTCACCTGGGATCTCACCGAGCAGTCGACGCCTCAGCTGGCTTACCGGGTAAGGGCCGTCAACGCCAAAGGCAAGGTCGTCTTCGAGAAAGCCGGCACAAGGCCCGAGGTCAAGTCGATCGCCCTTCCCGCCATGAAGAGCGACGCTTTCAAGGTCACGCTTACGATAGTGGATGTTTTCGGAAAAAAGGCCGAAGCGAATTTCGAGACCGACCTCTACAAAGCCGCTACGAAAAACGTCGCGAAGAATTAAATTCCCAGATATTCCCTGAATTTGGCGAGCTGTTCCTCCGTCGGGATCCATTCGGATCTGCCGTTGCCGCTTTTCATTAGAAATTCGGATTTCACGCCGCCGAAGGCGTGGTAGGGGATGACTTCGGGCTTCACGCCGCCAGTTAGCGAGCGGCAAAGCCCGGCGCATTTTTCATAATGGCGTTCGTCGCTGTTTACGCCGTTCACCAGAATGAAGCGCAATTTTATTTTCGCGCCCAGATCAGCCGCTTTCCTTAAATTGTCAAGGATGAGTTCGTTCGAAACGCCGGTGAACTTTTTGTGCCTTGCGTCGTCGGTGTCCTTGATATCCCAAAGGAAAAGATCTGTCGCCGCGACGGCCGGAGCGAGAAGTTCCGGAGGAAAATATCCGCAGGTGTCGACGGCCGTATCAAGGCCTTTTTCCTTGCAATACAGGAGAAGGTCAAGCGAAGACGGCTGAAAGAGCGGTTCGCCTCCGGACAGCGTTATGCCGCCGGATTCCCCGTAGAAGGCGAGGTCTTTTTCAGCTTCCGAGCATATCTCTTCGACTGTCATAACTTTCCCGCAGATCTGAAGGGCCGAGGAGGGGCAAATTCCGGCGCATTTAAAGCAGGATACGCATTTGCTCTTGTCAATATGATGCCGGCCTTCGGAAAAGGAGTGCGCGCCTTGTTCGCACGCAAGGCAGGCCTGGCAGTTAAGGCACTTTTTGGCGTAGTAGAGAAGCTCCGGCGAAGCGCTCTGCGCTTCGGGGTTGTGGCACCACTGGCAGCGAAGAGGGCAGCCTTTCAGAAACACCGTGGTCCTGACTCCCGGGCCGTCGCGCATGCAGAAGCGCTGGATTGCGCTTACGTTTATTTTTGCCTTAGCGTCCGCTTTCATTCTGATCGATTATCATGTCCTGCCATTCTTTGTTGAGCGTCACGAAGCGCGCGTTCCAGCCGGAAACGCGCACCGAGAGGTTCTGATGGCTCTCGGGTTCGCGCTGCGCTTCCCTAAGTACGGAGACGTCCACGACGTCAGGCTGCATAAAAAAGCCGCCCAAAGTTACGAAGCCGCGCATGAGCGACACTAGAGCGTCCAGCCCTTCCTCGCCCTTAGTTAGCGACGGCAGAAGTTTGATGTCAAGCGCGGCGCCCGTTGGCACCCGCTTGAGGTCGCACTTGCAATACGATCTTATGACGGCGGTCGCGCCGATATGATCGCTTCCCGGGGTGGGGGAGGCGTTGGCGGCCAAAACTTCCCCGGCCTTGCGTCCGTGCGCGCAGGCGAGGCGGCGCTTCGACCATTGCAGCTGCCGCCCGAAAGTGCTGACGCCGCCCGGAAAGAGGTAGCCTGACCTGTTGTTCAAGGCGTCGCAGCCGTCCGCGAAATCGTTGAGGAGGCGCGCGCAGAGTTCGTCGACCTCGTCGGAATCGTTTCCGTAGTAGGCGTACTTGTTCCGGGCGAGGACGCGCAATGTTTCATGACCCTCCCAGTTGGAGGCCAGTATTCCGATGAGCTCAATAAAACTGACAAGCTTGTCGTCGAAGACCAGCTTTTTCACGGCGTAGAGGAAGTTCACCGTGTCGGCAAGGCCTCCGATGTGCGGGGAATAGACGTTGTACACGGGCCCGCCTTCAAGGTATGACAAGCCCTTTTTTAGGCAGCCTTCCTCGAAGAGAGAAACTACCGTGCAGGGTTCGTCCGGCTTGAAATTGAGCTTATCCTGCAGCAAGTCCTCAAGGAAGGCTTTGAGGTCCTTCACGTAGGCCGAGTAGAGTTCCTCGAAACTTTTGAAATCAACGCTGCCGTCATAGCCCTTCAGCGTCTTTCTTTGCAAAAGGGCAAGCGAGTCGAAGGGGTGGTAGGTGAAGAATGTCTTGCCGGGAACTTGCACTTCCCAGCAGCCGTCGTTGGCGAACTTGGCGGCGTCATGTTTCGGGTATCCGTAATCAAGAAGCGACCTGAGGATAAGCTCCTCGTTGTAAACCGCCACGATGCCGCCGCCGAAGCGCATCACTTCGGCCACGCGCCTCAGAAGTTTTTCGTCAGTTGACCGGCTGAGCCTGACCGTAACGGGGAAATCGCTGATGCCGGTCTCCTCGACGATGTCAAGGACAAGGTAGGTGACATCGTTCGTGACGTCGCGCCCGTTCTCGTCCGTTCCGGAGAGCACGATGTTCTGGTAATGCTGGGCGTCGCCGGAACCGTAGTCGCCGCCGCAGATCCATTCGCAGCCCTTGATGAAGAGGTGGGCTAAGATCTCCCTGGCTTCGTCAAGCGTCAGCTTTCCCTCTTCCAAGTCTTTTGTCAAGAGGTCTCCCAAGAGAACGTCGATCCTCCCGATGCCGGGCCAGTTGCCGCAGAGCCTGAGGAAGGAGAAGGTGAACCAGAGGGATTGCACGCCTTCGTAAAAGCTTTCGGCGGGGGAGAAGGGGACGTGCAGAAGATTCTCATAGTTGGCGCGGTATTCGCTCTTCCCCTGAAGAACTTCGAGATAACGCTTGTGATAGATCCTGAAGGCTTCCAGGCAGTTGAGAGCGCTGCGGCAGAAGGGCTCCCTTTCGGTGCCCTTGTGTTTTTCGAAGGCGGCCTTCGCCTGTTCCTCGATATGTCCTACCCCCTTTTTTACGACGGTCTCAAAATCGACGGTCAGGTGGCTGACGCTCCCGAAAAGCGTTTCCCCATCGCAAAAGGTCGGGACCAAATGGTCTATGGCGGCGCCCAAAGTCGCCGCGCCGGAAACAAGTTCTCCAGGGCAGAGGCGTATGGGCGCTTCCAGGGCGATCTTTTTTACCGCGAGGTCGTACTTTTCGATGTCAGTAAGATTAGCGAGCTCGCCTTTTGTGAAGTTTACGCCGGGATTTGACCTCGTCTCCAGCCCGTATTTGTGGGAAAGAGAATCAAGGGCGAAGCGCCGCGTGGCTAGGCTTAGTCTAACAGGTCTCGCTATGCCGTTTGCCGAAGGAAAATCCATAAAGCGTTCCTTAACTTATAACTTGCTGTATTTTATTTGAAACAGGCCTTTTTGTCAATGAAAAAAGAGCGTTTATGCTATAATTTTATACCTACTTTGCGGAGAGTTGGCAGAGTGGTCGATCGCGACGGTTTTGAAAACCGTTGACCGGCAACGGTCCGGGGGTTCGAATCCCTCACTCTCCGCCAAGAGTAAATCTGCTAAAATAAAGACTGTTGACGGAGTGTAGCTCAGCCTGGCTAGAGCGCTTGCTTTGGGAGCAAGAAGTCGGAGGTTCGAATCCTCTCACTCCGATAAAACATCCCAACCTAACCAAACCATAGGAGAAAAAGATGAAAAAAGTTGTCCTGTCCTTAGTGCTTTTGACCGTTTTGGTCCTGGCCGGCTGCGCCGACGTTTCCGTTGCCAAGAACAGCGCCTTCAGAACCATGCCTTGCGACGGCAACCAGTCCATCGGCCTTCTGGCTTCCAGAAGCGGCCTTTATTTCCTCCCGACCTATCCTCTCTGGACTGAAGGCGGACGCGAAGTCAACTTCGAACAGACTCTGCTCGACCTGACCTCCAAAGCCAAGGCCGAAGGCGCCACCCAGCTCACGACGGTCGTTCCGCGCGAAGAATCCGTGTGGCTCCCGTTCACGTTCGTGCTTTGGTACAAGAAGGCCACCGTTTCGGCCACCGCTTCCAGATAATTTCTTTCCCCGCGGGGACCGCTCACGGAAGCGGTTCCCGCCACCTTTTTTTGTTTGAATCATGAGCTTGAAAGTCTGTAAATTCGGCGGCTCCTCGCTGGCTGACGCCGAGCATTTCCTGAAAGTCCGCGCTATCATCAACAGCGATCCCGAGCGCAAGGTCGTAGTCGTCTCCGCACCCGGCAAAAGGTTCAGCGACGACGTTAAGATAACCGACATGCTCCTGCTCTGCCACAGCATGCTTGAGCAGGGTCTGGACATCGCCCCTGTCTTCCAGAAGATCAGGACGCGCTACAAAGAGATCGTCCAGGACCTCAACGTCGACATCCATATCGACGCTCTCTTGGACGAGACCGAAAACGACATGCGCACCATAGCGACCAAAGATTTCATGGCTTCCCGCGGCGAATACCTCTGCGGCAAGATCATCGCCACCTGGCTCGGCGCGCGCTTCGTCGAACCGGCGGAATTCCTCCAGATCGAGAGCAGCGGACTGATCAAGGAAGAGACTTACGAGAGGCTGGGCGAACAGCTGAAAGGCGACGGCCTTGTCGTCATGCCCGGTTTCTACGGCTGCACGCCGAGCGGCAAAGTGAAGACTTTCTCCCGCGGCGGCAGCGATATTTCCGGCGCCGTGGCGGCCAGGGCTGTGAGAGCGGAGCTCTATGAGAACTGGACGGACGTCAACGGCTTCATGATGGCGGACCCGAGGCTGGTCGAGAATCCCAAGCACATCGAGACCCTGACTTACAAGGAGCTCCGCGAACTGGCTTACATGGGCGCCAACGTTTTGCACGACGAGTCCATCTATCCGGTTTCTGAACCGGGCATCCCCATCGAGATCAAGAACACCAACGATCCGGAAGGCTCCTTCACCCGCATCGTCGCCAGGCGTCCCAAGGACGACAGGATCGTGACCGGCATCGCCGGCAGAAAAGATTTTTATCTCATCCAAATCGAGAAGATCCTGATGAACAAGATGGTCGGTTTCGGCCGCCGCTTCCTGCAGATCTTCGAATCGCACGGCGTCAACTTCGAGCACGCTCCGACCGGCATCGACACGATGTCCGTCATCGTGAGGAAGGAGTTCATCGGCGAACAGCTTCCCTCGATCCTGGAAGAGATCAAAAGAACGCTTCAGCCCGACCGCCTCGAAGTGACCGACAATCTGGCGCTCATAGCAACCGTCGGCCAGGGCATGATCCGCTGCGTGGGCTTTGCGGGACGTCTCTGCACGGCCCTAAGTAAGCGCGGCATCAACCTCCAGGTCATCGACCTCGGCTCCACCCAGGACAACATGATCGTCGGCGTGGAACTGAACGATTTCGAGGAGGCCGTCCGGGCCATCTACGAAGAGTTCGAACAGTAAACGAAAATTCGCTTCAAAAATTACGAGCCTTCCCTATGGGAAGGCTTTTTTAATTTTGAAACTGTCTCTTGGCTGAAGGTGGGATTGCTTTTTTACAAATTGTTCAGTAATATATATATAACTCTCGTTTCTGTGTTTTGCCCTAAATCGGCTGAAAGTTTAACTCACTAAATCAAAGTTGTTTTAGAGTCTAAGCAACAACATTCTTGACAACCAACAGTAGAGGTATTTATGAAAAAAGTCCTTTTAATAGTCATTGTAATGCTGGTTGCGCCACTATGCCTTCAGGCCAATATTCCTTTGGCAGTACATATTAACGGCCCTAAAAAGTTAGCGACGGGTAGTTCCAAAGTACCGTACACTTGTGATGTTCAGGGGAATCTTAACGGAACGATCCTTTCTTATTGTTGGAGTTGCACGGGTGAAGACGGAGAAGATTACAGCGACTTGTTTGATGGCGGAACA
>JAEEGH010026471.1_pt1 | contig 11553 bp, 8 predicted proteins | sample 9134181 | NCBI WGS metagenome assembly JAEEGH01 (sample SAMN16246544, study PRJNA631951) | gut metagenome | biome: gut microbiome; feature: rumen; material: DP-attached | host: Bos | place: Iran: Karaj | collected 2018-10 | reverse complement strand
GCAGCCGCTAAGGCAATCGGGGTGTGGTGCAGTTGGCTAGCATTCTTGCATGGGGTGCAAGCGGTCGCCCGTTCGAGTCGGGCCACTCCGACAAAAAAGCAGCAGAATTCTCTGCTGCTTTTTTTGTATCTTTTAGGAGATTGCTTCGCAAGAAATCTGTTTCAAAATCAATTGAAAATCAAACAAAAAAGATAATGATTTTTGAAAGATTTCTTGCCGCAGGCAATCCAACAAAAAAAGGACGCCAACGGCGTCCTTTTTCATTGTCATTAGCAAACCATCAATACTCCCAGAGGCTTTGTTCGAAGTCGAACATCTCGTTCTTGATGCGCTCTGATTCGTAGAGGGCGTCAATGTTGAAAGCATAAGAGTTGATGTAACGGTCGTACACGTTCTCTTCCTTGATGATATAACTATCGAAGATACGTTTTTGGAAGACTTCGTCGTATGTGCGACGCTGTGCCGAGTTGTTGCGGTTGAAGGCGAAGGCCTTAGCCAGCACGTCACGCGAATCCTCGTAAGGAATCCAGCACACCTGCGAGAGGCCACCGTCATCGTCGACAACGATGGGACCCAAAGCGATGATGCGAACCAGGAACTGCGACAATTTCTTGTCGAAATACCAGTCTTCCTTGACTCTCAGACGCGTCACGTTGATCATACGGTCTTTAAAGACAATCTCATTGGGCACTTCTTCGCCATCTTTCCAGATGACCGGCGGGTCGCCAATCTTCACGTTTTCCTTTTCGAAGTCGTCGCGAGTCAAGGGGGTCACCATATCGTCGATGTTGTTCTCGACTCGGTAAGGCGTGATGTCACCGCTGTTGATGCCATCATAAATCACCGTGATGAGGTTTCTCCAGTCCTCGGTCGGATTAATCGGGTAGTAGAACACTTGATTGATCTTCTGACGGAAGTCGATCTCCCTAATCACCGTCTTCTTCCACATGACGTTTGACTCATCGATGATCGGAAGCGGCGACGGGGCCTTTTCGTTCATGATTTGCTGCTGACCAGAGAGGATGCTGTTCTTCGGCGGCTTGACGTCGGTCGTCTGTGCATTCAAGCACAGGCTGCCCAAGAGCGCCACAAGGGTCAACATTGAAACAAGTGTCTTTTTCATCTTATAAAGGTTTAAATTGTTCATTACTTGATTTCAACACCGATAGGTGTTTCGATGGTCTTGGTCTTGCCGTCGTTACCGCGCACCTGGATGGCGGTGAACACGAACATGTCACCGACATTGGCTTGGCTGATGGCATTCCTAATCTCATCGGTGAAGGCACCACTACCAGCCTTGGCTTCCTTGGTGGTACCACTCTTGGTCTTGTAACGGAAGGTATAACCAACCACATCGTAGCGGACACCGTCGAAGTCGAAGTCTTTCATCTCAGCTTCAACGCGACCTGCAGCTTGAAGAGCGCTCTTCGACACCTGACCATTCACCACGTTACGGATGAGAGCCACGGGCTTCGGAAGGTCTTTCACACGGAACTTCATGCTACCGAGGCTGGAACCGCCCGAGCTGACGCTGATGGTCACTTCGTTGGCCTCACCAGGACGCAGGTTGTAGGTACCGTTACCCGTTCTGGTCAATGAGCCGCTGCTAGCAGAGGCGGAAATCTCGCCACCGACACCGCCACCGACGGCAATCGGGTTATCGATACCACGATACACCACGTTCATCTTGACGGCCGACACACTCACCGCAGGAGGAGCCACGGTGAAGGTATTCTCAAACGGGAAGTCCTTCATCTCGTTAGTCGAAGGATCGAGCATCTTGATGTAACCGGTGTACTTATGCTGGCCGACGCCGCAGTTGAAGTCGAGGTTGATGACACCTTGACCATCGCTGGTGTATTCCTTTTCGGCACCACCGTCCAACTTGACGTAAGCCTTGGTCTGCGTGTTCTGCCATGCAGTCACCATAGCTTGAGCCTTATAGGTCTGACCAGAGAGGAGGTAGCCGCTTTCAGCAAACACCTTGGCACCAATCTCATCAAACTTATAGTCGGCAGCGTGGATGTTCGTCATCAGTTGAGTGACAGCATTCAACTCTGCAGTTTGGGCATCCGAGATAAGCTTGTTCAGCAGGGTGACATCAGCAACCAACACCGTGTGATGGAAGTTGTGATACTCCCAGCTTTTCTGCAGTTCGTCTGTAGTACCAGGGGCATAGTCGATTTTAGCACCATAATATTTAATCATAGTGGTGTCAACCTTGACATTGTATTCTTTGGTAGGCACGTTTCCAAGTGCTTCCTTGTCGCGATTAAAGATACTATCGGTCATCAAGCCCATCTCATGGATGTGCTCCTCGCCCACGGCTTTGAAAACCTCAGATCTAAACTTACGGATTTTCTCGGAGAGTTCAAAAGCCACACCGTTGCCTTCTGGTTCACCCATCATATAGGCAGTAGGCTTATTGTAGTTGTCTCTCGACTTTACCTTGGACGTGTTGATATCGTAAATTCTACGACCGTTACGCAGGGTATCCGTATTCTTCAGCAAGCCTTGTTCAAGAGCCATCGACACGGCCTCAGCAGAGGTATTGGCCTTGTCGCATTCAATCTTCTTCACCAAGTCCCACTTGAGGGCCTCGACGTAGTTGATGAGGTCGTCGGCTTCAGCCTTCAAAGATTGAGCCTTTTCCCAATACGGGCCAGCCTTTTCCGGCTCTTTACTATATTGGTCCGCGAAAGCGGCGTATTTCTGATCAATTTGATTCGCAAGTGTGATGTTTGTTGTTTGAACACCACTATTCACTGTGTCGAAGGCATCCAAGATGTCCTTCGAGACATTCATGGCTAACAAGGCAGTGTAGACCAGGTACATCATACCGATCATCTTCTGTCTTGGGGTTTCTTTTGCGCCTGACATAATCTTACTCCTTTTTTATATTAAACAATCAGGTTCGAGTAGAATTATGCCTTGATGTTCATTGCTGACAACATTCCACCATAGACGTTGTTCAGAGCGGTCAAGCGCTGCGACAACTGAGTCAACTGTTGGTTGAGTTGACCGGCATTCTGCGATGAAGCGTTGAGGTTATCCATGTACTTGTTCATAGTTTCGGTCAACTTCTTGCTGGCGGCTGAAGTCTGCTCGGCACCCTGGAGTTGGAGCTCGTAGATGGAGTTGAGCGACGTCATGCTGCTGGCCACTTTCTTGATGGTGTTGGCATCAAGGGCGCTGAAGTCGAGCTTGCCCAGAGAATCGGACAGCTTTTGGTTGGTTTGGATATAGGCATTCGAGAAGTCGGCGATTGACTTCGTGGCACGATCCATAGCATTGGCATAGTTGGTAGTGGCAGCCATTGCATTGGAAACGTCGGCCATTTGACCGGCATTTTCAGCCAGTCTGTCGATACCTCTACCTAATTTCTTGAAGGTATCTTCGCTGACGTTCATCTTTTCAAACATCTTACTCAGCATGGCTTCTTCCACATCGGTGGGAGCGGCAACGTTCTTGCCAGCAACACCAGAAGTGGCAAACTGGGTCTTCTCCACGCCATCCCAATCTTCCTCAAGTTCAACGAAAACATTGTCCCATTCATATTCCATGTGGACGGGTTCGAAAGCCGACATAAAGAAGATGACAGCTTCAACACCCAGACCGATAGCCAACATAAGGTCAGCACCAGGAATGTGGGTCAGTTTGAAGTATGCACCAATCATAACCACAGAAGCACCCCAACCATAGAGGTAAGCCATGAAGGTTTTATACTTTTTCGATTTGAGGAATTTTTGAAATCCGCTAAGTTCTTTCTTTTGTTTTGCCATGACAATGATTTTTTTTAGTTGATTTTTTTATTGTTTATAATTTATTGATTTCTTGTGTTTTATGTCTTATCTGTAAACCCTCGACATTCTTGGGTTGTCGCCCTTGTTGCGGCCCAAGTAAGGCTGGATGCAACGGAAGCCCGTGTAGCAGTTGGCCGAATCCTGATACTGGTAGTCGCGGGTGGTGACTTGCAGGTAGTAGGAAACATCCTTCCACGAACCACCGCGGACGACCTTACGCTTCATGACCGGCGGATCGTCAGCCTTGGCGTTATAGGTATAGTTGGGGTTCATGTCCCAAGTGAAGTTATACGAGTTGGGGTCGTAGGCCGTATTGGTCCACTCGGCCACGTTACCAGCCATGTCGTAAAGGCCCCAGCCATTGGGCGGGTAGCAGCCCACCACGAGGGTACGCAGACCACCGTCGGCGAGGTAGTTACCTCTTCTGGGCTTAAAGTTGGCCATGAAGCAACCCTTGGCGTTGCTGGCGTTAGGACCGCCCCACGGATAGGGGTTCAGCATCTTGCCGCCACGGGCAGCCCATTCCCATTCGGCCTCGGTGGGCAGACGGAACTCCGACAGGTCGACATCCTTCTTCGAACGCAGATAGGCGTTGAGCAACTCGGTGCGCCACACGCAGAAGGCACGAGCCTGCTGCCAGGTGACACCCACCACCGGGTAGTTGTCGTAGGCAGGATGCCAGAAATACTTCTCAGTCAACGGGTCGTTGAACGAGTAGCTGTAATCGTGGATCCAGCAAAGCGTGTCGGGATATACGTTGATAACCTCGGCGCGGGCATAGACCGAACGGTCGCTATAACCTTGCTTACGGTTCGACCAAGCACCCTTACGGTCGACATTAATGCCAGCATCGGCCTCACCCAACGAATAGTCGTTTTCGACCAACTTGTCGTCGGAGAAGTCCTTCTTGGCGGCAGCCACCATGTCGAACCAGAAATAGGAGTAATACAACTTTCTGGCGTCGATTTCCTTACGACGGAAATATCTTTCATGCTCAGGGAGATACATGGGCTCAAGAGCCTCGCGGACTTCTTGTTCCTTGCTGTTCCAATCGAGTTTTTCCTTCCAATTCAGCCTCGGCGGGTCGTACACCTCACCCGTTTTGCTTTCGGTGATGGCGTAACGGTCCGGGAAGTTGTCGGCAAGAATTCTTCTTGCGATGGAGTCTCTCACCCAATATACGAATTGGCGATACTCATTGTTGGTGATTTCAGTCTCGTCCATGAAGAAAGCGGAGACGGAAACCGTTTTGGGCTCGTTGAGGTAGGAACCAGTGATGTCTTCACCACCCACACCCATGGTATAATTGCCTTGCGGGACAAAAACCATCCCGTAGGGGTCCGGCTGGTTGAAGGTTTTGCTGGTTTTTCTCACTCCAACCAATTCGCCTTGATTTGAATTGCCGCAGGCTGTGAACAACAACGCTACGGAAATCACGAACAGTAGTCTTTTCATCTTGTTGACAATGATATAATTACTATTTTATTTCTTTTATTTTCAACCAAAAAGTCACCGATTTTTCGGGGCAACGATTCTTCATAAAAACCGCCAAAATTATGAAATATTATATTTCGCTCTTCTTTTTTTTCAACTTTTTTCCTTAAATCCCCTCTCAATCATCATTAATCACCCTCTAAACAGCCTCACCTTTCTCCAAAAAATTACAGGTAACGGACGCTGCGATAGTCACGCGGCGTACGGTCGAGGTCGAGCTTGAAACAATAGCTCAGACCAATTTCATGCGAGCCTGGCAAACCCAAGCCCAAAGTATTGATATCGTATGAATAGGCGATGGTCAAGTCCTTGATGGACACGCCCGCCATAAGACCAACTGACTCCTGGAAGCGATAGTTGACGCCCAAGGAGAACACATTGTTATAAATCACTCGCGCACTGGCGTTGAACTGAGTCGAAGCGATATTGCTCATCACACTGGCCGACGGGACGAAGGTCAGATAAGGCAAGTCTTCGAATTGGAAGGGATAGCCAGCCACAGCGTAGAAAGTGCGGTCGGTGGTGAAGCTGGCACTGCTCTCCGAGTTGTCATTGAGTGCCTCGCTCATCGACTCAAGCACATTGACAACCGAAACCCCAAAGAAGAATGACTCTGGAATCTGCCAGAACAGACCGACGTTGAAGTCAAACATCATGGCGCTTTCCTCGCCCAAGCCTTGGATCAATGGGTCGCCTTCTTGGTTGGGATGCAGCTGCGAGAAGTCGACAGTACGGTTGAGCAAGGTTCCCGCCACGCCAATACCGAGTGTAGAGCCACCCAGGTCGGCATGGAAAGAATAGCCCAAGCCCACGTTGACATTGTTCTCAAAGCCCAACTTATCCTGCATGATGGAAAACTCCATGCCACCATGCAACTTGGTGAAAGGCATGTCGCCCGACAAAAGGAAAGTCGTCGGAGCAATCTCGTTGCCATCGATATCCGTGAAGCCCGCCCATTGCATGCGATAGAGACCCAACACATTAATGCCTTCGCTCATGCCTGCATAGCCCGCATTGGCGTATGCGTATGAATTCGAATAATTGGTGAAGATGGGCGCCTGTTGCGCTTTGACCTCGATGCCAGCCAAAAACAGCGTGACGAAGAGTAGGGCGATATGTGTTATTTTCGTCTTCAAAATCAACAATATTGCTGCGTTTGAAACCGCGAATTTACGAAAATAGTATTTATTTGAGCAAATTAATTTTCGTCCGATTAAACTAACCGTTTGTTTTTCAGTATGATAAATTTTTACCTAAACAATCTGATGATATCGTTGCCGTTGGCCAAAATGACCAATCCCAGAACAAGGACAAGACCCACCATCTCGGCCACTTCCATGAACTTGTCGCTGGGTTTGCGGCGCGTGATGATTTCAAACAGCAGGAAGAGGATGTGACCACCGTCCAAAGCCGGGATGGGCAGGATGTTCATCACGGCAAGCGCGATGGAAAGGAAGGCCGTCATGCGCCAGAACATGCTCCAAATCCAGGTGTCGGGGAAGATCTTGCCGATGGAGATGAAGCCACCGACATTCTCGTAGGCCTTGGTCTTGGGGTTGAAGATGAGTTTGACCTGCTTCCAATAGTCACCCAGTTCGCTGATGGTCTTGGAGAAACCAGCGGGGATGGCTTGGAAGAAGGTATAGTCTTTAGTCTCCAACTCGAAGCAACTCGAGATGGGCGCCAGATAAGCACCAATCACACCCTCTTCGGGCAAATGCATGGCCAAAGCCAACGTGTCAGTCTTGCGGACCACCTTGACTTCAATGTCTTGGTTCTTAAACCGTTTGATATTCTTTACAAAATCCTGATAATAAGGTGTTTGAATATCATTAATACCTATTATCACATCACCAACTTGAAGTCCTCCAGCCTTGGCTGCGCTGTTTTCGACCACATCGGCCACCATGAAAGGCACACGGAAGGAGATGAAGTTGGCATCTTGCGAGCCAAGCAGTTTGGTCACAGCGTCGTCGGGCAAATTAATGGTCATGTCCTTGCCATCACGCTCCACCTCAATCGTCTTGGCCTTATTGAGGATGATCTGCATGGGAATGTCCTGGAACTTCTCGATGTATTCACCATCGATGGCCAAAATCTTGTCGCCGTCGCGAAGGCCCAACTCATAGCCCAGACTATCAACAGAAATACCATATTTGTTAACCTCGGCGGTAGGCAAATACTGTTCGCCTTCCGAGGACAACAGACCGATATAGATGGAAAAAGCCAGCACCACATTCATGAACACGCCGGCCACCATGATGATGAAACGTTGCCAGGCGGGTTTGGAGCGGAACTCCCAAGGTTGGGGCGGCTGCTTCATCTGCGACTTGTCCATCGACTCGTCGACCATGCCAGCAATCTTGTTGTAACCACCCAGCGGGAACCAACCGATGCCGTATTCCGTCTCGTCACTGCGACGCCAGTCGTCCTCGGGCAAGGTATTCAAGTCGATAGGCTCGTAGTTCTTTTGCTTCTTTCCGGCTGCATCCCTATATTCGGTGACAGTATATTTCTCTGGCACGTTCTTCGAGAAGAACTTGAAGCGCCATTTGCCGTTCACCTTCTTACAGCGGAAAAGCGAGAAACCCCAGTCGAAGAAGAGATAGAACTTCTCGACACGGGTCTTGAAAGCCTTGGCGGCAAGGAAGTGGCCCAGTTCGTGGATGAAAATCAGGATGGAGAGGGAAAGGAAAAACTGCAGTACCTTTATTAATATAGTCATAGTAGGTTTTGTTTATCGGTGAAAAAAACGGCGCAAAGATAGTGATTTTTACTTTTCGTCGGGATGATTGATGGTCATATATTCGACGGGATTAACTGCGACACCGTTGCGCCATAGCTCGAAATGCAGGTGTTCGGTTTCTTGCTTGTCGCCCGAACGGCCCAAAATGGCGATGGCCTCCCCTGCCTTGACGTAGTCGCCTTCCTTTTTCAATAGGGTTGCATTGTGCTTATACACAGAGAAATAGCTGTCGGCATGTTGGATACCGATGCAATAGCCGTTGTTGATGCTCCAAGAGGAAAAGACCACCGTGCCGTCAAGCGTGGCGTTGATGATTTTGTCACCATCGGAGATGACATCGACGCCAAAATGCCCGTCGTCAGCATTGAAGGCCTTGACGACGGTGCCATTGAGCGGAACAAAGAAATTCTTCACTAGCGAACTCGGCTTGGTGGGTGGAATATAGTCGGGACCAAAGAGGTTGTAATGGTTTTGGGCAGCATATTCGGCACGCAGGATGCTGTCCTGCATCGATTTCTTCAACGTGATGGTGTCTATAACCTCCTGCGGCAAAGGCTCATAGATCCTCACCGAGGCCAAACTGCTATCGGCGGCAAAGTCGTAACCCTCCACGATTTTCTTGATGTTCTCGAAATAGATGTCTTTCTTTTGCAACTCTTTTTCGATCGAGTCGGCGCGGAGACTGAGCAAGTAGACCTCACGGTTGAGGTTGGTGTCGGTGTAGCCAGGGATGTATTCGCGCAAGGGCGTGAAGGCGATGATGAAAGTCGTGATGATGATGAGCAGGAGGGCGATGCCTATGATAACCAAAATCAGATTCAGAAGGTTGAGTTTGAAATTGAGGATAGGGCGGCCGCTCTCGTCGTGCGACATCAGGAAGTCGTATCTCCGGTTCAGCTTCTTTAAGGAGACGTTACGGAGTTTAGGCTTCCTAGGCTTAGTATTTTGAGATGTTTCCGGCATTTTGCTATGTGATAGGTCATTAATGACCTGCAAAAATAGGAAAAAATTGCGACATTAATGAAAAAAGGCCGACCGCTCACGCAGTCAGCCTTTTGCTCGATTTGAAAAGTGATCCCTATTCTTTCACCACTACCCGCGCCGTATGGCATATTCCATCAGCATCCATAATGCGCAGCATATAAACCCCTTCCACCAATCCCTCCAAACTCACCTCATTAGTATTCCGCATTGTTTTCACCAACTGCCCAAGGGAATTGTATAGTTGGACCTTGGCGGAATCAACGCCTCCAACAACCACTCTGTCTTTAGCTGGATTGGGATAAATGGACAAAGAGGACATGCCATGCTCACCAACGGCTTCGACTTGTGAGGAGATGTCGAGATGGCGCTCCCTTATGCTGCAGTCGTTTTCGGCATAGACTGTCAAAGTGCCGGTGCCGGTGCTATGGAATGTGATTTCGCAAAGCCTTGGGTCGTCGCTAACGTGCAGTTCCCAGTCGGGATTGCTCAACGCCCATTGGATCACGGCTTCGGGGTCGGAGACCTCTACTGAATAGAGCAAAGTTAAGTAGGGGTCTTCGGGATCCAGAACAACTTCATTCAGGCCTTGGATATCGCTCAAGCTTGGGGAATGGTTGACAGTGAGATGCAGGGTGATGGTGTGGTCGCAGTCATAATAGGTAGACGGGATGACCATGGTGTAGTCTCCAGATTCCGTGTAGAGCGTGCCGTTCCAGAGATACGAGTCGCAAACGGTTTCATACCGCTCGCTCTCCTCGGGATGTCCCACCCTGATGATGGACACGTTGCTGTAGGAGACTTGGGTGCCATCGCTGGCCCAGAACCGTATCAGCCAGTTGTCGTAGCTGTCGTCTAATACTTGGTCGGTGTAGGGGATGGCATTGCTGAAATCGTACGAAGGCGAGATTTGCCAGCCTTGCTCGATGGCATTATGCACCTCGGGAGGCGTGAGTTGCAGACTGCCTTCGTCGCAAATCGGGGAAGGAAAGGAGAGGAAACCCACATTGAGCGCCCCTTCCACTGAAAAGTGCCGCACCTCCCTGACCCTCGTCCAGGTGTAGGCTTTGGGAAAATCATCTGGATCGCCATGATAATAATAGGAGCCTAAACCAAAGATGACCGCCCAAGCAGCTTCATCGTTCAATTCGTTGCTCGACCAATAATAACAACGTCCCAAGGAGTCACCTCCAGCGTTTTCCAATGGCTCCTCAATGAACGGAAGTGCCGTGTAGAGTTGACAGAGTTGTGTTGCCGTGGGCAAAATCCAGCCATGCTCAAAATCGACTTGTGAAGCAGCAAATCCAGCATTGGGGTCCTGAAACTCGCGCAGTTTCCTTGTGTTCTCCGTCCCGTCGCCGTCAATCAAGAGTTTCATGCCGAGATATTGGGAGCGGTAGGGGAAGTCGTGAAGCGCAGGCACATTGACGTTGTATTCACCCCAAGCACATTCAGGCTTGTCTTCAAGGGAGACCATCCATCCACCTCCACCGTCCTTGTCCATCTGATAGACAATACCTTGACTACCGTCATCGTTGGTGATGAGGTCACCCAGATGGAAAGGCCTCTCGATAGGTTCAAACTCGAAAGTACGAATGCTACGGACGCAATAATACTCAGAGATAATGTCTTTCACACAGCGGGTCACGGTGAAGCGCGAGTTGATGAGCAAGCCCCAATCCTCATCGGCTTCGGTGGAGGCTTGGGCAAACCATTTGTTTTCGCTCGAGAAAGGCTCGCCACCAATGGCTCTGAGCGAAGCGTTCACTTCGAGCAGGTTGGTGCATAGGATGCGGAGTTGACCCATGGCGGGCATATACCAGCCGTTGTCGAAGTCGACGCACCATGCGGCAGGATAGGTCTCGGCATCACCAGTATTGCGGATGATTTGGGTGTTGGTGTAGCCGTCAAAGTCGGTGATGGCTGTACGCCCATCGGTGTAGTTGGGCAGTTCGGGGATGTCGTAGCCACGATTGCCCCACATCAGTCCCCAACCCGAGAACTGGAGATTGACAGCCCAGCCTTGTCCCGATTCATAGTCGGCATAAAAAACAACACCGAGGGCGGGACTCTCGTGGGAGAGGAGATAATCGTCGAGTTTGGCCACCGTGCCGTCCTCGCAGAGGATGTCACCGACCGAAACGGATGGTATCGTCCAAGATTGCGCTTGTATCTTCACCCCTCCCGCCATCAGCAGGAGCGCAAGCAGGGCATAAATCTTCAAGTATTTCATCTAATCGTGATTTTGTTCGTGTAAACTTTACCTTCCGCATCCATGATGCACAGCAGATAAACCCCTTCCACTAAACCAGCCACATTGATTTCATTCGTCCCTCGCACGGTCTTCACCATCTGCCCAAGTGCATTATAAACCCGCACCTCATCAACCTCAACACCCTCAATCCGCACAACCCCGCTGGCAGGATTGGGATAAACAACAGCCTCAAAACGATTCTCTTCAACCCCCGTGGTATTCTTCTCCAAGCATTCAGACCACGAAATCGCTGATTCCACGCCGTTGATCACATG
>JAEEGH010026467.1_pt1 | contig 11555 bp, 9 predicted proteins | sample 9134181 | NCBI WGS metagenome assembly JAEEGH01 (sample SAMN16246544, study PRJNA631951) | gut metagenome | biome: gut microbiome; feature: rumen; material: DP-attached | host: Bos | place: Iran: Karaj | collected 2018-10 | reverse complement strand
CGGAAGCTTTGTTGTCATCCTGAAATCCGCTACTATCTTTTCCTTATCAAATACGGCATAAGTTATATTTGTGTTTCCTACATCCACAGCAAGTAACATGAATTATCACCTCGTATAATTAAATCATCTCTTAAGCTTCATCTCAAGCAGCCATAGGTGCGGCATTTATATCGAAGTGAAGCCTTCTTCCGCATTAAAAGATCATTCGTCCTCGGATTCTCTTCCGGATAATTCTTCGGGATCTTCGTTTAAGAAAAAAACCTTGAAGTACATCTCCAGGGATTCGAGGAGCTCTCTCTTTTCATTCTGAAGTCTCTTTATTTTAAGGGCACTTCCGATCTCGTCATACAAAAGATCGCCTTCATCGGCATCGGTGATGAGGATAACGTGTCCATCATCGTCAAACCCTATCATGAACGTACCGCCGACCTCCTCCGTGAACAGAACGCACATTATATGAAGCTCATCCTTCACGGATTCGGGCAGCCTGTCAAATTCCTTGTTAAAATAGTATTTCTGCTCATAGGAGCTCGCTCCGCACAGAATGTTCTTTGACGTATCCATCATGCTTCTCCCGTAATGAGCGAATACATACAGATCACGGTAACCGCCAGAAATCCTAATGCAAGAACGGCAAATACACCACCGTTCTTTGATCCCCGCTTGAAACATTTATAACTGTTCAGTCCGAGAATGCATGTGGCACACGCAAACATTATCGAATATAGAAGCGTGGTTGCTCCCATCGTGAGCGAAATGGTGCCGCAGATCAGTATCATTATCGAAAAGAACATATCCGCAACGCTTATAAGAAAGAACTCTCTTTTTGCCAGTGTTTTCAGATAATCAAAAAGTTCGGTGTTCATACGTTTACCCCAATGTGGCAGCCATTACTGCCTTGATCGTGTGCATACGGTTTTCAGCCTCATCAAACACAACCGATTGGGCACTTTCAAAAACTTCATCAGTTACTTCCATTGCTGTAAGTCCATATTTCTGATGAATTTCTTCGCCAATCTTTGTTTTGCAGTCATGGAAAGACGGAAGGTCATGCATAAAAATTGCAGTTGGTTTTGCCTTTGCCATAACTTCTTTATTTACCTGATAAGGCTTTAAGTCTGCAATGCGTTCTGCCCAGATTGAGTCCGGCTCACCCATGCTAACCCATACATCAGTGTAAATAATATCTGCACCACTGGCAGCTTTGTCTATATTTTCTTCCAATGTAATTGAGCCACCACTTGCGTCACACCACTTTTGGCATTCGTCTACAAGGGCTTTTTTTGGGAAATACTTTGCAGGAGCACAGAGCACAAGATCTAGTCCAAGCTTAGAGCATACAATACAAAGAGAGTTTCCAATGTTGTAGCGTGCGTCACCAAAATAAACGAGTTTAAGCCCTTTAAGCTTTCCAAAATGCTCGCGGATTGTAAGCATATCTGCAAGCATCTGAGTCGGATGATATTCGTTTGTAAGACCGTTCCATACAACAACGCCTGAATATTTTGCAAGGTCTTCTACGATTGTCTGCTCGTAGCCACGGTATTCAATGCCTTCGAACATGCGTCCAAGGACACGGGCTGTATCGGCAATACTTTCTTTTTTACCAATCTGACTGCCTTCTGCAAGATAAGTTGTGCATATACCAAGATCATGAGCAGCAACCTCAAAGGCACAACGGGTACGTGTACTTGTCTTTTCAAAAATGAGGGCAATATTTTTTCCGCGATGAATATCAACAGGAATACCGCGCTTCTTTTTTGCCTTTAAGTCGGCAGCAAGATCCAGCAGCCCTAAGATTTCTTCCGGCGTAAAATCCTTGAGAGTTAAAAAATTGCGTCCTTTCAAATCCATAGAGTACCTCTTGTAGGAATAATAATGAAAGAATTATTATAGTAAAAAAAAGGATTTTAGACTAGTCACACTGCCGCTCGATAAATCTCGCGAGCCATTTTCTCGTAAACGCTAAATGACAGTCCCGATGGACTGTCATTTTTAACGCGTTTGCTATATTAGGCATCAATCTCTTTCGACAAATGATGCACAATAAAGTCGTGTCGTTCCGGGGTGTTTTTGCCCATGTAGAACTTAAGAACTTCCGGCACATTCTTGAGTGCCTGAATAGTTACCGGTGTAAGATGCATTCCCCTGTCTTCGCTTTCGCCTTCCTTGCGCGGATGTATAAACTGACCGAATTCACTCGGGTTAATTTCTCCAAGTCCCTTAAAGCGTGTAACCTCGGCACTGGCTCCCATCTTGGCAAGCTCCTTGTCGCGGCTTTCTTCGCTGTAGCAGTAAACTGTCTTGGTCTTGTTGCGTACACGGAACAGCGGAGTTTCAAGAATAAATACATGTCCCGAAAGCACAAGCTCTTCAAAATAAAGCAGAAGATAAGTCATTACAAGATTACGGATATGGTAACCGTCGTTATCGGCATCGGTTGCAATAATAATTTTATTGTAGCGCAGTCCCTCAATATCCTTTTGAACACCAAGACTAAAGGTAAGGTTTTTAAGCTCTTCGTTTTCAAAAAGTGCAGACTTTTTACGGCCGTACATATTTTCCGGCTTACCCTTAAGACTAAAGATTGCCTGATTTTCTACATTGCGGCTTCCAACCATTGAACCGGTCGCAGAATCACCCTCAGTTATGAAAATCATACTGTCGGCACCCTTTTCGCCGTCCTGCAGGTGGTAGCGGCAATCCTTAAGCTTTTTAATTTTGAGCATTACAGATTTTTCTGCTTCGCGGATCTGTTTTTCGGTAACGCTGTTAATTTCGTTGCGTGCCTTCTGGTTTTTAATGATTTTATCTTCAAGACTGCCCGCAACATCAGGATTATGACGCAGCCAGTCATCAATAGCAAGCTGAACTTCCTTAATAATTGGCGCACGAATCTCTACGTTTCCAAGCTTGTTCTTTGTCTGGCTAGTAAACATAGGATTATCAAGTCCAACCTTGAGCGCACAGATTAATCCGCCGCAGACATCCTTTTCGTCATATTCTTTTTTAAAGAAGCTGTTTACGCCCTTAGTAAAACCGTCCAGGAAGGAAGTAACATGAGTACCGCCATCCTCTGTGCTCTGACCGTTTACAAAAGAATATACATATTTATCAAGACTGTTTGTGTGAGTCAAAACAAACTGAAGGTTTTCTCCCTGATAGCTGAACATATTGTAAAGAGCCTTGTTTGAACTGCCCATCTCATTTACAAGAAGGTCCTGAATACCGTTTTTACTGATATAATCCTTGCCGTTGCAGTTGAGTGTAAGGCCTGGATTAAGGTATGCATAGTTCCAGAGGCGTTTTTCTACATACTCCATGTTGTAGGCGTATTTACCAAAAATCTCCGGATCAGGCTCAAATTCAAGATAGGTTCCGTTGTGGGCACCTTCTTTGGCCTTGCCTATTTTAGAAGAAATCTTTTCGCCGCGCTTGTACTCTACAACAGCCATCTTGCCGTCGCGTACCGAAGCAGCCTTAAAATAAATTGAAAGAGCGTTGGTAGCTTTAATACCAACACCGTTCATACCAATGGCCTGCTTAAAAACAGAGTCGTTATATTTAGCACCGGTGTTTACGTTAGAAACACAGTCTTCGAGCTTACCAAGAGGAATACCGCGTCCATAGTCACGGATAATTACGCGGCCATCTTTAATACTGATATTAACTCTTTTTCCGTAGCCCTGTGAAAATTCATCGATTGAGTTATCAATACCCTCTTTGAGCAGAATATAAATACCGTCGTTTTCGTTAGAACCGTCACCAAGCGAACCAATATACATGCCGGGACGCAGACGGATATGTTCAAGACCTTCCAGATGCTGAATAGAATCTTCATCATAAACACCTTTTTTTGGCACAGGCTTTGGAGCAGCCGGTTTTGAAGGAGCAGCTTTTGCAGGAGTTGAAGCCTTTGCCGGAGCCGCAGCTTTTGCCACAGGTTTTGACGCAGTAGTTTTAGCCGCAGTTTTAGTTGCAGCAGTCTTTGCAGCAGCTGTTTTTGCTGTAGTTTTTGATGCAGCCGTTTTTGAAACTGTCGTTTTAGCAGCTGTCTTAGAAGCCGCAGCTTTAGAAGCAGAAGCCTTTGCCCCTGCAGATTTAGCCGCAGCCGCCTTAGCCAGAGCCTCTGCCCTAGCCGCAAAAGATGAAGTTTTAGTAACAGTTGTCTTTGATTTTGAATCAGCCATTTTTTTTCCACCCAAATAATATTATAAAAGAATTTTCAAAAACCCGCAACCTTTTTGCACCGCGCCCCAAATAAAAAAAAGACTGCCGGAAAAGGAGGAAATCGGCAGTCTTTTATATACGTTACATAAGATGAAAAAATTATCGCATCGAATCTGTATATATAACCACAGTACGTCAAAATGGTTACAAAAAAAGTACTAGATTTGTAATGTCCCATCCTTTAAATCCTGGGCCAACATAAAAACTGCATAATGAGGAATTGTCAGAATATTGTTTTCACAATTATAACCAAAATTATTTGAAGAAATTTTTACAGCCATGCATTTTCCGTTTACCTGGCGAAATTCTTCCAGAGAAGCCAAACTCCCAAGTTTCTTTTTTACATCAATTGGATAAAGTGATCCACCCGAATAAACAACAAATTCAATCTCATGAGTCTGCTTTCCTGTCCAGTAAAAAAGAGGTATTTCTTTTGCTTTTAGTTCGCACGCAGTATAATTTTCATAGAATACTCCAGACAGAGTATTTCTCCTGCTGTTTACAAAAAAATCTGCCTGATTTACCTGGCTTTGAAAAGTAAAAAGACCTTCATCTGCAAGATAAAGGCGGAACAAACCTGATTCTTCTTCTTTCAAAGGCAAATTTATGTGAGCTTTTACATTATGACAACGATAAACCACATGAGCCAGTTCCAACCATTCATAAGCAGAAAAATAGTCACGGTTTGACTTCCCACTATCTATAAGAGTAATTTTAAAATTTTTATTTTCCTTGTTTAATTGTGAAAATATATTTTTATATACATTGCGTGTTTTTAAAATCATTTCATTGGAAATATTGTATGTATCCATATCACCAAGGTAATTCTGGTACACTTCTTTTACAACAGCAGTTGCATCTACATAAGATTTTTCGCGAATAAAAAGGTCTAAAGGTTCCGGAAGCCCGCCAATAGTTAAATACTCATGAAGCAGATCCATTGCCATTTGATGATAAACATTTTCCAAAGGCTGTTTTTCCATATATGCTTTTTTAATCATTTCAAGCAGAGTAGGATTTACATTCATAATATATTCTTCAAAAGTTACAGGATATACATTCATAGAATCTATTTTTCCTACTGGAAAAAGAAATTCATCCGAGGTATTTTTTTTATTCTGCTGCTTAATAGAAAGACGAACAAGAGATCCGGTTGCAATTACAGGAATTTCCCTATGATCCTGGCAAAAATACTTTAATGAAGAAATAACCTGATGACACTGTTGTACTTCATCAAAAATCAAAAGTGTTTCTGAATTAAGCTTTTTTCCGAACCTGGTTTCAATGTATGTAATATATTTGTCTGCATCAGAAGTTTTTGAAAAAAAGTCGCGTGCCTGATCATCTTTTTTAAGATCAATATATACATATTCTTTAAAATATCTTTTTGCAAATAAATCAAGCACAAGATATGTTTTCCCTACCTGCCTTGCGCCCCATACAATCAGAGGTTTTCTTCTTTCAGAATTAAGCCAATTTTCCAATTCTTTGATTTTAATTCGTTCCATAAATACAGAATACAAGTTTTATAACCATTTTTCAAGTCTCAAATACAAGTTTTATAACACTTTTTATACCTTTAAATACAAGTTTTATGAATCCATATACAATTTTCATTTAGAAAATACGGAGGATTTTTTTAAATGAAAAAAATCGTAGGAATTATTGCAGCTCTTTCTCTCGTAGCAGGAGTTGCTTTTGCTGATGCACCAGCTTATCCAGCTGGTTCTGTAGCAGCATTCTCTGGTGATGCTTCTATCGAATACCAGATTGATCTTGACAATGAAGCTTTTGGTATTGTAAATGCCGAAAATGCAAACTTCAAGATTCAGTTCTACAATGGTGGAGACAAAGCTACAGAAGGCGATGGTCTCTGGGGTGAATTGAAGATTTCTGTTGCTGCTGGAGATGCAGAAACAAAGAATTCTGATGGTGGAGATAAGAGCGGTGCTTTCACAATGAAAAAACCAAGTGTTGACACTGCTAAAATCCATTTTGTAGATGATGACTTCTATGCATCTATGAACATCAAGGCTCCTGGTCTTGAAATTGGTGGTGGTGATATTCTTACTGCTACATGGTCTGCAAAAGCTTTCCCAAAAGCAAGCATCAGCCTCTTTGATTATAATGATGCTACTGGTGCAATTAAGACTGAAAAATACCATGAAAAGATGGTAGAAAAGGAAAGAAACGCATCTAAAAAAGCTGGTTTCACTTTGAACTTTGGTCTTAAAGATCTCGTAGACTTCAATCTTCAGTTTGCAGACAACGGTGTTCATAAATCAAAATACAAGAAGTTCGGTTTTGCTTTTGATGCTACTCTTAAGGCTGTTGAAAACCTCAACCTCTATGCTGGAATTGGATACGGTACACAGGCTGAAAAATTCATTGCTGTAGCAAAAGCTGACTACAAGCTTGGTCTTACAGATACTCTCTTCATTAAACCTGCAGCAGGATTTGCTTTGAACGAAGCACAGGACAAGACTCTTTCTGCTGGTTTACTCTTTGGATGGGGTGAAACAGGCAAAGCTGCTAACTTTGCTAAGTTCAATGGTACACGTACAACTCCTACTTACAAAAATAATGATACAGCAATCGATAAGAAAGTTGGTGATTCTGATTCTTGGGACAATGTTTGCAACTCTTGCGCAGACGGAGTTTCTGTATTTGCAAATGTTCCTATTAAGGAAAATGCAGAAATCGAATTGCTCATCAGTGCATTTGATTCATCACTCGTAGAAGGACTTAAGATTGGAGCTCAGTTCTGGATTCCAAATGTATCTAAGTTCAACGATGGATGGGTAGCTGATGCAGCTATCGCTTATGCTTCTGGTGACCTCCTTGGTGACTGGAAACTTTCTGCTAACTTCGGTCTCGAAGCTCAGAAGACTGCTGATGTTAAGACAGGTTTCCTCTGGGGATGTGGTATTGAAAACGGTGCAATCATCGATAACACTACTCTCTATGTAAACTATGCTGGACAGACTGCTAAAGACATCCACAAGTGGGATGGCTCTATCCAGGGTATTGATCAGAAGGGAACAGTTAAGATTGGTGCTAAGATTCACTTCTAATTTTGATGAACCGATAATAATTGGTTAGTCAAAAGAAAGGACTGTCGCAAGGCAGTCCTTTTTTATATGGATAACAAAATGAAAAAAACACTTTATACAATATTAATAACAATATCTTTACTTAGTTTATTCACTGCATGTGCAAGCAAACAAAAGGCTCCAAAAGAACGCAACGAACATTATATTGCAGATGTAAATCCTTTTATCGTCGATACTTTTCATCTATACACATCAAAGAATATTGGAAAACCTACAATTTCAGATTTTACTGTTTATTTTGCACCAAAAACCAATTATATTATGTTAAGCACGAAAATTGGTATTAATTTTATTCGAATCGATTTTTCTTATGAAGAAAGAAAAGCCTTTCTAGAGGCAAAAGATATTTATATCGAATCATATAATTCTGGGACAATTACTAAAGAAAAACCAACAAAAAAGAATGCTTATTCAAAAGGCAATATTGGAATAAGTTGGGGAGCTGCAGGATTAGCAAATTATGTTGACACTACATATAAGACACATGCCTACTACCTCGAACCCGACAAACCCTACTTTAGAATCTCAATTGAACCTGCAGAAGAAGAAGGTAATGAACACGTATATTCACCAAGTTTTTGTATTTATATAAGTCCTTCACAATGGGAAAGTATAATCGAAGCATGTAATCAGGATCATCTTGTAGCTTTAACTGACGAAATACTAAATCAAGCTAATGCCTTCTAACCAGTTAAACTCCACATAATTTTTGTTACCCTTCCGATAATAATTAAATAATATTTTTAACAAGAGAGGTAACAAAATGGTTTACGGATACATTCGGGTAAGTACAGACAAACAGACTGTAGAAAATCAAAGATTTGAGATTATACAATATGCTCAAACTAATAATATACGAATTGATAAATGGATAGAAGAAACAATAAGCGGAACAATTTCTCCAGATAAACGCAATTTGGGAAAGCTTCTGCGCCATGTTCAAAAACACGATATTATAATCTGTTCCGAACTGTCCAGGCTGGGACGTTCCATGTTCATGATTATGTCTATCCTGAACCAGCTTATGGAAATGGAAGTTTCTGTTTATACTGTAAAGGAGGGCTACAGACTTGGTCAGGATTTACAGAGTAAAGTAATGGCCTTTGCATTCAGCATTTCTGCCGAAATTGAACGAAACCTTATAGTCGAACGCACCACCGAAGCCCTGCGGCGGCGCAAAGCAGAAGGAAAAATCTTAGGCCGCCCCAAAGGAAGAAGAAATACTACTTATAAATTAAGCGATAAAAAGGAAGAAATTATAAAATTTCTGGAAGACGGTTATACCAAAACCTTTCTCATAGAATATTACGGCATAAGTTCTGCCACGCTATACAATTTCTTCCGTCATGAAGGGATAAAGTATTAAAATTCATTAGCTTCTGCAAGGATTTCGTCGGTTCTTGATACAAGCAAATCCTGCTGACAGACTTGGATTATTTTTTCCCACTGAGCCGGGCTTAAATATACATAGAACGGAGGTGACGAGGTTCCTTTGTCTTCTTCATTCTGACATTCTGTTGAAACAAAATAAAATCTAAAGTAAGGCTTTCCCTGTTCAAGAAAATATGTATTTGTCATATAAGTTGCAATAGTTTCGTAGGTTATGCCCATTGTACCCCATTCTACAGAGGCAGCACTCTTTGAGTAGGCATTTTTCTTTGTAGGTTTTTCATTCTTTATTAAACCGGCGTTCATTTCTTCTATATATTTATCGTGAATCTCTAAAAGAGCCATGCGTTCCTTATATGTAAATCCTACGCGTATATAATTAATACCAATTCTGGTAGTTACGTATAAGATATTTGTTCTTGGAGCAAAAGAAAAAGTAAAATCACAAATCTTTGGTTTTCCCATTTTGCGACTGGCGTAATAATGAAATGTATCTATAATAAACGGATTAATATCTGCAATATAAGTTTCGTCTCTAACCCTAACAGGTTTTTCCTGGGTTGTAGCACATGCTGAAAATATAAAAAGTGCGCTGAATAATGTTAATACAAAAAAAATTCTTTTCATAATACAATCCTAAAAAAAAGAGCCGTTTTGCAACGGCTCTTTTTATCAAGTAATCAAACTAGATTAGAGGCTGATTTCAGCACCAATCTTGATAATTCCCTTAACATCGATACCTGTGATATCTCCAGCAAGGTTTCCGATATCCTTAGCTGACTGACCAGAGTAGTTGATGTAAAGCTTTGTGTTGTCGATGATTGCTGAGTTGTCAATTCCGAATCCCCAGAGGAATCCAGTCTTAACTTCTGCTTTCTTGAGGATTTCAAGACCGAAGTTAGCAGAAAGTTTCCAGTCACCAAGGAGGTCACCAGAACCATAAGCTACAGCAGCATCAGCTACCCAACCAGCTTTGTCCATATCAGAAATATTCTTTGTATAGAACTGAGCTCCCATCTTAAGTCCTTCTACGAGAGTGCTGTCATAAACACTAGCGAGGAATTCGATAGCAGCCTTTTCAGCTATTGGTACACCTGCATAGATAGAAACTCCGTCTGAAACCTTGTCACAAACGTTGTCCCATTCTTTGCTGTCAGCTCCCTTGAACTTAGCAAACTTAGCATCCTGTGCTTCTTTACCCCATCCGAAGAGTACGCCAGCATTAACTGTCTTTCCTTCTTTTTCATCAAGAGCAAATCCTACAGCAGGCTTCAAGTAAAGTGTATCTGTAAGTCCGAGTTTGTAGTCAGCTTTTACAGCAGCAACAAGCTTCTTAACTTCTGTTCCGTATCCAACACCAGCATAGAAGCCGAGGTTTTCAACAGCCTTAAGAGATGCATCGAATACGAAAGCAAATTTCTTTGCATCGCTCTTCTTTACACCATTGTCAGCAAACTGAACATTGAAGTCTACGAGGTCTTTAAGACCGAAGTTCAATGTGAAACCAGCTTTATCTGTAAGTGTTACAGCAGCTTTTGGGAAAGCTTTCTTTGCCCAAGTAGCAGTCATGATATCACCGCCACCAACTTCAAGACCAGGAGCCTTGATGTTCATTACTGCATAGAAATCATCATCTGTGAAATGGATTTTTGCAGTATCAACAGCAGCTTTTGGAACAGCAAAAGCGTCATTTCCACCAGCAACCTTAACATCATCACCAATCTTAATCTTCAATTCGCCCCAAAGGCCGTCACCAGTTGTTGACTTGTCACCCTTAGCAACAAATTTGATTTCAAAATCAGCACTTTCTGCATTTACGATACCGAAAGCTTCTTTATCCAAGTCGATATCATATTCAATAGAAGCTTTTCCACTGAACTTTGATACTTCTGGAGTTACGCTTGGTTCGTCAGCAAAAGCAACTCCTGCTACGAGAGAAAGAGCTGCAATAATTCCTACGATTTTTTTCATTTAAAAAAATCCTCCTTTTTTTTTAAAAAGTTTATACAGGCCAACGACCTTTAATGTATAAACCCTTTTTTATTATTCTAACACGGTATATACGGGAAGTCAACAAAAAAAAACTTTTTGTTATTGTTTTTAATCGTTTAACGACCAGTCAACTGCATTAAATACTACATAAATATGCACAATAGTATATAAATTTTCGGCATAAACCTGGCAAATATTGATTAAATTATCTTTTTATACCTTTTTTCGATGTCACGAATTAATTTGTATTCAAAAGAGTCTGAAAGTGCTATCCAGGAGGCTTCGATAATGTCTTCGGAAACGCCTACGGTGGTCCAACTGAGTGTTCCGTCGGTACTTTCTATGATTACGCGGACTTTTGCAGCGGTTGCGGCCTTTGTATCAAGTACACGAACCTTATAATCTACCAGGCGGATCTTAGAAACAAGCGGATAAAACTTTTCCAAAGCCTTGCGGAGGGCAATATCAAGAGCATTTACAGGTCCGTCCCCCTCCCCTGCTGTTATTTCTATCTGACCGTCTACTTCTACCTTGGTCTGGGCACAGCAGCATACTCCTTCTTCGGGGCGCGGGTTGGAACCGTTGGTTGTATAATAATGCAGCTTAAAGAAAGGCTGATACTGGCCCATTACCTTGCGCACCATGAGTTCAAAGCTGCCGTCGGCGCCTTCAAACTGGTAGCCCTGCTGTTCAAGCTCCTTCATTCTGGCAAGAATTTTATCTACAACTGCATCATTTTTGTTGATTTGAGGTGCAAAACGATTAATCTTTTCTATTATAGTAGCGCGTCCTGCAACTTCGCTCATAAGGAATACGCGGTTATTTCCTACT
>JAEEGH010026463.1_pt1 | contig 11555 bp, 9 predicted proteins | sample 9134181 | NCBI WGS metagenome assembly JAEEGH01 (sample SAMN16246544, study PRJNA631951) | gut metagenome | biome: gut microbiome; feature: rumen; material: DP-attached | host: Bos | place: Iran: Karaj | collected 2018-10 | reverse complement strand
CCATGTATTTGTTGACAAGGCTTATGAGGTTGTAGGAGTCGCTCTGCATCGGTTTTCGGAAGTCATAGACAACGGTCTTGTACCCGTAATACTTCTCCCCGATGGTAGCCATGTTTCGGTAGAGATCACCCTTGGTGTCCAGAGTGACAAATGACACGCCGCAGGCCATGGCATACTCGATATTCGGGTAGAGGAAATAAGCCGTCTTTCCTCCGCCTGGGGATGCGATCATCATGGCATGGGAATCCCCGGCATCAATCCATGCGATGATATGCTTCCCATGAAGTCCATGGCGGAAGGTTCCGAGGACGAAGCCCGGATTAGACGGACGTAACTCCGGTTCAGTCCGCCACTTCTGTGGCTCATACGGAGCCATCGTGTAATAGGACCGAATCTCCCGACGGGTCGCCCATCGGGCGGATCCATGCTGACCGTGTCCGACGGTACGGGCTTTTATGCGGTCAAGCGTTTTGCCTCCGAGAAGTTTGGTGGCAACAAAAAGCGCTAGCAATAAGCCGGCGCAGACATAGACAAAGATATTCATTTTTCCTCCAATCATATCAACATCTTAGAAATGCCAAGAAAACTGCAGTCGTATAACACATACGCAACATACGTGTAATGACATTCATAAAAGGCCCCGGGAACGAATCCCGGGGCTGAAATAGGAGTATTTACTATTTGGTTTTATTCAAACGCCTTTCCCCACACTTGGTCGGATACATACATATTGCCATTCTTTCTCTCATAGGAACATTTTGCATTATCGCTAAGATATGGAACTTCCCAGAATATTGCTATTTCCTGTATTTTAGGACACTCACTGGCTACCGTTGCTGCAAGATCTGAGCTATACATTTCAAGTACTTCCTTTGATGTCTTTCCGCTATTCTTTTGGTTCCAAGTCAGATATACAAGAGCGATTAGATCATCTTCGACTTCTTCCGTTCCGAGATTAGCATTAAGTTTAATATCGGATATGTCAGTAAAGGTATATTGTTCTTCCACCCTCTTTCTTATCACGACTTCCTCCACCTGCATACCCTCATATTTGTCTTTTGTATCATCTATCGTGGGTTCTGGTGTGGATTCCGGTGTAGTTTCTGTTGAACTTTCGTTCTTCTTTGCAGTTTTGTTTTCATCAGCAGTATCTGTACCACAGGCGGTAAGTAGTACCGCAATCATTAAGATTAAAACCAGTTTTTTCATAGTTTGGGTCTCCTTTATCCATATTCTACAGCCCGATTCACAGGCTTATATTCAGTATCTGGTTCACTGAGGAGGATCTCACTGATTCTATTCGTCCTCTTCCTCAATTTCAGGTACGTCCGCCTCAGTCAATTCTTCCGGCCAAACATCAATTACTTCTCCGGTGCGAATTGCCTCATATACCTTTTCCTCTTCCTCGGTCATTTGATACTGAGGATTACTCAGGCTGGTATCGCACAGTGTTTTCTTTAATCTGTTGCAACAAGGCTTAAATGTAGCATAAGTCAAACCGCCTCCGACTATGCCGCCAACCACGGGAATAGCCTTTTTGAAGAATCCGGAAAAGATTTCCTTTGTCATCCTCTTCCCGAACCATTTCGCAACAGACTTAACAATCGGGTAAATGGTTCCCTTCGTAAGAGCTCTGCGCATCAGCTGCTTTTCAACACCTGTCGCGAGAGCCTTCGCCATTGCTTTTAACGCAATATTGGCGTTTGCCACTCCATACATAATACCAAGGCATACAGTCAAGCTGTTGATTGTTTCAGTATCGATGTTGACTCCGTCTCCTGATGTATCCAACTCAGGGAACCCGTAAAAGTACATCATCTTCTGCGCTGCCCGCAACATATAGCCGTAATACTGCGCTATATCCGCCGGAATGGTTGCTACCATAGCCGCTCCGCCGGGCATCCCCAAAGCAGCGGAAATACCTGACACGGCATTCCTCTCAAACTTTATTGTCTCATCAACCAACTTATCAATCAAATCAGAATCAATGCCCGCAATAGCTGGTGTTTCGTTCACCGCCTTATCGATGACATCCTCCGAACAATGTCTTGCAAGTTCTTTTCGCAGGAATTTTTCACGATTAACCTTGACGCCTGGAACCTTCAGGGCAATCAAAATCAGATCAGTGCTGTCAATCATTCCGTTTCCGTCCTGATCGATTGCTTTTACAAGTGCGTCATGTGTAGTATCCACTGCAGCCTTTGTTTTGGTAACCGCGGTCTTACTACCCGTACCAATCGCTTTCCCGGCAGACTTTGCTTTCTCTACGGCAGTCACGCTTCCGGCTCCAATTGCTTTTCCGGCGACTTTTGCCTTTTCTGCTGCAACCTTACTGCCCTTTTCCACGGCTTCAGCGACCTTCTTCATCTTGTCTTTAATCCCTGCCATCTTCTTTTCCTCCCTTGTTGTCACTAAAATGCATCAATCTCAAGAAACTCTTTAATTGAAGTATAAGAAGCCTAAGAAGACATGTCAATGAATGGAAAATCCCATTTGTTAGCGGAACATAGCGACAATCTACATATCTGACCACTTTGACATTTTTTATTGCATTCCCATCTCGCGCTTTCTTTCCGCCTGCCTCACATACAACTTCCGATCCATTACTTGCCCCTGATCACCAATGGGACGTTTATCTTCAAAAACCTTACTGACTCGGTACAAAAAGCTCTCAATACTCCTGAATGATACCACCCCTCCTTCCTCTGGCTCGTATGCTGGCAGCATCATTTCTGATTTACCAGCGTATTCTTTCTCAATACGCTCAATTGTTTCTTCTAAAGAGGTTCTAGTCTTGCCCCTAGTTCCTCTCTTGTCATCATTGTACTCTGCCTCCAGTCCAATAATCACCTCTTTTGCCGCCATCAGCACCGCATTCTTGATATCACGGAATGTTTCATTTTCCGAAAGCGGCTCCTTCGATGGGAAGTTGTTCGTATACGTCTGAATGATGGCACACTTTTGCTTGTACCAAAGGTCATAGAGTTCTGCGACCTTCGGGTTCTTCTCGAGCCGGTCAACAGCCTCATCCACAAGGTTCTTCACGTCTCTCGGCATGTAACCGTACTTGAGTTTCCCCTTGGTCGGTAGCCGATGCTTGATCTCTGTAAGGACTGGGATCAGGCTCTGCAGTTCCATGGCTACCTTTGGAAGCTCCCGGAGTTTGTTAAGATACTCCTTAGCCACTTGACGGAGATCGTTACGGAGCTGCGTCTGCTGTTCGTACACCTGCTGTAGATCCATACGGAAGATTTCATGGGCAAATGCCCTCTTGATATCATCGATGCCGAACTTCGTGAGATAACCTTCCTCGCCGGTACTGTATGCCACCATATGGATATGCGGATGATGCCCTTCATTATGGAATGCGGCATACCATCGGAAATCCTTCTCGGGTATCCGCATTGCCTTTGCAATCAGGCCGGATTTGGCACGACAAATGGTACGCCAGCTCTCCGCATTGTTATAAGAGAGCCGTTCCGCATCCTGCCGGTGCAGGGAAAATACCATCGTCCAAACATTTCCCGGATGCTCCGATACGGTCTTCGCGACCTCACCCAGATCAATCTCTTCATCATGCTGGGAGAAAAGGCCGTGGTTTCCGACCTTCTCGACGCGGGGACGCTCGGCAATGTACCGAAGATAAATGTCCGGATTGCCGTTCTGCATCTGATGCTCCGCTCCCAAGCGAATGAGTTCGGAAGCATTCCCCTGGTTCGGATTCTGCTTATAATCCTCCCATTCATGGGTGTCGGTTATCTCCGGGATGTCATCGAGAAGCTTCTGGATCAGTTCATCCTGCTTCTCGGTGACAGGATTCTGCTTCCACTCTTCCGCCTGTAGCTTCTCAACACCCTCGCGGGTGCCGTAGTATTTGACCAGATAAGAAAGACGCCCCTGACGCTTCTTGGCGTTAGGGGCGAAATAACGGGCATGTAGGATTAAACGTGCCATAGACCCTCCTCAAGAAAAATCGGATGCACCAGGCTAGATGCATCCGACTCTCTGTTCTAATTCTGTGTTAAAAGCGAATTCCTTTTTAATTCTTCTGCGACTGACCCCCGAAAAACGGACAGTGTTCCTTGATACACTGGCGGTTGATATCCGAATACTCGCAGACCTGTTCTTCATATTCCAGATGAACGTCATAATGAGCGTTGATATACTCAACTCCGTTTTTGAAGGCGATCATGGCGTCCCGTTTGCAGCATCTCGGGCCGTTAATTGTCCCAAGCTCCCCGACGGCTTTTGCTGTAAAAGACATATGTTTGCCCCATGTCCCGTCATCAGACAACGGTCCCGTGCCGTCAATAATCGCAAGTGCGGCACCGATAGAAGTGACTGCACCGCAGATCCCCCAAAGGCCGCACATGGCTCCGGGCATCCTTAGTCCCTCGCCTAACAGGCTTTCAAGGCTCTTATCCAAATCAATCTTTCCGCCAGCATTATAAAATGCTACAAGCATACTGGCTCCGTCCAAAACATGATGCTCCGGTCCATGGATGCTTATATAGTCCTTCTTTGCGATATTTTTGAAAATCCTTACCGGATTAGTGCCCCTTTCCAGACGGATGTCCCTGATAATCAGTCTTGCTTTTTCTTCTGTCGTCATCTTCTTATTCCTGCGTTCTAATTTATTGAATCAAGTTGATTCCCCTTCATTATAGACAATCTGTGCAATATATTCAATTGTCTTCCCATTCATCTGCTCCCTGCTTATTTCCGTTCAGCTGTTCCAGTGCGGTTTTGAAATTAAGTAGGCCATTCGTTATCCGAACTTCCCTCTCACTCTGCTCGTGGATCTTACCGAGCAATTCAATTCTGTCCTGAAATTGGCTGGCAATGGCAATTACATGTTTCATCTCTGCATCACCAACGGCCAGTTTGAACAGGATTCGGTTAATCCTTCGTTCTGAAAGGAGGATGGTGTTTTCTATTTTTGATGCTATCTGCTCACTCAAAAGCTCACCTGCAAACTGTCCTGCTTCTCTGGCAAGGTACTCCCTCAGTGCCTGGTTCACGAGCTCACTGACGCAACTGAAGTTCTTCAACCGGTACGTTGCCATAATGAAATCATAAACATCCTTCTCAAGTACAAATGCGTGTTTTTCGGTCATGGTCGACTGCTCCTTTCTTCTGTAAACACTGCCCTTAAAGGTATAAAAAATCCTCCGCATTCGACCGCGAAGGAAAATGATTCGACCAAATGGTCGACTTCCGAATGTCCTTATTCTATCGGCACTGCCGATAGATGTCCAACTGTTCGGTCGACCAATCGGTCGGCTGAACTTTATCCTGCTTCTCACAAAACTCTATATTTTGCCTGTATTTGGCGTCAGTCCAGTACATACTCAATCGTCAGATAATCGTCCCTCGGAGTGATCGGAAACTCCTTGTAATTACCGTACTCCGGTTCCGGATCATAGAACGGATACCGGTTTTCTGCATTGTCCTTCCAATAAAGCCATGCCGTGAGCGTATCCGGCGGTTCGAAGAATTCGAATTCCGATTCCGCGACACCATCCACAAAATACAGCGGGCAGTCCACATGGTTCCGATATCCCCGGAGCTCCAGCCAGGCATGTGTGTACTTCTTGGAGTGCACGATGACGTGAATGGTCACAAATGATGAAGTATAAGTCTCATACTCAACCCCCGGAAAATAAAAAGCGTAGCTCCAGTCGTCCACGGCAAATGGTGCTTCGCTCAGTCCATTTTCCGCAGATGCGATCACTACGCCGTCATCCGTCACAATTCCAATCTGGCCGTCCTTCTCGCGGTACACACCGAGACCTACCGGAGGATAGTACTCGATGTCCTCCTTTGGGATCTTCCATGTGGTTTGCTTCACGATATCATTTGCTGAGGAGTAACGCTGCACGAGCTGGGTATTGGCCGTTGTTAGCTTAATCTCGCCGGTCCGGTTCTCCAGCCACAGGTACGCCTTGTAAATGCCGGTATTGTCCGCAGTGCGCTGCCCAAGCATCATCCAGTCATCGATGCTCTGGGAACGGTAAATCTGGTCCGCCGTCAGAACATCACCCGCAGTATTCTCTCGGTACTTCCATTTGCCAGCTGCCCAGGACGCGAACTTCGCTAGATCCGTTGAGTTCTTGTAGGTCTTGAAATTCTCCGTAGGAACCCGCGTGTCCCTAGCATACTCGAGGACGACATTCAGATCTTCCTCGGTCATCTCGATGCCGAACCGCTCCTTCACGCGCTGGATGTTCCGCAGCTTCACGCCATCCTCAAAGCAGTACGCGAGATCCTGCAGGTAAGTATCCGGCCGCGCCAGCACGCGGTCCATGTACAACAGGTAAAATGCCTGGGCGATTGGCGCGGTTCCGACGAGTTTCTTTTCGACAAAGTACTCCTGCACGCCTCCGTAGCGTTCCTTCTGCTCCTGATACTCCCCGCGGAGCATCTTCTCATCCTCCTCGGTGATCTCCACCCCGAAAACATCCGACAGCACCACCGGCGCCATACAGGACATCAGCGAGGATGACACCCAGACGATTATGATGATGAAAAGAAGGATCGGCAGGAATGGGGCAAATGCGATAGCGAAAAGGCAGCCGCATCCCAGCCGTCTCGAACGGGTCTCTTCTTCCGTCTCCTGATTCTTCTTTCCACCGATCAGGTTGAGAAGAAAGAGGATAATCTTCCTCTTCAATAAGCATTCCTCCCTTCAATACAAAAGAGCCGGATTTCTCCGACTCTTTGCGTTTCTTTCTATTGTGTTCTTCTATTCTCCAAGATTTCGTTGCTGATTCTGATACAGAGCATTTGTCATAATCTCTGCATCTTCCCCGTCAAATGCCTTCGCTGCTTCCGCGTCTCCCTGAAGCTGCCACATAAACCATGCCGTGATATAGCCGTCTGCGCTGTATAGCATCTCTCCATGCTCCAGGTCCTTCTTTCTTGCCATTACCTTTGGAGCAGTAATCTTTTCATACATGGATTTCATTGCTTCGTCCGGTATGACCAATTTCATTTCAAAATCACCTTTCGTTCCGGCAACAATAAAAATCGGAACATTGATCTTGGTAAGATCATAATGCCACCCTAAGGCAGTGGACTGTTCCTCATGCGTGGGGGAAATAGATACTGCAGTCTTATATACCGAACTGTGTTCCATTTCCGTAATCGCATTAAAAACTCCGGCTCCACCCTGGGAATGTCCGACAGCACCGACATTTTCCGTGTCAATCTTATGATAAAACAGGCTGTCCTGTTTTTCATTCAGCGATAGAAGGAACGCGAGCGAGCTGTCCGCGGCGACCGCATCCCAGGATTCCTCTTCCTCTGTTCCGATAACGATAAAGCCCCATGACGCAAAGTGCCGGAACTGCTCTTTGTACTTAGACGCCCGCACTCCGGTACCGTTCAGAACAACAAGCACCGGAAAGGAAGCCGTCGATTCCTTCATTGCTTCCGGATACCAGATCTCGAACTTCCGAAAATCCTCCTTCGTATCCTGTTCAAAGTAGGACACCTCATACTTTCCGTTTTGCAGATATTTCGCCTCAATTGTACCTCCGGTCTTCACGGTTTCCGTGTAGTTTTTCGGCACAGCCGGAGTCAGCGCTGCCTTAACAATCATCACAATAATCAGTGCCACAATAATCAGAAAAATAATACCTATCGTTTTCAGCACCTTTTTCATAATCACCTCTTGCTTTACCGGATACATTTCGGTATAATTTATGTTACAAATGTATCATAACTTTCCGGGAGTTTCAATACTGTAAAAGCCGGATGTGACAAAGGGGCGTGAATTGTATCATGAGAATTGCCAGAGAAGGAGCTGTGACGGAATACCTGACAGAGGCTCTGCTCCAACTGATGATAAAAAAACCGTTCGAGGACATTTCCGTAACGGATCTTTGTAACCGGGCAGGTGTCACCAGAATGTCATTCTATCGAAATTTTGACAGCAAGGAAGAAATCCTCCGCCAATGGATTACAACTATCACTGATGACTTTCTTGAAGAATCCGGAATCAGCTTTAAAAACGATCCTCTTCCGGTTTATTTTCAGAAACTGTTTACACATTTGCAAAAGCACTTCGACATCTGTCTTTCCATCCACCGCGCGGGAATGCTTCATATTGTAAAGGATGAATTCGACCGCGTGTTCCTTTCGATCCATGAAGGCGACTATGATGAGTATAAGTCATATTTTCTCGCCGGAGGCGTATACAACGTCTTTCTGCTTTGGCTTATAACCGGGGGCAGGGAAACTCCAGAACAGTTAGCCATGAAGTTGAAGAACCTGCTGGAACGTTAACCTATCGTCCACCCTCTTTTCCGAACAGTGCCTCTTTATACTCCGGTGCCTGCACGAGAAGCTTATACCGCTCGTTGCCGCATTGGAAGAGGCACCTTCCCTTGGATGCGGTTCGGATGACATCGAACTCACAGTCCTCGAGTTGCAGAAGATCCTTGTACTCGTTTGCTTCCACATTTCCCGGGTAAAACAGGAATCGGTGTGACGGAATCGAAAGAAGCGGCTTCGTGTATTCCTTGATGCCCGGCAGGAGGAAGTCCTCCACGTTCTGACTGGTAAGGATCAGGAAGCTGTCTCTCTTACGGTTCCGTTTCATCATGTTTCGGACGTACTCTACAACAACCGGGCTTGTCAGGAAGAGATAGAATTCATCCAATACCCCGACGGCATTCTTCTGAACAAGGAGCTGGTCTGAGATATAGGAAAGCAGATGGAACAGAACAGCATCCTTTACATCGGCATTGGACTCCATCAAGCCTTTCACGCCAAATGCGACGATACCGTCCTGTGGAAGGTTCGTTACCCCGTCAAAGAACACGGAGTCCGGTCCCTGCGCCATCGAACAGATGCCAATCAGGATGCTCTGCAGCTCGTCCACACGGAACAGCCCCTCCTCCGCCAGAGCATTCCCCTGTTCGTACTCCTTCTGCTCCGCATACCGCAAACGGTCGAAGATCTCATACACGTACTTATAGAACTCGCACATCGTAGGGAATGATTCCTTCGGAAGATGGTCGGCATTGGCATCTGAAATATCTTTGCTGTCATAGAAACTCATGAAGAGTACTTCCAGAACATCCAGTTCCTTTCTCGAGAAATGCTTATAGATCCGGAAGAAGTCCTTCAGGAAAGAGATGTGCATGGACAGAGGTTTCCCGACCTGGTTAAAGCTTTCCGGAGAATCGTTTGCTATCTCGTTCTCCCCATTTCTTGTTTCCTCTTCCATTGACCATCGCTTTGGCTCCAGGATGTTGATGTGATACCTTCCGCTCAGGAAATCGATGTAGGTACCGCCAAGGTTTTTAACAATGCTCTCATACTCTTCCTCCGGATCAAGAAGGAACAGTCTCTTGCCCTGCTCGATGACGTTGGTTGAAAGGAACTTCGTTAAGAAGCTCTTGCCCTGTCCCGGGGATCCGAGGATGACAATGTTGCCGTTCGTGACATCAAAAGTCCTCCGGTCAGGATCCAGGTAGACATCGGTTCCGTTCTCCGCCCGTCCGATCCGGATGCCGTGCGGATCCAATCTTCCGGAGTAAGAGAACGGGTATAGATTGGCAACACTCCCCGCCGGAAGCGGCCTGCAGTAATCGAGTCCGAAGTGGTTCCTGCCCAAAGGATTGACCGTCTGCATGCCTTCCTTCTGCTGCAGGGTCAGTTCGTCCGCCATGATCTTGTCTGCCATGAGCGCAGCGCGGACATCTGCTTTGATGTTTTCTAATTCTACACGAGTAGAAGCCTTCATTTCAAGGAATACCGAGCAATACAGAATCCGTTCCCGTTCCTTCCGCATGGTACGGAACATCTCCGAAACATCGCTCAGGTTCTCCCCCGCATCGACAACCGCGGACAGGCTTTCCGCCCGATTGCTCTCATAAACCGTGCTGCGGCTTCCCCTGGTGATCAGTTTTTCTTCCTCAAGCATTGTGATCCGCTTATAAAAGATCTTCAGGGACACGCCCTGCATACCGGCGATATCCTTCAGGATAGCCTGGGAAGATGTCGAGGGCTGGTACTCCCGGATAGCCATATAGTGGCGGAAGGTATCACCGACAATGGCTTCATCCAGCCGGAAGGAAATGACGCCGGGCATTACCCGTTTCCAGAAGAGGGAAAACTCGTACTCTTCCTTTCTGCGTTCCTTCTCCCGTTTTTTCCGGTCAATCTCGTTCTTTGCTTCCGCTTCCTTCCGGATTGCATCCTTCCGTTTTTTCTCTTTCTTTTCCGATTTCCGGATCCGTTTCTGCTCCTTCTTCGTCAGTTCCCCCTGCACCCGGTGTTCCACCTCGGAAAGTGCCTTCTCGGCGAGCTGTTGTTTCGCCACTGCGGGTACGGGCGGATAATTCCATTCTCCACGGTAAGACTTACCGGATTCGGTCTCCTCGTTTTTCTTCTCCATTTCCTTCTTCCGTTCCATCACACGGTCCCTGGTCACGAACTCATAGAAGTCTTCTTCCTTCCACTGTTCCGCGTACATGGAACCGGAGAAATAGATTCCAAGAAGGTGCCGAATTCCGGACTGCTCAAGCATCGAGTTAGCAAAGCCGTGTTCATGCAGCTTCTTTCCAATTTCCGACGCCCTGGTATAAAGCATCTCGTCCGTCCAGGAGGAATCCATCGTAAGAAGAATAAAGAACTGCTTTAAGGATGTCCTCTGGCGGTGTCTCGCCTCAAAACTCTCCATATCCTTTTGGAGAATATCCTTTATCTCCGGCCTCTTCTCTTCCGCGATACGCTTTTTGAAGAAGCGGACGTTTTCTTCGCCTATTTCGGAACCGTCAGTACAGAAAACAGAAAGATCATCCTCATTCTGCAGGAGCTGCTTCATCTGTTCGATCTGGTACTCGATGACTGCTTCCGGGAGAACCGTCAGGTTGTTCGGCATGATCCGAAAGAAGGCTATGGTACCGCCTTCTGTTTCCACAAAGTCCCTACGGAAGCCCTTGATCCCAAACAGAGTCTTAAACTCCTGCTCCCGAACCGGCACTACATTGGAAGGCTTTGCCCCAGACTTCCGGATCAGGATCAAAAAGGCAAGAATCGACAGAAGGCAGATGCCTCCGGTCACAAGTAAAAAGATCATGTTACACCTCCGAACTTCTGCTTTCCAAAGAAAAAGCGAATAGACTGGACGAGTCGTTTAAGGATGGTATTTTCCCCGACACGGACCGTCATAACGGCAAGCCCGATGGTCGCATACAAGGGAAACCACCAACGAAGGAACAGGATGGAGAAGATACTCCCGACAGCAGACAGGGAGATTCCTGCCACCGCAGGAAGACTCCAGAACCACTGGATCGGTGTTGCCGATAGGTTTTTCGGATAGATATATGTTTTCAATGCTTGCCTCCTCTTCTGCCACTGCTTCCTGTGCTTGCCGTAGCTGCCCCGCCGCCCGCTCCGGCTGTAGCAGCCCTCATGCCGGCTCTTCCGCCGAGCATCATGCGCATACTGCCCGCTGCATGGATGATGGAGAATACGTTGATACTGGCACTCTGGACGATACCGAAGCGCTGCATCAGACGGTCCACATTTCCCGATGCCAT
>JAEEGH010026458.1_pt1 | contig 11556 bp, 12 predicted proteins | sample 9134181 | NCBI WGS metagenome assembly JAEEGH01 (sample SAMN16246544, study PRJNA631951) | gut metagenome | biome: gut microbiome; feature: rumen; material: DP-attached | host: Bos | place: Iran: Karaj | collected 2018-10 | reverse complement strand
ATTAAATGAAGATGGTTCCTTAACTTCCTTTGGAGCGTACTCTCTCATCTTCCCATATTACATTGCCGGTAAAGGCTTTTATGCGATGGTTTTAGAATGTCGAAATACCTCTAATACCGCGAAAGGTTTATTAAGACATGGCAAGTGCACAATTAACTTCTTACCATATAGTAAAAAGAACTTCGCTCAACATGTTGACTGTGGTTTTCCAGGCGATACCCCAGAAGAAAAGATGAAAAACTTTAGATTCACACCTGTGGATGGCTTATCGCAAGAAGAACATCCAAATGAGAAATATCCAAAGATTTTAGATGAAGCAATACAAGTCTTTGAATGTTCCTGGGTTAAAGAACTTGATAATGCGCAAGATGACCCAGTCTTAGAGGATTATGATGGTTATCCATATCATAACTTCAATGGTATTACCTCGAAATTCGGCGCTCATTTCATTCTCAAAATCGATCATATCTTAATTAAAGAGAAATATTACAATTCCATCATCAATGGAGCGACACGCGGTAATTACTGTCCTCTTCCAACGAACTGGGGCTATAGAGATAGTAAATTCTTCTGGTGTTCTGATTTTAAAAAACCAAATCCAATTGCGATTCCAAATAGAGAAGTTGATATCTCTTCCGTGAGATATGCTGCTGAAAGATTAAATACCGATGTTAAATTTACTGACGCTGCATTAAAGATGCTTGTTAAAGTACCTCGTCCATTCTTAAAACTGGTCCTTAATGGCTGTGTAGATTGGGCCAATCAAAACGGCGTTAAGCTCATCGATGAAAAAGAGATGAAGGAAATTAACGATAAGCGTTCTAAAGAAAAGAAAGAAAAGAAATAGAGTGACTTAGTCACTCTTTTTCACATATTTAATATAAGCGTAATTGTTTTCGTTATGGGCTCTATAACACATCGCCTCATAAGCGCGCTCCGCTAAATCGGTGACACGTTCACGATACGACAATGTTTCATCAGGAAAGAATGGGCCATCAATATAGATAATTGGTTTAGGTTTTCTATTTCCTTTTCTCTTTTTAAATGTTGTGGTCGCAACAAACACAGGCACATTATCATCTACAGGATATTTAAAAGAACTGGATTTGAAATGTCTAATGTCATTGTAATATGGCCAGATGTGCGCTTCTGGATAAATGAGTACACGTTCACCTTTTTTGATGTAGTGAGACATGCAGTCTACAAAGTTGTTATACATATCTAAATCATTATTTGGAGTAGGAATAGCGTACATGTGTCGGACAAAATCGCTCACTAAACCATTAATTGAGAATAATTCATGTCCAGCGACAATGACTGTTTTCTTTTTGAGGTGTGTTTTTAAAGGTAGCACAATTGGATCAAAAGGAAGGACGTGATTAGCGTACAAATAGTAACCCTTCTTTTTGAAATACTTTAAAACCTTTTTGTTTTCAATTGTGGTTCTACAAAAGAAAGTATTAATAATCCAAAGCAAAGGAACAGCGACAACATATTTTCCTAAAAAGGCATTTGATCTAAAAACCCATGACTTACGGATGTACTTATAGTCATTAGGAATCTTTTTGACTTTGATTTTAGAATCAGCGAAGTCATCGTTTAATTCATCTTGATAATATATGACTCTTTCTTTTTTCATTTTTACCCATTATCCACATAAATAAAAAAAGCACAAGTTAATGTGCTATTTTTACTTACAAACAATTAGTTTTGGTAACGTTCGATTATGAATTCCACTAAGAGGATCGCCGCTTCTACAAGTAAGGCAATACCTACGAATACGAGGAATGCGTTGAGATAATCGATGTTTTTAACCATTAAGAAAATGGAGAAAACAATCAAAATTATATTAAGAATAATACGCACACCGTTGATAAGTGGTTTCCTTAAGATATTCAAAACCGCTGTCGTAATATGCGTGACGCCTAATACGATATTAGCGATACCCCAAATCAAACATATCTGTGGCATCTCTATCTTTAAAAGTAAGAAAATTAAACCTAACGCAATTAATAAAGTTGAAGCTGCAGCGTTTTGAATACTTCTAAATCTTATAGCAAACTTTAATGTGAAGAACTCTGTTAGTCCTATTAAGCCTATAGATAATATGATGAGAGCGAGCAATATCTTATTGTAGTATTCATGCTGGTAAATATAAGTTAAAACAGTTACCCCAATAACGATGCTACCGAGGATAACGATTAATTCCAGAATGATGTTAAAGACATTAACTTTTCTCATAAGAAATAATGTTTAGATTTTAACTATTTCTAAAACAATTTCAATCATCTTTTCAAAATCTTGAACCACTAAATATTCGAAACGACCATGATGGTTGCCGCTTCCTGTACCTAAGTTTGGTGTGACTAAACCCATCTTGGAGAAAGTCGCTCCATCAGTGCCACCTTTAATTCTAGAGAAGACTGGTTCAATACCAAGGTTTCTTAAAGCTTCTTCCGCTTTTTTAACTGGACGTTGATCTTTTTCCACATACATTTTCATATTTTCATATTGCTCACGAATCTCAACTTCAATCTTGGCTTTTGGATACTTGGCTTGCATATCATCTCTAATTTGATAGATGAGTTTATCTAATTCTTCGAGTTTTCCTCTGGAGAAGTTTCTTAAAATAGCGACGAATTCAGTCTTTTCGCTTGTGCCATTTGCACTTGTTAAATGCCAGTAGCCTTCGTTAGCGTAAAATGGAGTTTCCTTTTGTGGTAACGCCATAATGAATTCTGATTGTAATTGAAGAGCGTTAATTAACGTATTAATGCCTTCGCCTGGGTGGACAGCGACGCCGTCAATCTTAACTTTTAATTGTTGAGCGTTAAAGTTTTCAGCATCGATATGGTTAATGGCGCCTCCATCAATTGTGTAGGCATAATCCGCTTTCATTTTCTCTAGAGAGAAATGTTTTGGACCTTCGCCAATTTCTTCATCCACTGTAAAGGCAATAGCTAAAGGATGATGTTTGAAATTTGGATTATTTTTAATATAGTCAAGAACACTCATGATAATGGCAATACCCGCTTTATCGTCAGCGCCTAATAATGTATTACCATCTGTAACGATTAAGTCTTTACCGACAAAGTCTTTCATGTGTGGGAATTGTTTTAATGATATTGCATAGATATCATTTAACTTGATATCACTTCCATCCCATTTTTCTACAATTTGAGGATTAACATTTTCATCCGTCACTTCTAAAGCAGTGTCAACGTGTGCATTTAAACCAATGACATCACCTTCACCATCTAAATGAGCATAGACAATACCATATTCATCCATATAGGCATCATCTAAACCTAGCTCTTTTAATTCTTTAACGAGTAGTCTAGATAAATTCTTTTGTTTTTCAGTTGATGGAGTTGTACCAGTGTTTTCATCCGCTTGGGTATCAATTTTTGCGTATCTAATAAATCTTTCAATGTTCTTGTTCATAAGTAATTCCTCTTACCAAATATTATATATTTTTTTATAATAGTGGCATGAACGAAATTATTGAAATTAAAAGAAAAGAGTTCGAAGTTCTCGAACAAATGGGTGACCGCTCCTATAAAGCGGAAAGAAAAGGTAATTTATACTTTATTAAGAAATTTGATAACGACGTCAAAGGCTTTGAAGAATTCGTAGACGCTGAACACAAGCTTAGAGTCTCTGGTGTTGTTAATCCAAAATGTCTTATCTATGATAAGAAAACAAGAATGGCTGCAGTGGAATTCATTGAAGGCGACACATGTTTAGAAGCTCTTTTGGGCGGCGAACTACCTGAAGCAGTTATCGAATTGTTATTTAAAACTTTCTGGTACGCTAGAACAGATCGTATGGCGTTAGATTATCATCCAGATAATTTTAAATTTGTTAATGGAAAACTATATTACCTTCCATTTAAATGTGACGCTTTTGTTAATAAAGACTCTTTCATCCAAGAAGACATACGTTTATGGTTCTTCACTAAGGAATTTATCAAGTATTGTTATAGCAAGGGTATACCCGCAGATGAGAAGCATTTAAAGAGCGATTATGAAATCAATAAGAGCATCGCTTTATTAACTGTGAAGTACTATAGATGAGGTTAAAATTATGGCAAACAAATCAATCGAATTAATTAAGAGCAGAGTGAGCTGTAGAGCGTATAGCGATAAGAAAGTTTCTCTTAAAAAAGCACTTGAAGTTGCTGAAGCTGGTAAGTTCGCTCCAAGTGGCATGAATCGTCAAATCATCAACATTTTCCTTGTCAATTCCAAGGCCAAGGTCGAGAAATTACGTAACCTGTGCCTTAAAGTTGCTAACAGAGACTGTATGTATGGCGCAAAAACAATTCTTCTCGTTGGTGGTCCTCGTGGTGATCGCTTCACAGATTTAGATGGTTCTTGTGCTTTAGAAAATATGTTTTTAGCGGCTCACGCTTTAAAACTTGATTCCTGTTGGATCAATCAATTTGACGAACTATTTCAAACTCCAGATGGGTTAAAAGTTAAGAAGGCTTTAGGCATCCCAGAAGACTATCGAATTGTTGGTTCTTGTATCTTGGGTTACGCTAAAGATCCTGACTCCTTAAAAGTTAAACAAAGAAAAGAAGACTTCATTAAAGTCATTTAATTAATAAAAAAGTCCTACACTTAAAACAACATAATTGTTTTTAAATCTCCTTTTTGGTTGCTATCATTGAATTGCAATTAATAGGAGATTTTTATAATGAAAAAGATTGTTACTAATCCTTATTTGCCTAATTTTGAATACGTTCCAGATGGTGAACCACATGTTTTCAATGGTCGTGTTTATGTTTATGGCTCCCATGATCGTTTTGGAAGTAGCGGGTTCTGCTTAAATAACTACATTACCTGGTCTGCCCCAATTGATGACTTATCCGATTGGAGATACGAAGGTGTTATTTGGAAAAAGACAGATGACCCATTAAATAAAACAAAAACTCAATTCTATGCCCCAGATGTTTGCCAAGGTCCAGATGGTAAATATTATATTTACTATTCTCCAGCACCTGGTTTTACAAAAGGTTCTTGGGTTATTCGCTGCGCCGTTGCTGATAATCCAGCTGGTCCATTTAAATTCCATGGCAAGGTCGATTTAAGAAAATGGCAAAAGAATTATGCTCCATTTGATCCAGCCGTTTATGTTGAAGATGGACATGTCTATTTATATTATGGTTCTGCGTTATTCTATCCAGTTATTGGTTTAAGTGCGAAAAACATCCTTGGTGGTGCAGTCGTTGAACTGGATCCAAAAGATATGCTCACCGTTATTAGTGAACCAATTACCACAGTTCCATCCATTCAATGTGATAAAGATAAAGAATATGGTATTCACGCTTTCTTTGAAGCAAGTTCCATGAGAAAGTTCAATGGTAAATATTACTTCATTTATTCATCACAAGCTGGTCACGAATTATTCTATTGTATCGGCGATACACCAAAGGGCCCATTCAAGAAGGGTGGCACATTAGTCTCTAATGGTGATATCGGTTTGCATGGCATTGAAAATAGTAAAGATGCTTGTGACTTCACCGGTAACACACATGGTTCGATGGTCGAAGTCAACGGTAAATACTATGTATTTGCACATAGACAAACCAACAAATGTCAATTCTCTAGACAAGGCTTTGCGGAAGAAATCTTTATGGAACCAGATGGCTCATTCAAACAAGTTGAAAGAACATCTCAAGGTTTATATGGTAAGCCATTACCAGGTCAAGGTGAATATTTCGCTTCTATTTGCTGTGGCTTAAGAGCCAAAGATGGCAATAGATTCTATGGCATTTTTAAATCTGGCCACAACAAAGAACCATTCTTAACTCAACGTGGCAAAGATAGAGAAGATAATCCAAACCAATATGTTAAGAACTTTAACGATGGTTGCTCCGTCACATATAAATATTTTGACTTAAAAGAAACAAAGTGCTTTGGCATTGAAGTTGATGGCTCTGCGAAAGGCAAACTAATCTTGAAATATGGCGATAAAGAAGCCGTTCAAGAAATTAACCTTCAAAAAGAAAATAAAGTCATCGAATTCCCAATCGAAAATGGCGGCGAAAAAGATCAAGTCACTTTCATCTATGAAGGCAAAGGCGCTATCGATTTAATTAAGTTAATTCTTAAGTAAGCATTTAAAAAATCAAAAACACCTCTTAACGTAAACTATATGTTAGGAGGTGTTTTAATTTATAAATTAATCAGCACAGAAAGATTTATTCGCACTTTAGAGGCTTGAAGAATATATCTAGCATCAATAACACCAATGATAAACCTGCACTAGTCCATGCGTAATAATCGTGGTGGACCATAAAAATAAGTATTGATAAATAAGTCACTAAAGAAATTGATGATATAACGATTCTAACTATTTTAATTTCCTTGCCTAGTAAATACATAATTGATGTAAATACATTGGCTAGCATTATTAAAATAATAGCAGCGCAAAATAAAAGCGGATGAATAATGGGATTCATTGCATGAGATGAAATCACAACATAAATGACATTAATAACGATTAGCGATGCGACAACTAATGATCTTGCTATTTTCTTAACCAAATTGTTTTTCATACTTCAAATCTCAATTTATTATACTCCACACTTATAATATTAAATCATTTGGATCATAAAAAAACTTTATTATTTGTTATTATAACAACCATCTTTTATAATAAGGTCCGATGAAAAACTTCTATTTAGAAATTAAACATATTGATAAGAAGACAGGTGCTAGATATGGTATCCTTCATACTCCACACGGAGATTGTGAAGTCCCAATGTTTATGCCTGTTGGTACTTTGGCTACAGTTAAAACATTATCTCCTGAAGAACTTAAAGAGATGGGTGCGGGTACTATTTTAGGCAATACATATCATCTTCATATCAGACCAGGAGAAGATATTGTCGCTAAAGCTGGTGGCTTGCATAAATTCATGAATTGGGATGGTCCAATCCTTACAGATAGTGGCGGTTTCCAAGTGTTTTCACTCGCGGAAAACCGTAAAATCACCGAGGAAGGTGTGGAATTTAAGAACCATTTAAACGGAGATAGACTATTCTTCTCCCCAGAAGTTTCTATTGGTATTCAAGAGAAATTAGGTTCTGATATTGCGATGTCTTTTGATGAATGCATTCCTTGGCCAGCAGACTATGAATATTGCAAAAAGTCCACCGAAAGAACACTTAGATGGGCTAAACGTGGTTTGGATGCTCATAAAAGAGAAGACCAAGCTTTATTTGGTATTGTGCAAGGTGGGGATTATGAAGATCTTCGCAAGATGTGCGCTGAAGAATTAGTGAAAATGGATTTCCCTGGTTATTCAATCGGTGGTACATCCATTGGTGAACCAAAAGAAAAATTCTTTGAAATGGTGGAATATGCCATTAAGTATTTACCAGAAGATAAACCAAGATATGTGATGGGTATCGGTTCTATTGATTACATCTTAGGTAGTATCATGCGTGGTGTTGATATGTTTGACTGTGTCTTACCAACTAGATTAGCAAGACATGGTGCTTTAATGACCAGCCACGGCAGAGTCAATATCAAGAATGAAAAATATAAAGAAGACTTTACAACATTAGATGATAACTGTGATTGCTATTGCTGTAAGAATTACACTAAGGCATATCTAAGACATTTATTTGTTTGCGATGAAATATTTGGAAAGAGACTTATGTCTATTCATAATGTCCGCTTCTTAATCAAATTAGTGGAAGAAGCACGTGTTGCTATTCAAGAAGATAGATATGAAGAATTCATGAAAGAGAAAATCGCTGAATTCGGAGATGAAAGAGGTTTCTAATGAACATTAATCTTTTTGATTATTATCTTCCTGAAGAACTCATTGCCCAAAGCCCCGCTGAAAAAAGAGATCATTCTCGCCTTTTAGTGGTTAACCGTGAAACTAAAACTTATGAAGATAAGCACTTCTTTGACATAGTCAACTATTTAAATAAAGGTGATGTTTTAGTGAGAAATAACACTAAAGTTATTCCCGCTAGATTATTAGGTATTAAAGAAATTACTGGAGCGCATTGCGAACTCTTACTATTAAAGCAACTCGAAGGTGATAACTGGGAATGTTTAACTAGACCGGCTAAATCATTAAAGGTCGGAGCCCGTGTTGATTTCGGTGATGGTAAGCTCATTGCTGAATGTATTGAAGAAAAAGAAGAAGGTATCCGTGTATTTAAATTCCTTTATAACGGAATATTCCTTGAAGTATTAGATGAGTTAGGTAAAATGCCATTGCCTCCATATATTGCTAAACAATTATGTAGTAATGATAGATATCAAACTGTCTACGCTAAATATGAAGGAAGTGCGGCTGCTCCAACCGCTGGATTCCATTTCACCGAAGAAATCTTTGAACAATTAAAAGCAAAAGGCGTTGAAGTTGTTGATGTTACTCTCCATATTGGCTTAGGTACATTTAGACCAGTCAAAGTGGAAGACACTAAAGATCACGTCATGCATAGTGAAGTCTATGAAATGAGTGAAGAATCCGCAGAAAAACTCAATAAAGCTAAAGCGGATTCTAAGCGCATAATTGCCATTGGTACAACATCGGTTAGAACCTTAGAAGCTAACTATACAAAATACAATAAATTCCAACCTACAAAAGAAGCAACAAACATCTTCATTGAACCGGGTTATGAATGGAAAGTTGTGGACGCTTTAATCACTAATTTCCACCTCCCAAAATCCACTTTGATCATGCTTGTTTCAGCCTTTATGGGAAGAGAATTTACGCTTGAAGTTTATAAGCACGCCGTAGAAGAAAGATATAGATTCTTCTCTTTTGGCGATGCGATGTTCATTTATGGAAGAAACAAAGATTAATTACAACAAGGAATTTGAAAAAGAGTTGAAGAAAATCTCTAATCTTGAGAAAAAACCAACCCTTCTTTTACATGTTTGCTGTGGTCCTTGTTTTACTTATCCATATGAGATGATTAAGGACTACTTTGATATCACAATTATTTACAATAATTCCAACATCTATCCAGAAGAGGAACATCAACGTAGATTAAATGAATTAAAAGAGTATTTGAAAGTTAGAAATACCGGTATCAAAGTTATCGAATTTCCATACGATAACGAAACATATAACAAGGACTTAGAGCCATTTGCCGATCAAAGAGAAGGCATGGATCGTTGCCGTATCTGTTTTAGGAAGAGATTAGGTCAAGCTATCGAATACGCTGAGGCCAATAACTTTGATTATGTTGGTACTGTGATGAGCATCTCTAGATTCAAAAATTCACAGGATTTAAATAAGATTGGACTCGAATTATCTGAAGGCAAAAACGTTAAATGGTTACCTTCAGATTTCAAGAAAAATGGTGGTTATGAGAAGTCATTAAGCATCGTTAGAGAATATAAGATGTACTTCCAACATTACTGTGGTTGTAAGTTCTCAATTCGCTCCAAAAAAGAAGAACTTTAATCAATAACGATTTTATAAATAAAGATATAGGAGTTAGTTTTGGCTAACTTTTTTCTTTACACACGGAATTATAAGTATATAATAGTTTCAGTTAGTTAAGGCTAACTACTAAGGAGGACCTAAATATGCCAATTGCATTAGCGCCAATAAATGTTGATATGAGAGTAGTGAAAGTATTACTCGATGAAAAAACTAAAAAGCACTTAGAAAGCCTTGGTATTTTAGTCAACTCCTCAATCAAGATTATTTCTTCTGTTAACGGCGGAGTGGTTGTCGCCGTTAAAGAAGGAAGACTAGCTTTGGATCGTTCCGTGGCTAGCAAAATTCTAGTTGCGTAGAAAGGAAGGAATTTATGCTCAAAAGACTAGATGAATTTAAAATAGGCGAGACTGGCCTAATTAAGAAAGTTGAAGGTGAAGGTCGCCTTCGTAGAAGACTGTTTGATATGGGTGTGACTCCAGGGGCAACAGTCTATCTAAGAAAAAAAGCTCCTTTGGGAGATCCTATGGAAGTCACAATTAGAGGCTATGAATTAACACTTCGTAAAAGTGAAGCGTGCTTAGTCTACTTAGAAGTTAAGGAGGACCAATAGTATGAAGCGTTTTGCTTTAGCGGGTAATCCTAACTGTGGTAAAACCACTTTATTCAACAATTTGACAGGTAGTACCGCTCATGTCGGTAACTGGCCAGGTGTCACAGTCGAAAAGAAAGATGGCGTTTATAAGAAATTAAAAGAACATGTCGCAATTATCGACTTGCCAGGTATTTATTCCTTATCACCATATACAAGCGAAGAAGTTATTTCTCGTAATTATATTCTCGATGAGAAACCAGACTGCGTTATCAATATCGTTGACGCTACAAACCTAGAAAGAAACTTATATTTAACGACACAATTATTAGAAATTGATGTTCCATTAGTTGTTGCCGTTAATATGATGGACGTCTTGGACAAAAATGGTGACACATTAGATGTTGATGAATTATCTAAAAAGCTAGGTGTCCCAGTTGTCAAAGTATCAGCTTTAAAAGAAAACAATCTTGATGACCTTATGCAAGCGGCTTATGAAGCCTCACAAAAAGAAAGAAAAGGTCATACTATTCTTGATGATAAAGATTTATTACATTTAATTGGCGATTTATCAATTGCTTTTAAAGGTAAAAAAATCAACAATCCATTATTCCACGCTATCAAATTAGCGGAAGGTGATGAAATCGAAGTCAAAGATCACAAGGATTTAATGGAAATGGTCTCTGAATTTAAAAAGACCATCAAAAACGATGTCTTTGGTGATGATATTGAAGCTATCATCGCTGACAAACGTTACAACTACATCGCCGATAACTTCTCTAGTGTTATTACTAGAAAAGAAGTCGTTGATGAAAAAGAAGTCAAATCCACAAAGAGTGACCGCATCGATAAAGTCTTAACACACAAAGTGTGGGGCTTATTAATCTTCGCGGTTATCTTGTTCTTTGTCTTCCACTTAACATTTGCTGAAGATTTATTCTTCCTACACGCCTTTGGCGTCGAATTCACTCCATGTTTCGAGGGCTCAATTTATGAAGGCTTGTTCTGGGGTGATGGCGGTATTGCTTCTCCTGGTGTGATGCTCTTCAATTTCTTTGATATGTCCTTTTCAGGAATCATTGGAGCGGTTTCAGGGGCTATGGAAGGCAATGTTCCAGTTTGGTTCCAAGGATTTGTTTGTGATGGTGTCTTGACTGGCTTATTTGCTATCTTAGGATTCTTACCACAAATCTTATTCTTATTCCTATTCTTCTCTATTATGGAAGATACCGGATACATGGCACGTGTCGCCTTTATTTTAGATAGAATCTTCCGTAAATTCGGTTTATCTGGTAGAGCATTTATCCCAATGATCATGGGCTTTGGTTGCTCTGTTCCAGCAATGATTAATACCCGTACTTTAGCTGACGAAAAAGAAAAGACCGCAACCATTAGAGTTATTCCATTCTTCTCTTGCGGTGCTAAGTTACCAATCTTAGTGGCTATTGCTGGCGGTATTGTCGAACACTTTGGTTTTGGCAACGCCGATGTCATCACTTATTCGATGTACGTGGTCGGTATTATTGCCGCTATCACAT
>JAEEGH010026457.1_pt1 | contig 11556 bp, 12 predicted proteins | sample 9134181 | NCBI WGS metagenome assembly JAEEGH01 (sample SAMN16246544, study PRJNA631951) | gut metagenome | biome: gut microbiome; feature: rumen; material: DP-attached | host: Bos | place: Iran: Karaj | collected 2018-10 | reverse complement strand
TTTACATAGCAAGGAACGAAACCAAACTGTGTCTGGAATGCAGGCCAGCACTTGCCAGCGATTGCTACGTATTTACGATATCCCTTGTGATCTCTTACCCAATCCTTAAGTGTAAGCTCATACTGAGCAAGCTTCTCAAGAACCTCTGGCTTCTTATTTCCAGCGCCAAGCTCCTTCTCCATATCTGCAACAACCTCTGGAATACGGCTGTCACCAGCGTGCTTGTTGAATGCTTCGAAAAGATCAAGCTCTGAGTTCTCTTCGATTTCAACACCAAGGTTATAGAGCTGCTTGATTGGTGCATTACAAGCAAGGAAGTTCATTGGACGTGGACCAAAGCTGATAATCTTTAAATCTGAAAGTGCGATAACTGCACGAGCGATTGGCTCAAAGTCATGAATCATGTCAGCGCAATCCTCAGCATCACCAACTGGATACTCAGGGATATATGCCTTAACATTTCTAAGCTGAAGGTTGTAAGATGCATTAAGCATACCGCAGTAAGCATCTCCTCTACCATCTAATAAGCTATTGCCTGTCTCCTCTGCTGCTGCACAGAACATCTTAGGTCCATCAAAGTGCTTTGCAAGAAGTGTCTCAGAGATTTCTGGACCAAAGTTTCCAAGATATACACAAAGTGCATTACATCCAGCCTTCTTGATATCCTCAAGAGCCTGCACCATATGAATTTCACTTTCTACTATACATACAGGACACTCATAGATATGCTCTGAACCATACTTCTTTGTATATGCTTCGATGAGCGCCTTTCTTCTGTCTACAGATAAGCTTTCTGGGAAGCAGTCACGAGAAACTGCTACTACACCAATTTTTACATTTGGCATGTTTGTCATAGTTATTACCCTCCTTAATACTTTCAGTTGTTAAATCTCAACAAATTTTTCCTGATTTGTAAAATTATAATAGCAAACAAAAACATTTGTAGACTTTTAAATCTTTACTATGTGATGTCATTTTTTTGTCCTAATAAAAATCAGGAATAAACCATAAAGCTACACACAATGTGTAACATTGTGTATTTTTTTAGCAATATCTATTGACTTTTGTATGCTTTATCTATAGTATTTTGGTTTGTGGGAACCACAAGGAGGACATATATATATGAAAAATTTATCTAGAATCTTAGTAGCATCATTAATGGCCGCTGTACTTTTAGTAGGATGTGGAAAGCCAAAGACATTAGAGGCTTATTTCGATGAGCATGATGATGAGTGGCAGGAAATCACTGAAACATACGGTGATATGTGTGACATCGAGGTTAAGGAAAACACAATGACTTATACTTTCGATATCGGCGGTTCATATGAGGGCGAAGAAAAGGATGCACTTGCGGAGCAGTTAGAGAGCACAATGGACAGCATGAGCTCTACATTCGAATCTTCAAAAGAGTTAATCGAAAAAGAAACAGAAGTTGATGTTGAAATGGTTATCGTATACGTTGATGGTGACGGAAACGAAATCTACAGCGCAACATTCTAATTTAAAAAAGTTTGAGCATCGCAAAATTGCGATGCTCTTTTTTTACTCAATATTATAATCTGCTAACCTATCTGAAATACCATTGAAAAACTCTGCCTGCTCAAAAGAGAGCTTTATGATATCCTGGGCTTCATACATTTTTCTGCCCTTTTCCAATTTATCCTTTTTAGAAGCACATTCATGTTCAGAAGGGACGTAAAGGAAATTAATATCCATACCTTCCTCAAGATAATCTATACTGCTGTTAATAAATATCTGTCCCGGAGCGTCATTCCAATTGTGAATAGCTTTGAACTTACCTGAATAATATTTTGCAGGCAAATTGTTGTCCTGATAAATACATACTTTTTCTAGACCTTCTTTTTTGAAAATATACATTGCTAATAATGCCGCAAGCTCTTCTCCAGCAACATTTGATTGTCTAAAAAAGTCTTTGTATTCAATAGATCTGTCCATTACATATCTATATAAAGTAATTGTTTTTTGCTTTAAATTACACAGTACAACTCCATATACTATTTTTGAGCTAGCGAATTTAAGGTTTTCTCCTTCAATTCCCAAATCAATAATATCATCGCCAGCGCCCTTATTTCCGCCGCCATCAACAAAAGCTACTGCATCAAACTCTTTGGCAATATCATCAAAAACAGCTGTTTCGTTAAGATTCATGCCATATTTACGAGCCAAATTCTGAACATCATTTCTATTGGCAAAATCCTGTACATCCACAGGGTTAGAATAGGCATTTTGAAGCATTTCATCTATCAATCTGCAGGTGTCCACCCATCTATTTCTAACCTCATCCGACTGAATAGAGCATTGTTCAACCTGTCCTTTAGGATTTTTACCAATATCCACTTTTACCTTTTTTAAGTTCTCTAAAGCTTCCTTAGGTGAGACTATATTAACATCAACGTTTCCTGCTGATGCCTTTGCAGGCTTTTTTACTCCAGAATCGACTGCTGCATCATTCATGAATGCCTCCGCCTCTTCTCTAGAAGTAAATCCTTTATATTTAGCACCTGAATACCCTTTTATTAAAGGCTCCACCTGACTCCATTCACAATGGTAAATCCCAGGCTTCTTACCAACCTTTACAGCATAATACTTTTTTGCCACATTTAATCCTCGCTTTTATTTTTTCTATATTCACTAGGTAAAACACCATATTTATCTCTAAAAGCATTTGAAAAAGCTTTAGAATTTGGGAATCCATTACCAAGAGCAATGTCCACTATCTGTCCACCAGTCTCCTCTAGCTCCCTAACTGCATGTTCTAGTCTAATGCTTAAAAGATAATCCTTGAAATTAATCCCGGCATCCTTTTGAAACATTCTAGACAAATAAGATGGAGAATAATTAAACTGGTCAGCCATCATTTCAAGGGATAAAGGCTCAGCATAATGATCCTTCATATATCTAGTAATATTTGATAGCTTTTTCAGCTGTTTATTGCTGTTTAGTATTTCATCATTTACATTGAATTTGCGATATTTTGTAACAAGTAAATATAAAAGCTCGTAGTACAGGCTTAGGACCTGAAGCTTGTTTCCCTCTTCTCCGTTAGAATTAATCAAATACATTTCCTGAAGAAGTGTAAACACACGATGGTCAGATTCTCTGTCCCCATGGGAAAACCATATAAACTGATCATCTGTAAAATAATCAGCGAAAGTATCCTGCGGAATCTGAAGCACAACAGTCCTATTAGGATTCGGGGCAGAAATACTATGAACCTCGTTGCTATTTACAATTACAAACTCACCATTTGAGAGAGGAACCTTTTTGTCATGAAGACAAAACTCCAAACGACCTTCCCACACCGCAAATATTTCTATAGAACGGTGCCAATGCTTATCTCTAACATAGCCACCGTTAGCCCCCTCAAAAGAAAACAATTTGAATGGCAACCCCGCATCTGTTACCACTACCTCATGCTGATAAGACTTTAAATCCATATCAAATAATCTCCCTATAGTAGCGAAAATCACCATCTGGCTCAGAGCCAATCTGATAAAAACCTAATTTGGTCAGCAAACCTCTGCTGGCCTTATTATCAGGATCACATCGTGCGATTAAACTAGTAAGCCCATACTCTTCTCTAGCAATTTTGATTATGCATGTGCAAACTTCGTAAGCCAGTCCCCTTCTCCACATATCAGAGGCAATGCAAAAGCCCAGCTCAGCCTGATTTTCCTTTTCACAGGTCTCACGCACCTCAATCCCAGCTCTACCTATTAGTTTATTGGTAGTTTTATCAAAAATCAACCACATTCCAAAACCATATAATTTATATACATATTCAATGTAGTTTTCCTCATATTGGCGCTCTTTTTCGTACTCAAAAAGAGGTTCCATATATTCGGTGATTCCCGGCTTATTATATAGCTCAAACAAATCATCCAAATCTTTCATAGCAAATTCTCTGATATAGGTTCTTTCAGTTTGGGCTATATCAAGAGGTATCCCCATATATCTACGATAAATATTTTCAAACTCGATATCATCTACATCATCCACATCCATAAGAATATAATCGCATTTTAGATTAGAAACGCTATCATGCTCAAAAGCAGCAACTGGTAGCTTTCTCCTAAGGCATTCATCAATAACAGCCTGGCTATCTGTTATTACCAATGTTCCACTGGGATAGTCAGGCTGCAATAATTCTTTTTTAGTTATTCTTTGAATGTCCTGCAAATAAGTCAAGCTATTCTCCAACTTTCGCTAATCTCTGCTTCTGCTATTAACAATCAAAACCAATCTAGCAAGCTGTAAAATTGTAGTAAATAAAGCTGCTACATATGTAAGGGCCGCAGCCTTTAAAACCTTTTTAGCTCCTGCATGCTCTTGGCCTTCTAATATATTGTACTGATCGAGAATTCTAAGAGCTCTAGCACTGGCATCAAACTCAACAGGAAGTGTAATCAGCTGGAAGAACACTACAAATGCAAAAAGGAAAATACCAAACTGTGCAAGTGGTGTAGAACCAATAAGTAATCCAATTAAAATCACAGGCCATGATACCCATGAACCAATATTAGCAAGTGGAACTGATGCTGCTCGTAAATTAAGTGGGCCATATTCTTCCTGATGTTGAATCGCGTGTCCACACTCATGAGCTGCTACTCCAATAGCTGCTACACTAGTCTGACCATAAACTGCATCAGAAAGTCTAAGCACCTTTTCCTTTGGCGAATAGTGATCAGTAAGGTTACCACGAATTCTTTCTATTCTAACATCATAAATTCCAGCAGAATGCAAAATCTGCTCTGCAACCTGGTTAGATGTAAGACCACGATAGTTTCTCATTTTATTATATTTACTAAATGTACTCTTTACGTTAATTGTAGCAAGACCACTAATCAATGCTCCCACTAATACAAGTAAAATAGTCCAATCAAATCCATATCCGTAACCGTATCCATAACCGTAATACATTTTAAGTCCTCCTTATGTATATGAACCTTTTCTATACATAGTATATAGCTTATGCCTTTGGATTACTAATAAAAAAATATTAAATATCTATAAAAAAATCCTGCCCCGTTTGGAGCAGGATGAAAAAAACTTTGCTACGTAACATCAATTCGGCAGGTCATGGTGTAGACTTTTCCATTTGATTTTTTCATTCGTACTGTAAGTGTTGCCGTTCCCTTACCAGCAGATGTTATTACTCCATTTGAATCAACTGTAAAAACACTTGCATTCGAGGACGTATAGGTCACATTATATTCCTTATCAGTGCTATTTAAATAATCGGTGTTCAACGCCACTTGAGCAGATGAACCTGACGATAATTCATAGGATGCATCATCTGGCAAATTAATATTGCCTATATTAGTAGCATTATTGGCATAACTTCGACTACTACCACCGCTAGCTGTCTGAGTTGTAGAGGTAGTTGCTGCAGTACTTGTAGTAGCGCTAGCAGTTGTAGTTGTATCACTTGTTGAATTAGTAGTTGTTGTATCTGCAGCAGATTTTGTGCTAGCTGTATCAGTTGTTGTAGCAGTTGTGCTTGTACTATCCGTGCTACTATCAGTTGTAGCTTCAGGCTCTCCTAGCTGAATGTACATAGCAGGTCTGATTCCAGTTCCCATATAGAAAAACTGTCTATCGATAAGCTTTGTTGTGTCATTTACATATAGGCCTTTAGCTGGGTCATCATAAGAATTCGTTCTAAGTGGCCACTGGGCTGTGGTTTCAAATTTTATTTTATCCAGATTATCAGTAAATTCATCTGATGAAAGGAAGAAAATATAGTCATTGGTTGGTGTTTGGTTATTATAAATATTCATATTTAATGAATTCTTTACACCATTTGCCACATAATATGAATCCAACGTTGTGTCATGATAGAAATTCATAATACTCTTTTGAGCATCCGCAGTAGTAAGAGGTGTCTGCTGAATCATGGCACGCTCAGCTTCTGTAAAGGAATTATAGTAAAACACCTGATTTAACCAACCTCTCCAGTAACTGTCGGCCCATTGTACATATCCTGCCGAAGTCCCCGACTGAAGATAACTATTTATAATTGCCTGCTTATAGGAGGTGATAGAATTTGATGTAAGTGTTTTTCTAGCAACAACAAAGGCAATCTTTGTAGTATCGTCATATGTAAGAATGGTCCAGTTAATAATGGTGTTGTCTAGTGTGCCAAAAGCTATGTCGTCCCCCTCAGCATATGTTGAGGAACTGGCCTTTTTCTTTGCATCAGCATTTAAAGAAACACCTATTAATGCTGTACCCATGAAAATCACCAAGGTGAGTGTTAATATACGTTTTAATCTATTTATTGTTTTTCTCATAAGCGCACCTCCAAAAAGGCATAAATCGACTTACACCTTCATACTATATGTCGGCACTTTTTAAACTAAATAAATAGCAAACGTAAAATAAAAATGTCACGTTTTTGTGAAACTGGTAATTGTCTGTGTATAAATTCCTTGCTATACTTGATTGCAGTTCGTTTTTTAAGGAGTATGATAATGACTAAAAAAGATATGCTAAAATTATTGCACAATGAAGAGCCTATTCTTCGTGCTGAAATAACTGCTCTTTATTCAGTTCTTGATCACAAATTAGGCTTACACGGAGCTGAGCTTCCAATCACCTTTGGCATGGATGAGAAGGCTCTCGGTTCTTACCTACCAGCATCTTATGATAATGAAGAACAATTTCAATTCTCACTCTTTTTCATTGGCTTTTGCATGAATGAGCAAATCAGCAAAAATGATCGCATTAATCTTTACAAGCATGAATACGCACACTACATGGCACACCACCTTAGCATCCCTGACAAATATAATTGGCAGCCAGGTGTACATGGCAGTGCATGGAAGTATTGCTGTTCATTAATTGGTGCAGTTCCTTCTGATTACTATATCGAAGATGCAAGCATCAAAAAGATAGATTATGAATCAGTTCTCACACGCCCAAATGTAGACCACAATCAGGTTCGTATGTTAGATACTTACCGCACACAACGTGCTTACAAAAATATGGAAAATGCCAAGATTAAATACGAAGTTGGCGACACTGTTAGTCATCCAAAATTCGGCGAAGGCACAGTTAAAGAAATCGAGCAGCAGCCATCATCTGTAAGACTTCACATTTTATTTGGCGAAGAAATCAAAATCATTGACCAGAAATGGTTAGTAAAGACTGGATACAAAAAAGTTGCAGAGCGCTAAGCGTTCTGCAACTTTTTTAATACCTCATCGAGAGTTTGCTCTAAATCAAGACCTCCTTCATCAACAATTACATCTGCATATTTTTCATATAGCGGTATGCGTTCATTGTAGAGAGCCTGTAAATCCTGTCCATCCTTTAAGACAACACCACGTCCCTTAAGGCTGCCAAGTCGACTATCAAGGGTTTCATAATCAAGCTTTAGGTATACAACAGTTCCAATTTCCCTTAGATGCTCCATAGCTTCCTTGCCATAAATAACGCTTCCGCCTGTTGCTATAACTGTCTTACTAGTTTGAATGTTTGCATTTACTTGATTTTCAATTGCCAAAAATCCATCCACGCCCTTGCTTGCAATAATATCCTTTAACAGCTGCTTCTCCTGCTTTTGGATAAGCAAATCTGCATCAACGAACTCGTATCCTAACTCCTTTGCAAGCACTACACCAAGTGTGCTTTTGCCAACTCCTGGCATTCCGATTAAAACTATGTTGTCTCTCATGGCCTAATACTCCTGTACAAATTTAAGAAACATTATGCCATAAAAGCCTTAGGTCTTTCAATAATAAATAATTAAAAAAAATCCTAGGATTGCTCCTAGGATTTAAACCTGTTTATTGCTGTAGTATTGCCTGAACCTGATCTCTCTTTTCAAATAAAACACAACCACCTACATGGTCATCCATTAATATATCTGTATCCTGCAATACCTTGAACAAGCGTGAGGAAATAGCCCCCTTAAGAGATGCGTCTCTAACATTTGTATCTGAATAAGGTGAAAATGGACAAGGCTCTGCTCCACCATGAGAATTGATATGGAAGAAACCTCTACCTGCTGCCACACAGCCTCCTGAAGATTTTTCATCTCCTGGGAAGGAAATAAACACCATTTCCTGATACTGTTCTCTTAGCTCAGCTATTCTTGCTCTAAGCTGCTCCTCTTGCTCCTCTGAAAGCGCCAAATTCTTGCTCTCATCCGACACTGGAACATATTCTACATATATTACAGCCTTGCAGCCATAACCGCCCAGCATTGATACAAAGTCGTCAGAAAGAACATCATCAAAATTGTCGGTAGTTACTGTAACTGAATTTCCAAAAATCAAATGCTTTTCTTTAAACTTTTCCATATTGGAAATTAGTTTGTCATAAATGCCATCGCCACGACGATTATCAGTAGCTTCCTTGTGTCCCTCAATACTCATTATTGGAACAAGATTGCGATGCTTATTAAACATCTCAAAATACTCATCACTAATGAATACACCATTTGTAAAGATTGGGAAAAGGATATCCTTGTATTCCGCAGCGGACTTTATAACATCCTTGCGGAGAAGTGGCTCTCCGCCAGCTAAAAGAATAAAGCTAATTCCTAATTCTTTTGCTTCAGCAAATACATTTCCCCATTCCTCGCCAGTCATCTGGTCAACTGGTGCACAATCTTTAGTTGCTTCATTTTGTCTAGAATAGCAACCTGCGCAGTGAAGATTACAGTTGCTTGTAATGGAAGCAATCAAAAATGGGGGTACATGTAAGCCCTCATTTTTGTATTTAAGCCTAATGCTTGATGCCTTTTTAGAGGCTGCCGCAAAGGTAGCCATAAAAATACTCTCAGCTGGGTCCTTTAACGTGGCACGAAGGGAATCCTTCACTATTCGCTCTACGCCCTTTGTCATGTAGCCCTGAATGTCAAAATTTTTATCTTTCATAATTCAAAAAATGTCTGCATACTCTCCTAATAAATCAACATCACCTCTCAGTGAATCCGCCTCTGTTATTTCTCGAATAACCTTGCAAGGAACACCTGCAGAAAATGTCCCTGAGGGAATATCCTTTGTTACCACTGAGCCTGCACCTATGACACAATCATCTCCTATGCTAACACCTGGACATACTGTGACATTTGCACCGAACCAACAGTTATTACCAATTGTGACCGGCTTTGCATAGCAAAAGCCCTTTCTCATTCCATTTGGTAATTCTCTGGCCTTTCTCTCCTGGGCAATCATTGGATGAACGGGAGTAACAATTGTAAGCCCTGGGCCAAAATTATTGTTATCTCCTATGGTCACTGAGCCATCATCCTGAATAGTAGTATTAAAATTGAAAAAGCAGCCTGAGCCAATATGAGTGTGACGACCGTAATGTATGTAAATTGGTCCTTGAAAGAAATTTTTCTCTCCCATATCTGGAAACAAAGCTCTAAGAATCTCGTTCCTTTTTTCGGTCTCATCCTCATGAAGAATATTGTAATCCACGCTGAGATTATGTGCTTTTAGTTTCATCGCTACCAGCTCTGAATCACCAGGTGTGTACAGCTTCCCACTGAGTATCTTTTCTTCCTCATTCATATTGCTCTGTGCCCCCTATTTAATACCTACTCTTCTGCAATATCTATTGCGCACAATTATATTTTATCATGTTGATTTATTTTTTCAAGTAAGAAAAACTGTTTATTCTGACTACAATTTAAATATTCTATCTACCGCCTGCATTACTCTGCTTAAATTTCTGATGTCCTCTACAACATCACCAGTCTCTAGTGAATGATTAGCATTAGGAATTATGGCATAAGTAAGCGACATCTGATCACACAATTGCTCAAACATCTCTGTATCACAGAGGGGATCAGCACTACCATGGAAAATAAGTCCTTCGCAGGCACCTAAAAATGCAAATGTCTCTGGTATAGGTGTATAAACAATCATTTCAGCGTCAATTTCGTATGTCATAGCATATTTAGCCATAAGGGCTGTGCCAATGCTTTTTCCCACAAAAATAACTCTATCGTACTGCTCAAAGTTAATATCCTTAAGGGTCTTATCCACTTGCAAAAAAGCATCATCCAAGGCAGCCATTGCCTTCTTAGCATCAAACTCTCTAGATGATTTAAACTCTGCTATATCGTATTTCACTTCACGAATTTCGTAGTCATAATTCTTTGCTATTTTCTTTGTGTAGTAGAGCAATGGTTTATCACTGTGATACCCAACTCCAGGGAAAACTACAACTAACTTCTTTTCCATGATTTCTCCTATTATTTAAACTATTGTTAAATTCGCAATCTTACTGATGGCATGAACCATGGTGGCAAGTATGACCTGCCTCATGCTCGTGATCATGATGGCTACAGTTAGCCTCTCCAACAGCAGCAAGTGTTCCATTAATAAATGAAGCTACTACCTCGTCTGTGTTTCCAGAAGCCCCTGCATAAAGCTTAATGCCAGCCTCCTGAAGTGCCATTACAGCACCGCCACCGATACCACCACAGATAAGTGTATCTACATCAGCGATACGAAGAACACCAGCTAAAGCGCCACAGCCCTCTCCATTTGTGCTAACAATAGTAGAGTTAACTACCTTGCCATCCTCAATATCGTATACCTTGAACTCTTCTGTTCTTCCAAAATGTCCAAATACGTTTCCATTATCATAAGTTACTGCTACTCTCATTATTGTATCTCCTTTTACCTCTACATTTATATCAGAAAACTCTGGATTAGGATTCATCTCCACATTACCACCGGAAATACGAATACGCATTCCATTTACCAATGCTTTTGCAATTTTCCTTCGGGCGCTCTCATACATAGCAGTCACAGTTGTACGTGACACACCCATACTAGCCGCGCACTCCTCCTGATTCATGCCCTCTGCATCCAACAGTCTAACTGTTTCATACTCATCAAGAGATAAGGTCACAGTCTCAAACTCTAGAGCATCTGTGTTCTCAGGCACAAAACTATAGTGATCTGGAAAACTATTAATTTTTCTACGCTTTGGTAATCTAGGCAAAACTATCCCTCCATTTTTCTGACATATGTCAGATTAAAATATATCATTTATATTGACATATGTCAAAAACTTTCAAAACCTTATCACCTATTACAACACGAAAAAAGCCTTCAGACGAATCTGAAGGCTTTCATTGCTGAGGCTGAGGAGGCTCGAACTCCCGACAACCTGATTAAAAGTCAGGTGCTCTACCAACTGAGCTACAACCCCATATTTAATTAGTTGACTGACCAAGCCGCAATAAAAAAGGCATAGACCAGAAACTGGGCTAGCTGGATTCGAACCAGCGAATGCCAGAATCAAAATCTGGTGCCTTACCGCTTGGCGATAGCCCAACGTGCGATGTTGCTATCGCAACAGGGTGGGTAGAGGGGTTCGAACCCTCGACCTTCGGAACCACAATCCGACGCGCTAACCAGCTGTGCCACACCCACCATATCATTAACTTGTTTAATAAAACAAGAATGTTCGCCTGTTTCAAAACAGTAAACTGTTTTAGGCTCTACAATGTCTTTGCGATAGTAGGCTTTCAAAAACATTGTTAAATGTGCCAGAAGGGATTCG
>JAEEGH010026456.1_pt1 | contig 11557 bp, 12 predicted proteins | sample 9134181 | NCBI WGS metagenome assembly JAEEGH01 (sample SAMN16246544, study PRJNA631951) | gut metagenome | biome: gut microbiome; feature: rumen; material: DP-attached | host: Bos | place: Iran: Karaj | collected 2018-10 | reverse complement strand
GTTACAAAGTCTACCGCCCCCTTCTCCATGGCCCGTATCGTGACATCCGCGTTCTCCGTGGTGTCTGTACTGACCATGATGATGGTGGTCTGAATACGCTTCTCCCGAAGCTTGTCCAACAGCTCAAGTCCGTTCATGCGCGGCATATTGACATCCAAAAGCACGCCGTCGTACTTATTAGCTGTCAGTTTTTCCAGCGCTTCCTGCCCGTCCCTGCAAACATCCGCTGCGACAAAATTTGCATCCGAGTTGATTATATCACAGAGAACCCTTCTCATGAGTGCAGAGTCATCAACTACTAAAATATTTTTTTTCATGGCCTCTAATTCCCGCTCTTTCTATGTTTTCTTTCTTCCAAGAAGATGAACTGAACGATAGCTTCGCTGATCCTCCGGTTCGAATTTACAAAGGAGATCCGGCATCTCGAACCCGACGTGGACAAAAGCTTCTCTGCCGAGAGCACCCTGCCGGGGATCATGATCTGCTGGTCCTTCTGATCGGACTGAAGATGGATGCACATCAGAAGGTACTGATTCACTTCCAGCTCCGCCTCGGTAACGAACCGCGCTCCCCCGCCGCTGATGTCCACGGTAGTGGCTTTGATCTCCTGGTCGGCCTCATCCTTTTGTATCAGATCCGCCAGGATCTTTTCGGAGCTGCCGAGCCGGCTCTGCTCCTCGGTGATCTTCCAGAAGTACACATCCATGGAGCAGGCTAATCTAAAGAACTGCCTCCGCTGGAACCGTTCGAGCTCCGACCTGAGCCTTGCCAGGATCACGAACCGGTTCTCGGATTTATACCGCTCCAGAATGATTCCTTCCGCCTTGTGCATCGAATAGTTCCTGTCGATGAAGATGAACTCATATCTGAGCTCCAGCGGCAGAAGCACGAGCTTTCCTCCGTTCATGGGCATCGCCATTTCGAGATCCCCGTTGTCCTTGACATCCAGGATCTGGCTGCTGAAAACCCTTGCCTTGGTCCCCGTCTTATTCTCTTGTGCCACCTCCATCTGTATGCGGATCTCTACCTTGTCGCCCACATGCAGCATTCCTCGGATCATGCGTGTAAACGCCCTCCTGTTAAAACAATTATTACCCGGTAAGCTTTCCCGGTGATCATCTTGTAAATATGCCGGTCAAGATCCCGGCGATCCCTTTTCGGATCACAAAGCTTTCGCTCTCATCCTGCAGAAGGTTTTTGGCCAGAAGTTCAAAGGCTTTTGCCGATTTGGACTCCGGCGAATATAAAGAAACCGTCTTCTGCGCTCTCACTGCCTTCTCCAAAACAGGATCCTGAGGGATCAGCCCGAGATAGCTGATCTCCCCCTTCAAGAACTGCCGCACCACGGCCTCCAGTTTATCATAAACCGCCAGCCCGTCTTCCGTGGACTGCGCTTTATTCGCCACGAGCCTTACCTTCGTCCCCTTCTCTTCAAATCCGGGCGAACGATACAGCGCCTTCATCAAAGAATACGAGTCCGTCAGAGACGAGGGTTCCGGCGTAGTCACAAGAAGGACCTCCGGTGACGCCAGCACAAATTCCATGACCGAATCCGAGATCCCGGCGCCGGTATCGATGATCACCACATCCGTAAGCTGGTCCAGTTCCGTCAGGCTTTTGATGAGAAAGGTCAGCTGCTCCTTGTTCAGGTTATTTAAGCCTACGATCCCGGAGCCGCCGGAAATAAATCCGATATCGATCGGTCCCGGCGTGATGATGTCTTTAATAGAACGCCCCCGGTAAATAAGATCGCTAAGATTATATTTCGGTATGGAGCCGAACATGACCTCCACATTGGCAAGGCCGATATCCGCGTCAAAAATGATGACACGCTTCCCCTTTTTCCGGAGCTGTACCGCCATATTCACGGCCACGTTGCTTTTGCCGACGCCGCCTTTTCCGGAGGTCACCGTGATCACCCTGGCTTTGGAGTTTTCGGAGAGATTATGTTCTCTCACCGCATTTCGGAGGTTGGTTGCCTGATCCATCCTATTTTCCTCCCAAAATGCTCTTCACGATCTTTTGCGTATGGAAGACCGAAATGTCGTCGGGCACGGTCTGCCCATCGGTCACATAACTCATTTCCGCTCCGGAGTGAAGGCGCACATTTAAAAGCGCGCCAAAGGTTTCCGTTTCATCCAGCTTCGTAAAGATCAGCTTATAGTCGGAAATTTCCCGGTACATATCGGCGATCTCATAAAGATCCCGGCACTTCGTGGCAGCGGACAGGACGAGATAAACCTCCTTCCCGTCACCGCCTTCCACGGCTTCTATGAGTTCTCTTGTATCCTTTCTCTGCGCTTCGTTCCGATGGGAAAATCCCGCCGTATCCACGAGCACAAGGTCATAATCCTTAAACTTCGCGAGCCCGTCCTTAAGCTCCTTCGGGCTGTAGCAGACCGTCAGCGGGCTGTCTAAAATATTGGCATAGGTTCTGAGCTGCTCCGCCGCGGCGATCCTGTATGTATCCGCGGTCAGAAACGCCACCTTTTTCCCCTGCTCCACCTTCATCTTGGAAGCGATCTTCGCGATGGTCGTTGTCTTCCCCACCCCGGTCGGTCCGATGAAAAACGCGACCTTCGGCTTCTTTCCGGAAAGCTCGATGGGTTTCGGCGTACCGAATTTTAAGATCAGCTTCTGATAGATATTGGAAAGCAGAAGATCCACGCTGCTCTTCCCCGAAACGGCTTTTTCCATGTCGTCAATGATCTCATTGGCAAAACGTTCATCGACTTCGTTATCCAAAAGCACGCCGTATAAGGTCTTCAAAAACCGCACGCCGTCGTTTCCGGGATCCGGAGAAGGTAAGGGCTGTGGCTGCGGCTGCGGCTCCTTTGGCGCCTCTTCTTCTTTCTTCGGTTCGGTTATTTTTTCTTCTTTTTTTTCTTTATCTTCTTTGATCTGTTTTTCCAGAAGGTCCTGGAGATTTTTCAGCCGTTCCCTGATCTCCGGGTCTTCTGTCTCCTTTTTTTCCGCAGGCTTTGTTTCCACGGGGATCTTGATCGGTTCATCCGCGGAAAGCCGGATGGATTCCGGCCGCAGCGGCGGCGGATTTTTCAGCTTGGGCATCGGCGCGTTGTACTGCTCCCGCTCTTCCACGGCTGCCGTCACTTCATACGTGCTGGCCTTAAAAGAAGAGAGAAACCCCTTCGCCTTCACTTCCCTCACGCTCATGATCACGGCGTTCGGGCCCATGGCCTTTTTCGCCTTTTCTACGGCTTCGCTTTCTGTTTTCCCCTGAAACTTATTGATCGTCATATCACTTTATCACACGGTTATGATCCCGATGGATTGCAGCTCCACGTTGTTGTCCACTTCGTTATAGCTTACCACGATGAGATCCCTGAAGTAATCCTCCGTCAGTTTCTTAAAATACATACGGACGATAGGCGACGTCACCACGATCGGGATCTTCCCAAGCTCCGTCATCTTGTCCGTTTCCGTTTTCACCGACTCCATCAGCGCCCTGGTCTTTTCGGGATCCATGGTCAGATACGCTCCCTGTTCCGTCTGCTTGACCGAGCCCATGATCTCCTGCTCCACCTTCGGATCCAGCGTCAGCACACTGGACGGTTCGTTCGGCGGAAAATACTTGCTTGAGATCGCGCGTTTTAAGCTCTGCCGCACATATTCCGTAAGGATGTCCGTATCCCTTGTGGTCACTGCATGATCCGCGAGAGATTCAAAGATCGTCAAAAGATCACGGATCGAGATCCCTTCCGCCAAGAGATTTTGCAGCACCTTCTGCACCTCGCCGAGGCCGAGAAGCCGCGGCACAAGGTCTTCCACGAGAACAGGATTGCTCTCCTTCAGATTGTTCACCAGGTTCTGCACTTCCTGGCGCGTTAAGAGTTCCGCGATATGCGCCCGGATCACCTCTGTCAGATGCGTCGCTATGATCGACGGCGGATCCACCACGGTGTACCCCGCGGATTCCGCCCGCTCACGCTGGCCCTCCGTGATCCATTGCGCCGGCAGTCCGAACGAGGGCTCCGTTGTCGGGATACCCGAGATCACTTCCTCCACATAGCCCGGATTCATCGCCATGTAATGATCAAACATGATCTCGCCTTCCGCCACCTGAATCCCCTTGATCTTGATGATATACTGGTTCGGATTCAGCTGGATATTATCCCGTAACCGGATGATCGGCACGACGGTTCCGAGTTCAAGCGCCACCTGTCGCCGGATCATGACAACGCGGTCCAAAAGGTCGCCGCCCTGACTCACATCCGCCAGGGGGATGATCCCATATCCGAATTCCAGTTCGATCGGGTCCACAGAAAGCAGGGATACGACATTCTCCGGTCGTCGTATCTCCTCGGCCTCTTCTTCTTCGGCCTGCACCTCCTCTTCCACTTCTTTTACATTGATGTGCTTGTTCATCTGCACCCCCGTGATCACAAACACAAGGCCCAGCGCGATAAACAGCACGATATTCAGAGGAGTAAAGACTCCGAGAAGCATCAGCACGGCTCCCACAAGGATCAGAACCTTCGGGACACCGAAGAGCTGTCCCACGAGCACTCCCGAGAAGTCCGCTTCCTCAGCGCCCTTCGTAACAAGAATACCGGTGGACAGCGATATGACCAGGGACGGGATCTGTGAGGAAAGGCCGTCACCGATGGTCAGCACCCCGTAGTGCTGCAGCGCTTCCGTGGCTTCCATCCCCTGGTTCGTAATACCGGTCACAATGCCTCCGATCAGGTTGACGAAGGTAATGATCAGGCCGGCCGTGGCATCTCCCTTTACATACTTCGTGGCACCATCCATGGAACCGAAGAAGCTGGATTCCTTCTGGATCTTGTCACGCCGTCTTTTTGCTTCCGCGTCATCAATGGCTCCCGTATTCAAGTCCGCGTCAATAGCCATCTGCTTACCGGGCATAGCGTCCAGAGTGAAACGGGCGGTAACTTCCGACACACGCTCCGAACCTTTGTTGATGACCACGAACTGAATGATCACAAGGATGATGAAGATGATCGCGCCGATGACCAGATCGCCGCCGCCGACGAACTGACCGAAGGTCTTAACCACGTTTCCGGGATCCCCTGTCGTAAGGATGAGACGCGTCGAGGACACGTTCAGCGAGATACGGAAGATCGTGGTAAACAGCAAAATCGTCGGGAAGTTGGACATGTCCAGAACTTCCTTCACAAAAAGGCAGTTGAAAAGAACAACGAAAGCGATGGAGAGATTGATGGCCAGCATGATATCGAGCATGAAGCTCGGTATCGGGATGATAAAGAACAGAATGGCTGACAGAAGATATAAGCCGATCCCGACATCTGCTTTCTGTATCCCGAATCTCGACAGCATCCCTCTCCCCTCCTTTCGTAAGTTTTTTATGCCACCCAAGCAGCCGGCAGCTTTCTATCACCCCGCTCGCAGGTTGTAGATCATCGCGAGAACTTCCGCGACTGCCTGGTAGAGCTCCGGCGGGATCTCCTCGCCGATCTCCACTGTCTGGTAGAGCATACGGGCGAGCGGCTTATTCTCCACGATCTGGACGCCGGCTTCCTTCGCGGCCTCCCTGATCTTCAGAGCGACGTAATCTTCGCCCTTGGCGAGAACAACCGGCGCGCTCTCCTGTTCTGTATCATATCGGAGCGCAACGGCCAGGTGCGTCGGGTTCGTGATGACCACGTCCGCCTTCGGAACGTCCTGCATCATACGCCGCATGCTGGCTTCACGCATTCTCTGTTTCTGTTTTCCCTTGACCTCAGGATCTCCTTCAGAGTTCTTGTACTCGTCCTTGACTTCCTGCTTGGTCATCATGAGTTCCTTATGGAACTTCTTTTTCTGGTAGAAAAGATCAAAAAATCCGATGGCAAGGAACACGGCGGCGATCTTGGTCCCGGCGTCCAAGATGACCTCTCCGATCAGGCTGACCGCATTCATGAGGTCAATATCAAAGATCACCAGCAGTTTATTCGCATTGTCCGCGAGCGTCGTATAGGCGATCACTGCGATCAGCGCGATCTTTGCGATCGAGAGCAAAAGCCTCATGATCGCGTCCTTATTGAATAATCTTTTTATACCGCTGGCCGGGTTCAGCTTGCTCAGCTTCGGCTTCATGGGGTCTGTCGTGATCTTGAAACCGAACTGCAGGACATTGATCAAAATGGCAACCAGAACGCCGACGGCCAAAAACGGCGCGATCATCAACAAAATCCGCAGCAGGGTGTAGATAAACATCCCCCGGACCGTCATGCTTGAGATCCCCTCTCCCATGGACGCGTTCAGAAGGAAATCAGGGATCTGGTTCCATGTCGCTTTGAACACCTCCTGAAAGTTGTTTCCGAGTGTTCCGACAAAAACGCGAAGGATCACAAACAATGCCAACAGGGACACCGCATTCGCGAGTTCCTGGCTCTTTGCCACCTGCCCTTTCTTTCTGGTGTCATTTTTCTTCTTGGCAGTAGGTTCTTCGGTCGCGTCATCATTGGCAAAGAACTGCAGATTGTAGTGAAGAAAAAAATACTCTTTTTCCATCTATCCGCCCATCATCTCCACCGAAGTGACCATCATCTTATGGATCTCGGTATTGATAAAATCCGCTACATGCGGCAGTACCTGCACCGTCAGGATCAGGATCAGAAAACCCGTCAGGACCTTCAGCTGCATACCGACGGAAAACATGTTCATCTGGGGCGCCACCTTGGCCATGATCCCGAGGATCGCATTCAGGATCATGATACAGGCAAAGACCGGAAGCGAGATCCGGAATGCCAGAATGAACATGTCGGCCAGAAACCCCAGGATACCGGTCAGCATATCCTCTCTCACGATCACCACCTGCCCTACCGGGACCAGTTGATACGCTTCCGTAAGCGCCTTTACCAGGTATCGGTCCAGCCCCGTGACAAGCAGGAGCAAAAACACAACGTAGTTGTAAAACGTACCGGTAATGGAGTTCTGTGTCTGCGTCATCGCGTTATATTCCTGGGCCATGGCCAGTCCGATGTGCTGATCGATAAACTGCCCTGCCAGAGCGATGATATACGTACAAGCATTGGTGAGAAAACCCATGACCAGACCGAACAACGCCTCTTTCACGAGAATGACCGCAAATCCGATCACGTCCACATACTCAAGCCTGCCTCTTGGCATCGTCGTATACAGAAGAACCGATGTGAAGAAGGCCAGGCCCACCTTCACCCTTGCGGGTATGCCCTGCATAGAAAAAAGCGGCGCCGCAAACAGAAAACTGGCAACCCTCACCAGGATCGCGAGGAAATATTCAAAATCATACAAAGAAAAGTGGTAGACCACCATATCTCATTCTCTAGTTCAGGTATAATGCAAAATTCGTCCAAAGATCAGACATATACCCGGACATATTGTCCATCATCCAGGCCCCGAGGAGCATCATGGTCACAAAAGCCGCAAGGATCTTCGGCACGAATGTCAATGTCTGTTCCTGAATGGAGGTGATGGTCTGAAAGATAGAGATCACAAGCCCCACCACAAGAGAGACCAGAAGGATCGGCGCCGCCGTGGTAATGACGGTCATAAACGCCTGCTGTGTGATATCCAGTACTTCACCCTGTGTGATCACTTTTTACACTCCCCCTTTCTGTCAGTAAAACGTTTTGACCACGTTTCCGATAACGAGGTCCCAGCCGTCCGCCAAAATGAACAGCAATACCTTAAATGGCAGCGATATCGTCGTTGGCGGCAGCATCATCATACCCATGGACATCAGCACCGAACTCACCACCATGTCGATGACGATGAACGGGATGTAGATCAAAAAACCGATCACGAACGCCTGTCGGAGTTCGCTTAAAATAAAGCCCGGGATCAAAACCATATTCGGTATATCGTCCGAGGTCTCATACGTGATCCCGCCGATCTCGCAGAAAAGATCGATATCCTTTTCCTTGGCCTGGCTCAGCATGAAATCCCTGAGTGGCTGGATCGCCTCTTGCATGGCCTCTTCCTGCGTGATCTCCCCGCGGTCCAGAGGCTGGATCGCATTTTCGTTGATCTGCGAAAAGGTGGGATACATGATGAAGAAGGTCAAGAACAACGCTAGCCCTACCAAAACCTGGTTCGGGGGCGCCGTATTGGTACCCATAGCCGTACGCAGGAAATGCAGGGCTACGATGATCCGCGTGAAGCTGGTCAACATGATCACGATCGCCGGCGCTATGGAAAGCACCGTAATGACGATCAGGATGCGGATCGGCGCAGCCAGCGATCCTTCATCATTGTTATAAATAATGGCAAACCCATTATTGATATCTTCGGTTGCCCGGCGGACCGGTTCTCCGTTGCTGTTCTCCACCGTAAGTTCCGATATGTCTTCCGGCTGCGGAACAGCAGCTGCGTATACGTGGATCGGTGCCATGCCGAGCATCACAAACAGCAGAAATACAATAAACTTTCTCATGGCCTACGACCGCCTTTTCGGGAGATGATCCTTAAAACTTTGGACAGCATTGCTGAACACGTCGTGGAAGGCTCTTTTTGCCGCCGGTGTCGGCGGCTGGTTCATCTCCTCGACTTCTTCTTCCGTCAGGGTGGTAAGAAGGGTGATCCCTTCCTTCCCATGCGCCACCACAAGGTACTGATGACCGGCCTGAACGATCTGCACATAAGTATTCTGGGAAAGCTTCAGCGTCTCCAGAACCTTAAGATTTCGGTTCGAGGTCTGTACCTTCTGGTAACCCGCGACAAACCGCGTGGTGTAATACGTGGCAATCAGCACGATCACAAAGATCACAATGATCCCCAGAAGCTGCAGGAAGCTTCCCACACGCCCGCCGCTACTGATCAGCAGAGTCACGAATCTTACCCTACGACCTTTTTCACTGCCTCCAGAACTCTTTCTGCCTGGAACGGCTTCACGATGAAGTCCTTTGCGCCGGACTGGATCGCTTCAATAACCATGGCCTGCTGACCCATGGCGGAGCACATGATCACCGTAGCGTTCGGATCTCCTTCTTTGATCTTCTTCAAAGCCTGAATGCCGTCCATTTCCGGCATGGTGATGTCCATCAGAACAAGATCCGGTTTTGTTTCGTTATACTTCTCCACCGCCTTGGCGCCGTTTTCGGCCTCGCCGGCGATGTTGTAACCGTTCTTGGTCAGGATGTCCTTGATCATCATCCTCATGAAAGCTGCGTCGTCACAAATCAAGATGTTCTTAGCCATTTTCAGATCTCCTTATCTTAAAAATTTAATCCTTTATTGTTAACAGCACCGGATTTTTACGTCCGATACTGTGGACTGCCTTACTTTATAATTTCCGTGAGCCGGACACCGAAGCTTTCTTCGATGACCACCACTTCGCCCTTGGCCACGTATTTCCCGTTGACCAGGATATCCACCGGTTCTCCTGCCAGCTTGTTCAGCTCGATGATCGTGCCGGGCGAGAAATCCAAAATATCCGAGATGGATTTGCTCGTGCGTCCCAGCTCCACCGTGACCTCCAGGGGAACATCCATGATCAGATTGATGTTCTCTTTCTGGAGCATCGGGTTCAGCTCGCCGGTAAACGGAACGAACTGGGCCGGCTGTACATTCACCGGAGCCCCGTACATGGACATGTCGACGGGCATCATCGGCTGCTGCATGGGCATGCCCTGCGGCGGCGGTGCTGCTGCCTGCGGCATCGGAGCAGGGCTCGGAGCCGCTGCTGCGGGCGCGGGAGCAGGTGCCGGAGGAGGCGGGGCTGCCGCCGCGGCCGTGGCTGTATCTGTTGCCACGGTATCCGAATCCGCCATCATGTTTCCGGTAATGCTCTCACACATCTCATGTGCAAAGCTGTACGGGTACAGCTGCATGATCTCCGAATCCACCAGGTCACCGATCTGCATTTTGAACGATATCTTTACGAACCGGCCGCTTAAGAAGGCGTCGATCTCTCCTTCGTCCTCCGTAGCGTTCAGATCGATCAAGTCCGCCACAGGGGGCGAGATATCGATCATCTTGTTCAGCATCGAGCTCAAGGAAGTGGCTGCCGAACCCATCATCTGGTTCATGGCCTCGCTGATCGCGGACAGGTGAAGCTCCGTCAGCTCCCCGTCGGTGTTGGTCCCGTCGCCCCCCATCATGAGGTCCGTGATCACCTTTACATCGGCCTCCCTAAGAACAAGTATATTACTGCCGTCAAGTCCCAGGGTATACCCGATCCGGATGAACACGCAGGGGCGCTCATATTTCTCCGCGATATCCTTCCATTCCGCCTCTGTTACGACCGGTGTGGAGATCTCCACCTTTCGGTTCACCAGCGAGAACAGTGTCGTGGACGCCGTCCCCATGCTGATGTTACTGATCTCTCCGATCGTATCTTTTTCGATGTCGGTGAGGGATTCTCCCCCGCCGCCTCCACCGCCGTCCGTGGCAACGTCGCCTCCGCCGTTCAGGAGCGCATTGATCTCTTCCTGAGATAAAACACCATCCATACGCTTCCTACTCCTCTCTGATCACCGAAGTCACCCGGACGGCATAGGAATCTCCCGACGCACCGGGCAATGCAGTGAACTTCTGTATGTTGCCAACATAGATATCCAGCTCGTCATCCACCTTCGTGTTGAGACGGATGATATCTCCCACCTGAAGGTTGATGAAGTCGTTAACATTGATGCTGCTGTTGCCGAGGATCGCTTTGATGGGCACTTTGACCCGGTTCACAAGGGTCTCCAGGACCTCGGAATAATCCTCGTCATCGCTTTCCTGCATGGAGCTGAACCAATACTTGGTATTCAGTTTCTCCATAACGTCTTCCAAAGTGATATACGGAAGACAGACGTTCATAAGGCCTTCCACATCCCCGATCTTGAGGTTGATGGTCACGATGGCGATCATCTCGGTCGGGGAAATGATCTGCGCGAACTGGGAGTTCGTTTCGATCCGTTCCAGCCTCGGATTTAAGTCTACAACGTTTTTCCAGGGCTCTCTGAGAAGGTTCACGCAGACCGTCATGATGCGGTCGATGATCAAAAGCTCGATCTCCGAGAAATCCCGGTTCTTTTCCAAAGGTTTGCCCGGGCCTCCCAGCATCCGGTCCACCATCGAAAAACCAAGGTTTGCCGCCAGTTCCATGATCACATTGCCCGGCAGCGGCGAAAAGTTCACGATCCCGAGCAGCACCGGGTTACTCAGCGCGTTTGAAAACTCGGAGTAGGTAACTGCTTCGGAGTTCATCACGTCCACCTGCACGGCCTTGGAAAGGTACACGGGCAGGTTGGTGGACAAAAGCCGCCCGTAATGCTCGAATATGATCTCCAGTGTCCTTAAGTGTTCCTTCGAGAACTTGGACGGACGGGCAAAGTCGTAGTTCTTGACCTGCTTTTCATCCGTGTCCTTGATGTCCTCGACATCCAGTTCACCGGTGCTCAGGGATTTCTGGAGATTATCTCTTTAGCGTTGAGTTAATCCGTCAGTCACGTCGTCTCGGGCTTCGCTTACGCTCGGTCCGTGATGGCACGGACCTCACAACCGCTCCGCCGCTCCTCCTCTCTGCGAAAAGCAGGCTTTTCGCAGTCTATGCAAACTTTCCATTACTGATAAGAAATATTTGAGAAGCCTACATCCACAATGAAGT
>JAEEGH010026455.1_pt1 | contig 11557 bp, 4 predicted proteins | sample 9134181 | NCBI WGS metagenome assembly JAEEGH01 (sample SAMN16246544, study PRJNA631951) | gut metagenome | biome: gut microbiome; feature: rumen; material: DP-attached | host: Bos | place: Iran: Karaj | collected 2018-10 | reverse complement strand
CTCCACGCGCACCGCGGTGCAGTCGGACGGCAGAGGTGGCGTGAGCGCCGCGATGGACTGTCCCTCCGTCCTACCCGAGAGCGACCACACCGGCACGTACACGGATCCCTTCGCCCACGTCACGAGCGAGGGGTTCGCCGTCGCCCGCACGAAGTCCGTCGCCGTGAGGTGGATCGGCGCGTTTCCTGAAAACGCCGTGACAGCATACATGGTCGCTGCGCACCAAACTATCATTTTGTCTTTCATGGTTTTCTCCATTAGCAGTAACCGCAGGTCGACCTTCGCAATAGGTCAGCGGAAGATGAGGATCGTGCCGCGCGAAGCGATGACGAGCATCAGCGTGTTGCCTTCCTTGCGCAGGAAGGCGGCCTGAGAGGCGTATGGCGAGACGCATGTCCATTGGCCGCCGAATGTCAACTCCGCCGCCGTGACGAGGGGATAGCTCCCGATCTGCAGGTTCTCCGTCGCGCCCGTGAACGTCACCACGCCGCCGGCCGACGCGTCAAACGCGCCCGTGACCGTCAGCGAGGCGATCGATCCGTCCGCCGCCACATCCGCCGTCAACACGCCGCCGCCATCCGCGATCTTGATTCCGCCGTCGACCGTCCCGGAGCCAGAAAGCGCGGAAACCGTCATCGGCGCGCCGCCAAACAGGGAGAGCGTGGCGCCGGCCGCCACGGAAAGCGCCCCGGCCTCGGCCGGACGGCGGTACGGTCCCCCGTGGTTGAACCACTTGAGGAGAAGATGGCTCTCCGCGTCGGCAACCTCGTCAGGCGTGAGGACGCGCTCGTAGTAGGCGATCTCGCCCAGCTCCACGCCGCCCCAGGACTGCGCATAGTGGATGCCGCCGAGCGTGTCCGACTCCATGCTGTGCGCGGTGATCGTCTTCACCGAATAAAGGTCGTATCCTCCGCCCATCGGCTCCGTCTTCTGGTTCACCACCACGCCGTTCTTGCGGAACTCCGTCTTCTCGGGGTTCGCGATGTTGCTCATCTGGCTGCTGGTATTGCCGCTCGTTGTGACGAGCGGGAGCGACGGATCGCCTGGATGCGCCTGCACATCACGCCAAATGCCGATTGCTGTGTTGTTGGCAGTACGAGAGGAAAGGCTGTCATTCCGTCCCGCCGTGCCGCCCAAAATCGTGTTGCCGCCACCCTTCGAGCCAAGCACGGAGAAGATCGTGTGCAGATTGCGGGTCAAGGTGAAGCGCATGGTCGGATCGTTCTTCGCGCCTTGCGACTGACTCCCCTGCGCCTTGTTGAAGTCCAACACCGGAAGGCCGTTCAAGATGTTCTCGACGAAGCGCGGGGCGTTCGTGGAAGCGGTGGCCCTCAACGTCGCCGTGAGTCCGCCGTCGGGGTCTGACCAGGCCGTCACGCGCGTGATCCCGCCGCTCGTCGTCTTGGTAAGCGTGGAATCGGCGGAGGCGTCGAGGTGCAGATACGCCCCGGGCGGCAGGGCGAACGCGGCGGGATCGACCGACTGCACCACGACCGTGCCCTCCTCCACGCGGAGCGTGCCGGTCGGATCCGAATAGTCCATCAAGTGCAACGTGCCGCCGCCCGTCTTCGCGAGAACGCCGCCCGCCTCGACGGAGATCGCCGTCATCGCCTCGCCTTCCGCGACATCGAGCGCGTACGTCGCACTGCCTTCCGGGAACGTCACGTCCAGGCGCTGGCGCTGGTCGGCGAACTTGTGGGGCGAAGGCTCCCCGCGCCACTTGCGCATTAGGTAATCGCTCACCTGCAGCCGCTCGGCGTACGTGAGCACGTTCGTGTAGATGATGTACTCCACGAGACGACCGCCGCAGAGGTCCCAACGTTTGCCCCACTGTCCCGAATGGCAGATGCTGAAGGCGTCGGCGGACGTGTCGCCGAGCGTATCCACCTCAATGATCGTCGTGTCGGAGTAGCCATTGTAGTTGGAGTTGTACTTTATCTCGACTCCATTGCGGTAGATGGGCGCGTCATGGACGTTGGGACTCGAACCCGAGCCGTTCCAATAGAAGATATTTGAACCGGCGCCCGTGCTGCCGCGAAGATAGTCGCAGGGCGTGAGGCGCTTCGTCGCGCCCAGGAGGCATCCCATGCCCGATGAGGGTGAAGAGAGGACGGCGAAGACCGCGCGGATGTTCTTGAGCGGCACGTCCCACGCGAGGCCGTAGTTGTTCGCGCTCTCGCTTCCGCCGCTGGTTCCTGTCTTGAACTGGATGTACGGCACCGCGCCGTCCGTGACGAGCCACGGCCGGTTGTACACGTTCGTGCAGAAATGGTAGCCGTCCTCCGCACCGCCGCGGCAGTCGTCGAGGCGCGTGACGAAGCGCGTGCCGTCCTCGACGACGAGCGTCCCCGACGGCACGGCGTTCGTGAGGGACTCAGCCGTCACCCAGAACGCGGGATTGCCCACGACCGTGCCGACCGGTGGCGTCGCGCGGATCGGCCCGCCGTCGAGACCGCCCGTGCTGTAGGCCGAGACCAAGGTCCCCGCGCCGTCGAACGTCACGCCGGACGGCAACACGTACGACCCTGGCAAGAGGAGCCGCGCGCCCTCCTCGATCACGATGCGCGCGCCCGCCTGGAGCGCGGGGGCCGACGTCACCTTGAGCGACGTCCCTGCCGCGAGCGTGAACGTGGCGTTGTTCGAAACGGCGAGCGTCCCCATCGTCGCCGTGCCGGAATACGACGGACGGAAGATGAAGTTCCCCTCCTCCACCACGAGGCCCGAGTGAGTCGAATTCGTCGAGGCGATGTCGAGCATGCCCGCGCCGTCCTTTGTGAGAGGCGCCGTCCAGCTGTGGACGATCTTCACGACGGCCGTGGTCCCGGCAGGCGCCGTGATGCGGGCGTTGTCGCTGATGTCGATCCGGCGGCAGCCGCCGCCGGCGAACTCGACGTGCGCCTTTCGGAGGCGGATCAGGGTGCTGTCGTTCGCAGGAGTCTTGTGCAGGACGACCGTCCCCGGATAGTACGTCTTGTTCGTCGCGAAGTTGTTGGAGGCGGTGGTGTCCGTGTCGAGGTTGAAGACGACGGCGTAGCTGACGCCGCATACGAGATTCGTGATCTCCACACGGAACACGTCGTCCTTCCGGAACTTGGTCGTGTAGAGCGCGACTTCCGCGTTGGCGGCGCCTTGGTTCGCGAACGAATCCATGTGCTGGATCGTGGTCGGGTTGAACGCGCCGAATGTGAGTGTTGCGCCGTCGTCGCCGGAATCGGCCGTGGCGGGGGCGGATATCTCGATGAGGTCGGCGGCGAAGATGCGCTTCAGCCATGCGCCGTCAGGGATGCCGGGGCCTGTCACGGCGCAGCCGGGCGTGAGGTCGTGCGCCGCGCCCACGCGGCGGAGATAGGGAGACTGGTCGGTGGTGATCCATACGCCGGTCTGCTCCGGTGCGCTCATGCGCGCGTAGAGGCGCACGCCGCCGGAACCGGGCGAAAGGCGGCCCGTCACGCCCTCGTCGACCACCTGCTCGGATGTGGACGTGGCGTAGCGGTTCATGTAGTGGCGGTAGTCGGCGGAGATCTGGATGCGCGCGGGGGGCGGACACGTCACCGGCGCGCAGATGTTCACGCGGTTCACGAGCGTGCCGGTGTTCCTGGCCGTGAGGTTGGGGAACGTGATGGCGTTGTAGATCCACACGGGACATGTGCTTGAGTTCTGCACTTCGTCGCGCAGGGCGCTGAACGAGGCATGGTAGGTTGACGTGTCGCCGAACGATATCGGCCCACCCAGAAGGTAAACCTTCGCGGCCTGGCGCGTGGAGAGGAAGCCGAGCGTGACGCCCGCGTCCGGCACCTTGATCCAGCGCGCGGGGAAAGAGGCCATGGACGAAGTGCAGTCAGACGGCACGCTGTAGGCCGTCGGGTTCTCCCCGTCGGGCACCACCCCTTCCACCCAGTTGGCCGTGTCGTTCCAGTCGGCGGCGGCCTCGATGGAGAGGCCGTTCGTGTAGCCTTCCGTGAACCAGTTCCACGTGCCGTTCACGGCGGCGGAAAGCGGACCCATGGCCAGCGCCGTCAGGCAGATGCCCGCCAACCGCCCAAACATCCTGTTTCTTGTCATACCGCAATTCCTCTCTCAAAGATTTGCCAATATCTTACCATTTTTGGCATCCGCCGTCCAGTCCGCTACGGGCGGGCCCACTTGAGCGGATCCGCGAACAGCGCGCGGAACTCGCCCCGGTTTTTCAGGACGAACAGCTTCTCAGGATGGAATTGGACGCCCACGACCGGCCAGGCGTCGCTTTCGATCGCCTCCACCACGCCGTCCGGCGCGAACGCGACCGCGCGGAACCCCGGCGCCAGGTCGCGCACAGCCTGATGATGGGACGTGTTGACCTGCATCTCCTCGCAGCCCAGACTGCGCGCCAGACGCGAACCGCCCTCAATCCGAACGCCGTGCAGGTGCGTGCCGCGGTGCTTGACCTCGCCCGGACGTTCCGACGGGAGGTCCTGCCACAGCGTGCCGCCAAAATAGACGTTGATCAGCTGGCAGCCCCGGCAGATGCCGATGACCGGCAACCGGCGCTTCACCGCCTCGTCCAGGAGCAGCCACTCCCAGGCGTCGCGCCGCAGGTTGACCTCTCCCAATCGCGGCGACGGCTTCGTCTTGTAGCGGCTTGGATCGACGTCCTCCCCGCCGCAGAGCAGCAGCACGTCGACCGACGCCAGCATCCGCGCGACAACCTCCCGGTTCGTCTCCGCCGGCAGCACGAGCGGCGTGTTTCCCGCCCGCGCGAAGGCGTCGGCGTAGGTCGGTAATATGGACACGCGGTTCGTCTCCATGCACATGTCGGCGATTCCGACCACGACCGGCGCGGCGGCGCACACCCCCACGGCCAAAAGGCCCGCGCCCGCCAGTGCCAATCCCTTCAAGAAGCATCTTCTTGCAATCATTATCTGACACCTCCACTCTGCTTATTTGACATGAAAGACGAGACCCGACTGCTTTTGCCACTGCCACGTGAGGCGGACGGGCGCGTCGCCGGCCGTGATCGTGCACGATTTTCCCCAATCAGAAGCCGTCTTGACCCATTCATTGCCGACAAGCGTCTCAATCTTGTACTTGGGTCGGAGAGTCGCGCCCGCCACGACGACCGGCGCAGCCGTGAACGTCCACGCGCCCGTCAGCTCGTACTCGCCGTCCGCAACCGAACTTGTCGGCGCCACGCCTTCGGCCGGTGGCATGTTGACCACGGTCAGGTTGGCGTAGTTCGCAAACGCATCCCGGTACCGGATCTCGTCCACCTTGCGGTTCTGCGCGACCTCCGCATCCGTAAGCGCGCGGTTGTAGATGCGCAGCGCGTAGTAATCGCCCGTCATGCAGCGAATCCTGCGATCTTCGCCCTTGTAGGTATTGGGCGCACCGATGGCCATCTTATTGGAAGGAATCTCGAGGAAATTCGAGCGCGCGCGATAGTTTCCTCCCAGGCGTTCGGCTCCCTCGAACAGGTAATGGTCCGACGGCGTGACGATGTTCGTCAGGTACTTTCCCTTCCAGCTCGAGAGCTTCAACCGCGGCGTTCCAAGCCAGTTGTCGCACTTGATCTCCAGCGTGGTGCCGGCACTACGCGTGAAAATGCAGTAGTCGCCCGAGCCGAAGCCGAAGTAAAGCGGGAAGGATGTGGTCTGCGCCGCGAACGGGATGTCCAGCGCGGCCTGGATGGAGCATTCCATGCCGAGGGAAATGTTTTCCTGCATCTGGAAGAAGCTTTCCTCCGCCGCAGTGAAGTGGTGTCCCTTCTCGATCCACGCCGCGAAGCTGGTGTTCGAGGCGGCGATCATGTCGACCGCGCGGTAGGAGAGGTCGCGCCAGAAGATGGACCTCGTCGAGTGGGCGTTCCGGGCACCGCTGTTGCGAAGGCCGTCGTAATGCGCCACGAGGCCTTGCTGCACGTAGTCGCCCACGCCATAGTCCGCCGCCGCGCGCACGCCCGCCGTCAGCGTCCAGAGCCACGTGATGCGGCGGTTGGGCTGGCCGGTGGTGGCACTGATCGTGGCCGAACACAGTTCGGCCATCACTGGGTTTTCCCACATCCGCTTCGCGGCGTTCCAGGTCTCGAGGCGGTAGCCCGCGCAGGCGTAGGTGCGGTTGCCCACGGTGACGGTGGCAGGGGCCGTGAAGGTCTTCGCGCCCGTGCCGCGCAGGAGCCAGCAGCCTTCGTCCTCCAGCGTGATGCCGGGCACCTCGGAGCGCATCTCCACGAGGTCCGTCTCGGCCGAGAGCCCCGCCGTGCCGTAGAAGCGCGCGTAGTCGATCTCCTTGTTGCGGCGCAGCTCGGCCACGGTCAGCACGCGGTCGTAGACGCGGACGGCGTGGATCCGGCCCTTGAACATGCGTTTCGTCCGTTCCGGCGCGGTCGACCAGGCGGTGCCGATGCAGTACCGATACGAGACGGGCGGTGCCTGGAAGGTGCCGTTCCACCACGACTGCGACGCATCGCTCGTAAAGCTCACACGGTTGTAGTCGACGATCACGTTGGCGAGTCGCCCGCTCCAGGGCTGGAGCGTGCGGGTCGCGCCGTTGATCGGATTCGACCTGAAGATCAGCCTGTCCCCGCGCCGGTCGTAGCCGCTGCCGGAGTACGGCGTGTACGTGTAGAAGCCGAACACGTCGCCGTTGTAGCTCGCGCCGAACGGAGACGGCCAGTTGTTCGTCTGGTGCGTCGCGTCGTAATCGGCGACGATCTGCACCGCCACCTGGTTTGTGAAGGGAACGACCGCGTCCGTCACGAAACAGTCGCCGGCGGCGAAGTCGTATCCGTCGGACGTCCATGCGCCGGGACGGGCGGCGACGACCGTCTCGCGCGTCGCGTCGGGCCCTGCCCCGAGATTCTTCCACGTCGTCGCCGCAAGGTCGTGCGGCTCGCCCAGCCCCGCGTTGCGGATGCCGTCGAAGTTCAGGACGAGCCCCGCCTGCACGTAACTGTCCGCGTCGCACTTCTTCACGCCGTTCTTGAGCCGCCAGTTCCACGTGAGGCGCACCCTCGAACGCGCCGTGCAGTTCGTGTAGGCGAACGAGGTGCCCTCGTATTCCCCGACGATGTCCCATTTGCCCTTCTCGGCCGTCCATGTTTCCAGCTTGTAGCCCGTCGGCTCCCATTCGTTGCCGTCCGCCGCCGTGCTCGCGGACGCGGAGAAGACATGGTGCCCGTTCACGACGTACTTGCCGTTCGCCTCCACGCCCTCCACACCAGCGACGTTCGACTCGACGATGACGTTGGCGTTCCCGTCCGAACCGTGGTAGCGCACGTCGTCCACCATCCGGTTCCAGGCGAGCTCGTCCTCGGAAAGCACGCGGGCATACATGCGCACCGAGTAGAACGTGCCCTTCACGCCGTTGTTGTTCGAGCTCTGCGCGGCGCCGCCCCAGGTGAACCGTTTGCCCGGAACCGCCGTGTTCGCGGTTCGGGGCTTCGCGTTGGCGTAGGTCGTGCCCTGGAAGAGCCACGAGTAGCCGTCGCCCAGAACGGACGTTGCGTACTTGCCTGCCCACGACCCCTGCTGGGGACGGTTTTTCGTCCCCACGAACTCGTCGTTCTTGAATTGCAGGGTCGTCGACTTGGAGTCGCTGTTGTTGGGGAGAAAGACCGAGTACTTGTCGTCTGGCGAGACGAGCATCGTCGGGAACCACGACGGACCGGTGCCCGCGCTTTGCTCGGAGGTTTTCACGTCCATCGCAAGCTGGACCGTGGAGAACGGACCGAGCGTGACGGCCGCGTCAAGATACGCATACTCCCCTTTGGCGGCACCGGTGAAATAGAAGCCCTTCCCGTCTTTCCACGAACCGCCGCTTGAATGGATCGTCGCGTCCGGACCGCCCGCGACGAGGTTCTTCCACGTGGTCGCCGTCGGATCGTGCGGCAGCGCCGCGCCCGCGTTGCGGATGCCGTCGAAGTGCGCCACGAGACCGTTCGTCACGTACGCCCCAGCGTCGAGGCACTTCGCGCCGGCCGGCAGGGAGGCGTCGTAGATCTCGTCCCACGCGAGGATTTCCGCAGCGAGATACGCCTTCATCGCGCCGCCGCGGTTGGTGGTGATCGCGTCGACGCCTTTCTGCGCAAGCGCGAACGCCGTCGCGTCGTCGTCGCACGTCCACACCGTGAACGCATAGCCCGCCGCCTGAACGGCGGCGACGTCGGCGGCCGTGTAGGTCGACGAGTGGAGGATGTCCACGCCCGTGGCGTTGCACGCCTCAATGCGCGAGATGAGGTCGGCGCCCGTGTAGGTGCCGCCGCTCAGGAGGAGCCACGCGTCGTAGTCCGGCAGCGCCGCACGCACGGCGCTGACGAGATTCGCGTCAAACGCGATGAACAGCACGCGGTCCTTCGTGGCAAGCGGCTGCGCCTGGACGGCCGCCACGACGGCGTTCACGAGTCCGTTCGCGCCGTTTCCTTTCAGCTCCACCACGCACTTCGTCGTCTCGTTCGACGCGAGGAGCGCGAGATAATCCTCGAACTTCGGCAACGTCTCGCCTTCCCACTCGGTTCCGATCCAGTTGCCGAACGCGCCCACGCGCACGTCCTTGAGGTCGTTCCACGAGGAGGCGGTCACGGCCAGGTTCGTGCCGGAGCCCGCCGTGCGCCCCGTCGTGCCGTCGTGGATGATCACGGGCACGCCGTCGGTCGTGGCGTACACGTCGCACTCCACGCCGTCTACCCCTCGCTCGAACGCGAGGCGGAACGCCGCCATCGTGTTCTCGGGACGGTCCTGCGATTCGCCCCGGTGCGAGACGATCTGCGGCATGTCGACGGCGCCCGCCCCGAACGCCAGACCGACCGCGAAACCGAGCGCGAGACAGGTTCTCCCAAATACCATCATCTGACGATCACCGTGATTCCGCCAGAAATGGCGTAGACGCCATCATCCTGCGCGGCGACGCCGTGGAAACTGCCCTCGGCACGCGTGAAGAGCACGTTCGCCGGACGCGATCCGGATTCCCACGCCATCACCTTCTTGCCCGGCCAGGCGTCGCCCTTCGCCAAATCGAAGGCGATCGCGCCCTGCGTCACGGACGGCACGTCCAGCGTCCAGAGTCCGTTGCTCGCGACGGACGCCGTGAGCGTATGTCCGCCGAGATCCAGTTGCCCCGCCGTCCCCGTGCCGTCGCCCATCACGAAGTTGCCGCTCACGTCCAGGCGCGAATCGGCGTCGAGCGCGATGCTGCGGAACGTGTCCGCCGGGGCATTCTCCTGCGCCATCGCGCATGCGAGCGTGCCGCCGGAAAGGAGAATCGGGTAATGCCACCAGCCGCCGAACCCGTTCACGTCGAACGTGCCGTTGGAGCAGACCGTCACGCGGGACACGCTTCCGCCATCCTCGTTCCAGGTCCCCAGCGGCGCGCGGCCGCCGTCCAGGCCGACCCGAAGCGTCCCGTTCGAGACGATGGTGCCGCAGGAATACGTCTGGTTGGCCACCGACGCCGTGAACGTGCCCGCGCCGTCCTTGATCAGGCGGAGCTGGCCGCCCAGCGCCAGCAGGCTGTTCGTCTGCGACGCGCTCGCCGGCACGTCCATGAGGAGCGTGCCGATCCACTCGCTGAAGTATTCAAGCTGGTAAAGCTCGAAATAAGTATTGTCGTTGGAATCCGTAATCTGCAGGCGATAGTACCGGTAAGGCGTCTGGTTGTCGAAGGCGAACGTGCGCACGTCAGGGAATTTCCAATGCGTCTCCTCGGTATGCGAATCAAGCGTCGTCCAGGAAGAACCGTCGTTCGAGCCGGAGAACGTCCAAGCCTTCGGCGCACGCGACGCGTTCTGTCCTGCTGATCTGTAGTACATCCTGTAGGCCGTCACGGCGGTGTTTGCCCCCGCGCCGAAATCATAGACGATGTTGAATGGCCCATTGTTCTTCTGCACCAGGATGCGATGGTCGTTGACGGCGTTGGGATCGTACACGTAGGTGAAATTGTTGTCGAAGAGATGGCTCACGCTGCCGCGGTACGGACTCGAGGATCCCGCCAGATGTTCCGCGCCCGGTTCCGTCACGTCGGCTATTCCATGGTCCGTCGACGTAACCATTGGCCGCGAGAAATACTCGAGCTGGTACATTTCCAGATAACCGTCGGCCGCAAACTCCGTCACGTGCAGCCGATAGTAGCGGTAGGGCGTCCCGTTGGAGAAGTAGAACTCCCGCGCGGTGCCCTTCACCCAGTTCGTCTCGTTCGCATGGGAATCCAGCGTCGTCCAGTTCGTGTTGTCGTTGGAACCCTGAAACGTCCAGTCGGCAGGAGCCCTGCCATTAACGCCTGATGAGCTGCTGCTGTTGAAGTAGATGCGGTAGGCGTTCAAGATCGTGGCGTTGTCCTCGCCGAAGTCGTAGGTCACGTGGAACGGCTTGGTGCTGGCAAGGACGCGGTGGTTCTTCGTCGGGTCGCTGGGCGCTTCGCCCGGCGTGGCCTTGTATCGGAAGTCGTTGTCGAAGAGGAAGGCCGCGTTGCCGGAAGCGACCGTGGACGACGTCACGCGGTTGGACGCGGGACCCGTCTCGTCGCAGAAATCCTGCGCCTCCGGGAAGTATTCCAGCTGATAGAGTTCCATGACGCCCCCTTTGATGGGCGCGGTCACGGAAAGCCGGTAGTACCGGAAGGCGGTGACGTTGCCGAACGAGAACGTGCGCACGTCGGGATGTTTCCAGTCCGTCACGTTGCTGCGCGTGTCGAGCGTGGTCCAGCTTTCCTTGTCGTTCGAGCCGGAGAACGTCCAGTTCCTCGGCGCGCGCTCGCTGGGAGTCAGGCTCTGGTAGTACATCCTGTACGACCGGATGCGCGTTTCGTTCCCTTCGCCGAAGTCGTATGTCACCTCGAACGGAAACTGTCCGTTGAAGCAGACACGATGGTTCTTCGTCTGGTCGGTGAAATTGACCGAGTCGGCCATATAGCGAATGTCGTCGTCGAAGAGAAACGCCGCGTTGCCGGAATAGATGGTCGATGCCTCGACCGCTCCGCTGCTCGTCGTGGCGTCGACGGGCGCCGCGAAACTGCCCGTGACACCGTCCACCTTGAGCGTATGCCCGGCGAGGTCGATCGCGGTCCCCTTCTGGACGATCACGGTCCCGCGGCCGCGCCAGTCTGCGTCCTCCGCCAGACTCACGTATTCGGCGATGTTGGTCGCGCCGTTTACGACCGCCGGGAGGGCCGCACTTGTCGCTGCCACTACCAACCACCCGGTCAATTTCCCTTTTCGCGACATGGTGCAACTCCTCACTTATTTGACCAGAATCCGCGTGCCGACCTGTGGGCCGAAACGCAGTGCCTTGCCGCCCTCGGCGAGAAAGAGCTTCCACTTGCCGTCGTCCGCGAACGTCGTGCCGTCGCTCTTCACGAGCTCCAGCGCCGGCGCGGCGGACAGCGCCGTGTTGAGGCGCGCCACGACCTTGCTCTTCCCGTACGTTTCGGGAACCAGCGTCTCCGCCTCCGTCACGCGCACCTTGGCCGTTCCCGTGAACGCGAGCGAAGGCGCTGTCAGGAGAGCGCCGTCCGTCCCCGTTCCCTGCACGGCGGCGGCGGACACCTCCAGCGCGCCGCCGGGATACGCCTGCTTGAACGCGAGCGTGCCGCC
>JAEEGH010026454.1_pt1 | contig 11557 bp, 8 predicted proteins | sample 9134181 | NCBI WGS metagenome assembly JAEEGH01 (sample SAMN16246544, study PRJNA631951) | gut metagenome | biome: gut microbiome; feature: rumen; material: DP-attached | host: Bos | place: Iran: Karaj | collected 2018-10 | reverse complement strand
CATAGGGAAGTATGCGTTCTACAGCTGTATCGATCTCCTGTCGGTGACCATCCCCGCCAACGTCGTCTCCATCGGCGACGATGCGTTCTACGGATGCGTCCGCATGTTCGAGGTGATAAACCTCAGTGCCCTGTCGATATCCAGAGGGACCACAGACAACGGATACGTCGCAGCCTATGTGCTGAACGTCTTCGATTCGGCGGACGATGCGACGGTGACGACACTGGATTCGGGATTCGTCTACGGTATCTTCGAGGACACGGTCTATCTGGTAGGCTACGTGGGTGACGATGATTCGATATCTCTTCCGGAGAGGATCAACGGTGAGACATACAGGATGTACGACTGTGCATTCAGAGGATGCACCTCCCTTTCATCCGTGACGATACCGGACACGGTCCCCAACATCAGCAGCTTCGCGTTCTACGGATGCACCTCCCTCGAATCTGTGACCATCCCCTCCAGCGTGACCAGCATCGGGTTCAATGCGTTCGAAGGATGCACATCCCTCACATCGGTGGTCATACCTGAAGGCGTCATTTCCATCGGGAACAGCGCATTCTACGGATGCACCTCCCTCGAATCTGTGACCATACCTGCCAGCGTCACCGCGATCTATTCGTTCGCATTCGAGGGATGCACCTCCCTGGCCACGGTCAGGTACTCGTGCGCCTCGCCGCTTACATTCGTGAAGGAAAGCGATTCCAACGGGCATGTGGCATACTACGCCGAATCCCTGGTCCCGATCCACGTCTACTCGGCATCATACGGCTGGTCGGACGACGGACATTCGTGCACGGTGACCATACACTGCGTCAACCAGGAACACGACGCGTCCTTCGCCGGCGAGGTGACGTCCTCCGTTCTCGTTCCGGCCACGACCTTCTCGGCCGGCACCACCAGGTATTCGGTATCGGGCGTATACGATGGATTCGAGTACTCCAGCACGAAGGATGTGGAGGACATACCCGCCACGGGCGGTTCCTGCGGATCGGATCTCCTATGGGACTTCGACGAGGAGACCGGAGAGCTGCTGATAGTCGGTACCGGCCAGATGTACAACTACAGCAACGTCACTTCCGCACCGTGGAGTGTGTTCGATGTAAGATCGGTATCCCTGCCTGACGGCCTGACGTACATCGGGGCCTATGCGTTCGACGGATGCGGCGGAATCACATCCGTGACGATACCCGACGGCGTCACGATGATCGCCAGCTATGCGTTCCGCTACTGCACAGCGATGACGTCGATCACGATTCCGGCCAGTGTGACGTACATAGACGATTACGCGTTCTTCGGATGTTCTTCACTGACATCGGTCACGATCCCGGACGGTGTGGAATCCATCCTGCGCTACACGTTCTACGACTGTAAGGCACTCACATCCGTGACCATCCCGTCCAGCGTGACGTCCATCGGTTTCAACGCGTTCGGCAGATGCACTTCTCTCATCTCCGTGACCATCCCCGCCAACGTTACCTCCCTCGGGGAGGGTTCGTTCGGCGGATGCTACCGTCTGTTCGAGGTCATCAACCTCAGCGGCCTGGAGATTGTGAAGGGTGCCAGCGATAACGGGAGCATCGGATACTACGCTATGAACGTCCTCACTTCGGCGGAGGATGCCACCGTCGGGATCACCGACTCGGGATTCGTCTACGGCGTCAGCGAAGGCAGGAACTACCTGATAGCCTACAGAGGGAGCGGGGAGCTCCCGTCCCTGCCAGAGACCATCAACGGAGGGGGCTACGACATCTGGGCCTACGCGTTCTACGGGAATGCCTCCGTGACATCCGTCACAATACCCAGCGGCGTCGCGTCCATCGGTTACGCTGCGTTCTCCGATTGCGGTTCCCTCGCTTCGGTGACGATACCGGATACCGTCACGTCCATCGGTCACGGTGCGTTCTTCGGATGCACTTCCCTCGCTTCCCTGACGATTCCGGGAAGCGTCACATCCATCGGTGAGCGGGCATTCTACAGATGTTCCTCCCTGACATCCATGGTGATCCCGGACGGTGTGACATCCATCGGAGGGAGGGCATTCGAAGAGTGTACCTCCCTGGTATCTATCGCGTTCCCCGGAAGCCTCACGTCCATCGGGGACAACGCGTTCGATTACTGCAGCGCTTTGACCACGGTCACGTACACCTGCGACTCGCCGTTGACCTTCGACAGGATCAACTTCTCCAACAGGTTCGCCAACTGCAACCCCGGATCGTTCGTCAAGGTGCACGAATACACGGACACCGTCACTCCGCCGACCTGCACTACCGGAGGATACACGACCCATGTCTGTACTGTGTGCCAGGATGTCCTCGTCGATACGAACGTAGATGCCCTCGGGCACGCGTACTCCGCGACGTATGAATGGTCCGCTGATGGACACACGTGCACCGTGAACATCGTTTGCGCGAACGACCACAGGCATGACAAATCCTTCGCAGGAGAGGTCGGTTCCCGCGTCAGGATCCCCGCGACATGTACGGCCGCAGGTACCACCACGTACTTCGTGTCCGGTACGTACGACGGATTCCAGTATTCCAGCGAGAAGGACGTTCAGGATATCCAGGCTCTCGGACATGCCTATTCCGCATCCTACGTCTGGTCCGGCGATGGGCATATCTGCACCGTGGACATCGTCTGCGCGAATGACCACGACCACGATACGTCCTTCACCGAAGACGCCGGTTCCCGCGTCAAGATCCCCGCCACATGCGAGGCAATGGGAACTACGACATACTTCGTGTCCGGTACGTACGACGGATTCCAGTACTCCAGCGAGAAGGATGTCCAGGACATATCCGCTCTCGGACATGCCTATTCCGCATCCTACGACTGGTCCGACGACGGCAGTTCGTGCACCGTGAACATCGTCTGCGCGAACGACCACAACCACGGCACGTCCGTCGATGGAGTGATCAGTTACAGCGTCAAGGTGCCCGTGACATGCACGGCCGCAGGCACCACCACGTACTACCTGTCAGGAATGTACGACGGGTTCCAGTACTATAGCGAGAAGGATGTGGTCATCCCCGCTCACGGCCATGCGTACTATGTGATTTACGAATGGTCCGACGACGGACACACATGCACCGTGAACATCGAATGCGGCTACGACCACAACCATGGCACGTCCATCGTGGCCAATGCCACGTCCTCGGTGCTCATCCAGCCGACGACGGAATCGATGGGAACAACAAGATACACCGTGTCCGGTACGTACGACGGGTTCCAGTATGCTAATATCAAGGACGTGCAGGACATACCCGTCGTCACGGCGGCCGGGACCTGCGGGAACAATCTCAGCTGGACCTTCCAGATGAGTACCGGGGAGCTGTCGATAATCGGTACAGGGTCGATGTACGATTACAGCGAGAACTCCCTCGCACCCTGGAGCGTGTACGATGTAAGATCGGTATCCCTGCCTGACGGCCTGACATACATCGGGAAATACGCGTTCTACGGATGCACATTTCTGACATCCATAACGATCCCCGTCACGGTCACCTCCATCGGCAACTATGCGTTCTACGGTTGCACATCCATGATCACCGTCACATACCCGTGCGCGTCGTCGCTGACGTTCACCACCGGTGCCACGACCAACGGACACGTAGCATGCTATGCCACATCGCTGGTAAAGGAGCACAGTTACGTGGATACCGTCCACCCACCCGAATGCGAGATGAGGGGATACACTGTACATGCCTGTTCGCATTGCCCGGAAGCCTTCGTCGATACGTACGTCGATGCCATCGGTCATGCGTATTCCGCCACGTACACCTGGTCCGACGACGGGCACGAATGCATGGTGAACATCGCATGCGCCAACGACCACAGGCATGACATATCCTTCGCAGGAGAGGTCGGTTCCCGTGTCAAACAGCCCTCCACGTGCGAGGCCATGGGTTTCACCACATACTTCGTGTCCGGGAGCTACGGCGATTTCCAGTTCTACGACGAGAAGGACGTGCAGGACATTCCCGCCCACGCGTTCTCGCCGCTCTACGCCTGGTCCGATGATGGGCATTCGTGCACGGTGACAATGTCGTGCGCCAACAACCACGCCCACGACGTGTCCTTCGCCGCGGACGTGACGTCATCCGTCCTGACCGCGGCAACATACTCCACGCCTGGTGTGACAAGATACGCCGTGTCGGGCACCTATCAGGGAGTGGGATACGGCGACACCAAGGACGTTGCGGACATCCAGTACATCCCGAGGCAGGAGTCCGGCGTCAGCGTCTACGAGGAGACCCTGCCGCCGCAGACCCCCACGGACCTCACCGGCCTGTTCACCGAGGCGAAGGGCAATGGCGGGAAGGTGGAGGTCACGGCCGCCACCGCCGTCGGTGACCTGAAGATCTCCTTCGACAGGAACGCAGTGGGTTCCATCGGAGGCAGCGACGTTTCGCTGTCCGTGAGCGCCGAGAACGCTTCCAACCCGAAGTGGAACACGGTCATGGTGATAGAGATCAACATGAACGGCGCCACGTTCCCCGGAGGGACGGCCACCCTGACCTTCGACTTCGACAAGCAGATCCCGGCAGGGAAGGAGGCGAAGGTGTACTTCGTCGACGGGGACAGGAGGGAGGACATGCACGGGGTGTTCGCCAACGGAAAGATAACCTTCACCACGTCCCACTTCTCCACCTACGAGGTGGTGTACGAGGATATACAGAACGCCGTCGACCCGGTTAAATCCGATGATGATAAGGAAGGACTCCCGCTCGGACTGATAATCGGTGGCGGAGTCGCCGTGCTGGCACTTATCGCGGTAGTGGTGTTCGTGATCAGGAGGCGCGCCTGAGGGCGGGAACGGTACCTAAGGCCTCGGACCGGTTCAACGGGGGCCGGTCCTCTTCCCGATGACGATGTAATAGTCGCCGTCATCGCGGGAGAACACCGTATCGATGCCCTGTTCGGCGAACAGCTCGCCCATTATCCCCGCGTCGGGAAGGAAGTCCCTGCTGATCTCCTCCCCTCCGCAGGAATGTACGTGGTTGATGAACTCCTTGGAGCTGGAATGGACTATCGCCAGCCTTCCGCCCCCCTTCAGGGCGCCCGACATCGCCTTAAGCGCCCTGCGGGGGTCCGGGAAATGGGGGAAGCAGGAATAGCAGACTATCAGGTCGTAGGATCCCGTCGGTTCCAGGTCGCAGACGTCCTTCACCACGTATCTGAGATTATCCGACGGAGGATACTTCAGCGAGGCCCTGAGGATCATCCACGGCGAGAAATCCAATGCGGTTATGTTGCCTCCGTTCAGGCGTTCCAGATAGTAGGGGATCATAACCCCCGTCCCGGTGCCGACGTCCAGGATGCTCTCGTTCTCCCCTATGTCAAGTATGTCCGCTATGTACTCCAGCTTGGTGGGGTCGTTGTGGTTTATCTCGTCCCATTCCTCCGCGTGCGAATCGAAGAACTCCTTCCGCTTCCCGTTGGGCTGCCTGCGGGACAGGAAGTCCAGGGCCTCGGCCGACAGGCTCATACCCGTTCGCCGCCCCCGGTCTTGGTGACTATTATCAAGGTATGGTTGTCGTCGTTGTTGGCGTATGTGAGCTCGAGGCCGTGGTCCAGGCAGATCTCCAGAAGACGGGGGATGGTGAGGAACCTGTGCTCGGGCATGTGCTCCATCATCCTCTTGTGGTCGTCGCTCTCGCGGTCTTTGGAGACATGGTGGTACTTCAGGTTGCATACCGCGAGGCGCCCTCCCATCTTCATGGACTTCGCCATTACGGCGATGGCGCGGTCATGGTCGAAGAAGTGGGGCAGGCACGAGTAGCATACCACGAGATCGTATTCATTCTCGTCCTTCAGGTCGAAGAGGTTCATGTTCTCGAACAGGACGTTTGGGTACCTGTCGGGTACGAACCTCTCCTTGGCCACGGAGATCATGTTCTCCGAGTAGTCCACTGCCTTGATGGATCCGTTCCTCAGGAACTTGAGGTATGACGGTATCATCACACCGATCCCGGTGGCGACGTCCAGTATCCTCTCGTTCCCTTTCAGCCCTATCTCCGCCACCAGGGCGTCCTGCTCCTTCCTGTGCGAGTCGAAGGTCTTGTTCCATTCGTAGCAGACCTTGTTGAAGAACTCCTTCTGTGCCTGCTCGTGCTCCTGTTCCGTTACCATTGAATCTTCTCCTTTTTATCATACTGGCACTATCATTGGATTGCCGCGGACGGTCTCCACGGTGACGTCCATGCCGTAGACGTCCTTGATCGACTGTGATGTGATCACTTCCTTCCCGCCGGAGGCGTAGATGTGTCCTTCCTTCAGCAGTACGAGGCGGTCCGAGTGCCTCGCGGACAGGTTGATGTCGTGGTTGGTCATGATGGCGCAGACGCCCCTTTCGGATATCAGCTGCTTCAGGACCTTGAGGACGTTCTCCTGGTTCGCCACGTCGAGGTTGTTGGTGGGTTCGTCGAGCAGTATGACCCTCGGGTCCTGGACCAGCGCCCTGGCGATCTGGACCAGCTGGTACTCGCCACCGCTGATGGAATCCACCTTCTTCTCGCTTATGTCCTCCAGACCTATGGATGAGATGATGGAATCCACCATGTCCAGGTCTTCTTCGTTCACGTTCCATGAGAGGTACGGCCTCCTTCCCAGGAGGACGGACTCGAACACCGTGGATCCGGAGACGTGGGAGCGCTGCGGTACGTAGCTTATCAGTCTGGCCCTCTCCCTGGGGGATATGTCCGTTATATCCTGACCGTCAAGCACCAGCCTGCCGCCGGTGCCCGGTAATATGCCTACGAGACGCTTCATCAGCGTGGTCTTCCCCACTCCGTTGGGACCCATTATGGTAGTCAGTTCCCCCGGCTCCAGGGAGAAGGACACATCGGAGAGTACCCGTTTCCCTCCGTACGAGTGCGATATGTGCTCAGCCGAGAAGGTCATCTCCTGTACCTCCTTATCAGCAGATAGATGAACATCGGACCTCCCAGCAGCGACGTCAGGAGTCCGACCGGAAGGACCATAGGGCGGGCGATGTTCGCCCCGATGCAGTTGGCTATCAGGAGTATGCATCCTCCCATCACCATCGACATCGGTATCAGATATCTGTGGTCGCTGCCCACGATCATCCTGGCGATGTGGGGCCCGATGAGGCCTATGAATGCTATGACGCCGTATCTGGATACCAGCATGGCTGACAGGAAAGCAGTGATTATCAGCGATAACGTGCGGAACCTCTCGGTGTTCACTCCCAATCCCTTAGCTACTTCGTCTCCCGCATCCAGCGAGTTGAGGTCCCATCTCCTCAGCATGAAGAAGGCGGCGATCGGGAGCAGTATCAGCAGCATTATGAGATCCCACTTCCAATCGGAGTGGTTGAGGTCGCCGAAGCTCCAGGACACCATGGCCGAGAGCTGGACGGAATCGGCGAAGTACTGCATCAGGGATAGTCCTGCGGAGAATATCGCCCCTATGGCTATCCCGGACAGCACCATCGTCTCCGCGGAGATGTTGGTCATCTTCGTCAGGAGGAGTATCGTGCCCGTGGCCAGCATGGAGAACGCGAAGGCGCAGGCCATGGTGACGTACGGGTTGTCGATGGATATGGACCCGAGGGCGCTGTTGCCCGAATCCAGGAATATGATGGCGAACGCCGCTCCGAACGCCGCCGCGCTGGAGAGGCCCAGCGTGTAGGGGGATGCGAGGGGGTTCTTCAGTATGCACTGCATGACGGTCCCCGACAGGGAGAGTCCCGCCCCCACGATCAGCGCGATGACTATCATGGGAAGGTCGATCAGCCATACGAACCTGCCTTCTTTAGTGGACTTGTCGAATGTTAAGAGTGCCTTGAATATCTCTCCCAGGTCCTCGTTGATGTTGCCGACGACCAGGGTCACCGCGGCGGTGATGAGGGTGATGAGAACGACCATCAGGATGGCGGCTTCGCGGTGCTTCGAACTCCTGATGTACCTGTCCTTGCTGCTCATCGTATGTCACTGTCTGGCACTTTGGTGGAAAGGGTTTGGTAAATGGTTTGTCAGGTGTTTGGATCAGGGTTTGTATTCCGTTGCCGGGACCTTCGCCACGCCGTGTCCGATCGCGTCAGCGTAGGACTGCATGGTTATGCTGGAACCGGGGAAGAACAGCTTGAGGATGGCGTTGCCCTTCTCGTTGAGGTCGTAGTCGTAGACACCGGGTGCGATGATCTTCCCGACGGCAAAGCAGTCGATGAGCTCGTTCTCGTAGTTCGTGTTGTAGTACTTGTACGGGAGGAGGGTGTATACCTGCTCGCCGGAGACGGCGGAGATCTCACCGAGGGTCGCTGCGTCCGTCTTCATCGTGCCCACGCACGAGGCGTAGTTGGAGATGTCGATGAACATGTATGCGGGGTCCTGGTCGACGATGTCCTTCTGGTTGATGATGTACGGGGACTGGGCCACATCGGGCGCGATGTTGAGTCCGACGGTGGTGGAGAACGGCAGGAAGTGTCCGGTGGTCTTGTAGAAGTTACCGGACATACCGGTCATGAGTCCGCAGACGTAGGACTTCTTGAGGTCGCTTCCCTTCGCCGACAGCTTGTAGTTCTCGAGCTCGGTGAAGAGGTCGTTCATTCCCTTGACCAGCTCTTCGGCCCTGTCGTCCATGTTCAGGACCTTGCCGATGAGTCTCATCTGCTGGGCGAAGATGTTCATCGAATCCAGATCGAAGTATACCTCGGCGCGGAGTCCGATGACCGGGATACCGGTCTTCTCCTGGATGTTGTTCAAGGTTTCCACACCCTCGGTGGTGGTGAAGATGACGTCCGCTCCGGTGTCGATCATCGCCTTGAAGTTGCTGGCGTCGCCCACGTCGGTCTTGTCCTTGATCTTGTCGGCGTACGCCACGCGGTATGTGGCTAGATTGTAATTTGCGGCGGATCCGGACGTTCCCTTGTCCATGGAGTCTATTCCCACCACCTTATCGATATCGAAATAACTGACCATCCTCAGTGCGCCCGCGCTGACGCAGACGACCTTCTGCACATCGCCGGGGATCGATACCTCCCTGCCGCGGATGTCGGTCACGGTCCTGTCGCCCTTGGAATCGCTGTCCTTGGTGAGCTGATAGATACCGAATCCCGCACCTGCGACCACCAGTACCGCCACGACGGCTATCGCTATGACTTTTGCGTTCATGGTGGGAGGATGAAGTCGGTGTGCAGTATATTAGTGTTATTAATTTAGAATTAGTGTTACTAGGTGTAGGGGTATGGGTATGCCTTGCCGCAATCGAGCGTTATTTCTACCGCAGCGACATACCCGATATTATGGGAGACATAGAATTCAGGGACGTCGCGAGGGTGAAGCAGAAACTTACGGAAGAGGAGTGCTTGGACATCCTCAGGAAGGAAGTCAGAGGGGTGCTGTCTGTCAACGGGGACAACGGATACCCCTACGGGATGCCCATAAACCACTACTACAACGACGATGACGGTCTGATATACTTCCACGGCGGGAAGAAGGGGCACAGGACCGATTCCTTCAGGAAGGATGACAGGGCGTCGTACTGTGTTATGGATAAGGGTACTTTATCGGAGGACGGGTGGTCTTTGGACTTCAGGTCGGTGATAGTCTTCGGGAGGATCGAGGAGGTTAATGATCCGGAAAGGATGATAGACATCGTCCGCAGGCTCAGCCTCAGGTTCACTGATGATACGGAATACATAGAGGACGAGATCGAGAGGCACGGTTCACACACTCTAATGTTCGCCCTGAGGCCGGAGCACATCACTGGGAAGAGGGTCAACGAGTCGTGACCGTATGAGGTTAATAGAGGATGAAACGATACCATACAGGTGAAAACACATGGGTGACAGAGAGATCATTCTGGAAGCTATGAAGAAGGCTGGTGAGCCCCTCAACGCCGGGAAGGTGGCGGAGCTGACCGGACTCGACAGGAAGGCCGTGGACAAGGCCTTCGCCGAGATGAAGAAGGACGGCACCATAGTGTCGCCGGTCAGGTGCAAGTGGGAACCCGCGAAGAAGTGATGTCCCCATGGAAAGAGAGGACTTCGACGTCTTCGAGCGTTCGGGGGAGATCGTGAAGGCGATACCCGGATGCGTCTACATCACCACTAAGCATGAGAACAAAGTGAACACGATGGCCATCGAGTGGGGTACCCTGGGGAACCTCTGGGCGAGGCCGGTGTTCGTCGCGTACGTCAGGAACAGCAGGTTCACCAGGGAGATGCTGGACAGGAACCCGGAGTTCACGATCAATATACCTATTGGAGACTACGACCGCAGGATATTCAAGGTGTGCGGCGGGAGGAGCGGAAGGGATACGGACAAGGTGAAGGAGGCCGGACTGACCCTGGCGGAGGGGAGGAGTATCTCCGTTCCCGGTATCATGGAACTGCCGATGACCCTCGAGTGCAGGGTGATATACCGTCAGGACCAGGACGTGTCCCTGATACCGGAGGACGTGAGGAGGAGGTTCTATCCCCACAACCCTTCAAGGGACCACGACACGGATGAGGACGACCACGTCACATACATCGGGGAGATCGTGGACTCGTACATACTTCATTGACGGGTCGTTCCTGTCACACGGATTAGTCCGACATGGGATGTGCCAGACGGTTCGTTAGTATCGGTCGGTACGGGCAGCGCCACGGCCGTCAGGCCGCGATCATTCTCCCGACATCGATGGTGCCGTCTGTGATGGTACCGATGTTTGTCACGTATCCGATGAACATCATGTCCAATGCGAGATACTTGGTTGCGTCGTAATCTTTCAGGTACGTGTTCCCGTCCCCTCCGCTCGCGACGAAATCGATGGTGGCGAGCCTGTACGTTGCATCCTTATCCAAGTCGGTCCCGCCCACTATTATGGATATCACCCTGGACTCCGCGGCATCCGGGTCGTAGGTGACCGTCATGCCGGATATCTGCAGGAACCCTCCCTTGTCGCTTCCCATGAGGGCAAGAGAGAACTCCATCTCGTCCCACAGTACCGATCCCGGGACGTCCAGGATGCAGGTGTAGTTCAGGAAGGGCATGACGTCGTAGACGTCCTTCAGGGTTATGTCCCCCGCATCTATGGATGTGCGGATGCACCCCGAGTTGATCACGGCGACGTCCGCACCCGCGGATACGCGGATCGTATCGGCTATGAGGTCGCCGAGGTTGGTCTCCCCGTTCCTGATGACCTTGCGCTCTCCTATGAGATCTATCTCCGTCCTGCCGATGACCGTCTTCAGCTTCTCGTCGACCACGGCGGTGACGGCATCTATCGCATCCTGGGTCTTCTGATATTGCAGCACGGGACCGCGGTAGAGCTTCGCCTCTATCTTCCCGGAATCGTAGGTGATCACGCCGACGTTGTGGAGGTAGCTGCCGGTGCTTGCGATGATTGTATCGCTATCTTCCAATGCTATGCTGCCGTCGCAGACCTTCCCGTCCTCCATCTCCGTGTGGCTGTGCCCGTCGATGAATATGTCGATCCCGGGTACCCTGCTGCAGAGCCTGTCCGATGTCATGTGGTCCCTGCTGGTCACGCCGAGGTGCCCGACGGCCACTATGCAGTCCACGTCCTTATCTTCCAGTAATGACAC
>JAEEGH010026451.1_pt1 | contig 11558 bp, 5 predicted proteins | sample 9134181 | NCBI WGS metagenome assembly JAEEGH01 (sample SAMN16246544, study PRJNA631951) | gut metagenome | biome: gut microbiome; feature: rumen; material: DP-attached | host: Bos | place: Iran: Karaj | collected 2018-10 | reverse complement strand
AGATTACGGACGAACTCCGCCGCGCCTGCGTGGCCCGCGAACTCGTGAACCGCATCCAGAACCGCCGTAAGGACCAGAACTACGCCATCACCGACAAGATCGAAGTGACGCTGTTCTCTGCAAGCGACGTATTCAAGCAAGCTGTCGCGGAGAACGAAGCTTACATTGCCGGCGAGACGCAAGCAGTCGCTATCAAGTGGGCTGCTGCCGCCGATAGCCTCGAAGCCAACGACGCTGACGGCGAAGCGTTCAGCTTCACGACGGTCCGCGCTTAGTGTCGTCCTGAGCGGAGAGGCATAGCCTCGAAGTCGAAGGATCCTAACCCGAAAATTTAGACCGCAGCTCACCGCTGCGGCCTTTTTTATTCCAACTTGGAGTATTGTGCCGGAAATCACAGATTAAGAGCAAGAATTTACATAAAAAAGGCGATTTTTGCATTATTTCGCCGTTTTTGTAAAAATTTTGAGCGTTTTGTAAAAAAATATGTTATTTTATGAAATGGCTGTCGAAAACGTTCCGGTTCGGACGTATTTGACACTTTGTTCTATTTTTGATTTGAAGTTGTGTGAGGTTTTTTATGGTATTTGCAAAGCTCGTTAGTCGCGGTGCAAAGTCCGGTTATACCCTAGTCGAAGTCCTGGTGGTTGTCTCCATTATAGGCATTCTCTCGGCAATGGGCGTGGCTGGCCTGCAGCGAGCTGTTGCTAATGCCCGCATTAAGGATTCCGCTATTAATACGGCTGCGTTTATTGAACGAGTGGCAAATTTATCGACTCAGCGTAATGAGGTTCTGTGCTTAAGAGTGGATCCACATAATGATCAAACGCTTATCGTTGTACGCGATAATGATACTAATTGCCAAAATCCAAATGATGGTATCATTGCCTCGTATTCAATTGAATCGCCTTGTCGATTTGTTGATTTTACAACTTGTGGAGCCATTGAAGTAGACTGGTTCAGTTCAAAGACGAATTATTCGGAAAAAACAGCATTTAGACCCCGTATTGGCCTTGCTGCAACTCCTCCTCATGGGGGAATTTGTATCCAGCACGGTACCGACGATATTTATGGCGCTGTTGCCAAGGAAAAAACGCTCAATCGCGTAAAGCCCATGTGGAAAGTTGGAAGCGCTTCGGGTGGATCCGGTTGGTCTGGGTGGACCGAATTATAGTAGGTGGTGTTATGGTGAAGATGAGCAAACATTTATGGGGCCTATGTTGCCCATGTCGTAAGCAGGGCTTCGGTATTGTTGAAGCGTTGGTAGCTGCCGCTGTACTTGGCTTTTTGTACATGGCTCTTCTTAACCTACAAAATGGAAACCGAGAGGCTCTCCTTCGTATTCGCGGCCGTGATGGTGCTACTGAAGTTGCCCAGAATATTATTGACTCTTTGGGGGCTCTTGGAATTGCGAGCCTTTCGGACGATAAATTGAAAAATGCAGAAGGAAATGTGGAACATACCAAGCTGTTGCCTCCTATAACTCGCATTTGGGAAGGTCAACCTGGTGCTGTGACTAATAAGATGACTGTCGTTTACGCTGCAGAAGTGACTGTGTCGCCTGATGCCGACTATATGGCGTCGACTCCGTCTCTGTATGAAACCTCTAAGCATGTGTATGCGAAACGACTTGATGTCAAGGTAAAATGGTGCTTTAAATGTCCTAATAGCCAGGATACATCGACGTTTAATCAGTCCATCACGGTTTCGGGGGTAATCCGATGAAAAAATCTGGTTTTACTCTTATGGAACTCCTTGTCTACATGGCGATTGTAGGCATTGTTGTCGTTATTGCAGGTGAGGCTTTCAGCAATTCTACCAAGTTCCGCATTCGTACCGATAACATGATCCGTGCGACGCAAGAAGCCGAGAATGTGGGTATGCTGTTCAAAACCGATGTGGAACAGCTGGGTTCGAAAAGCGCTAAGGAATCAGGTGCTGCGGGCAGCGGTACTCCTTTTGGTGATAATTTTGGAATCGTGCACGAAAATGTGTACATGGATCCGGATAATGAGGATTATTCTTCGTTCTTGCTTTCTACGATAGGAGCTTATAGTGACTTGACCTTCCGTCGGTTGCGCTATGATGCGAATGGTTACTATGCCGCTACCGAAGAAATTCATTGGTATGTCGAAAATAAATCTCTAAAACGTACCTGTAAGTTCTTGAGTAAGGGTACGGGCTATGCTCGTCCTGCGGATGATCCCTGTGCCGACGTGAACGGAACGCCGAGTGCCATTGAAATGGCGACAGGTGTGGATTCCTTTGTGGTGGTTCCTGCAACTCCAAGTTCGGTGGATTCGATGGTGCAAGTCTTCCCTCCTGATAGAGAAGAAAAATTCAGATTGGTGTCTCGTTCTAATGAGGGCGATTATGTAGCTCTGATTGCTACGAATTCGGCGGGTGATGCGAACAAGGGTGGGACTACGGCAGTTCTTTCCCGGTTCTATTCCAATTTTGATAATACGAACGAGGATATTCGAGATCCAAACTCTCGAAAATTCAACCAGGTCTTTGCCATTAAAGATGAGTTGACTCCTGGCGAAGCGAATTGGAAAAACCTGTGCTCGCAGTATGGACGTATTGTTTTGGAACCGCAACAGGAATATGAAATTTCTTTCAAGGTTGCATATCCAGGAACGACGCAAGATCGAAGCTTGCTTTTTGTTCCAGGAAAGGACCATATGTCGGTTGGTTTCCGAAATATTGCCACGGGTAAAAAACCTGAAAAGGGTTCCGGAGATAATAAGGTGACTTTGGTGGACGATTTTATGTTCACTCCACCGCTTACGGCTAATGGCGCGGGAACGAGAACTTTACGATTCCGAGTGCAAGAAACGGTTTCGAATGTGTGCTTGGCGTTTACGTTTGCCTGTTATTCGCCTTTGGTGTCACAAGGTTCCGTGACGATTAAAGATTTGACACTCAAAAAGGTTGCTAGTTCGGATTATACATTTCCTGATGTGGCTTTTGATGCCGAAGCCAATAAAACCGAAAAGAAGAATATAAAAGCCCTCAAACTGCGGTTGCGAGTGAGCAGGGGCGCGAAAAATGGTGGAAAGGGCGAAACGGGTGATGTTTCTGTGATTGTTCCTATTCCTAGCAATGGTCCGAGAGATTAAGGCAAGGAGATTCCTATGCAGATGAATTTTAAATTGAATAAAGCCGGTGTGTCCTTAATCGCCGTGCTTTTGTTTATGCTGATAGCGACCATTGCCGCAACAGCGACTTGGAAATGGATTACCAGTGAAGGTTTTTCTAGTACAAGCCGTATGCTAAAACGCGAGGCTTACCAGAGTTCCATAGCAGGTATCGAAAATGCGCGTGCGTGGATGACCTATCACCCCAATGATGTGGGCGCCTTGATTCGGCAATATCTTGATGGAAACCGTCAGCCTGTTAATCTAGATAACCAATTGCGCAGTTTGCAGCGTGATGGACAGGAATATAATGTGTGGCTGACGGGTGTTAATGTTGAAGGATCCTCTTACAAGTTGAAGGTCTATTCGGCAGGCAAAGCCCGTGGCAGTGCAAAACACAATGAAGTAGCCATCTTTAACGTAGATGGCTTGTACCGTGTTCAAATTCCGCAAGAACAAATTGCTCACAAGACGGATTTTGACTATAACTATTTCGGTGGATCGACTTCTAACCATGGCGATGTGTTTGCTCGATCCATGTTGATTAATGGTGATCTGTTGGATGGTAACCCGGCTAGCATTGACAGTAACCTTGTTGTGACGGGTAACTTTAAGGTAAGCGGTAATTCTATTGCCGTTCATGGAACTGCTTGCGTTGGCGGCTATTTGGATGCCGACAACGGTTTGGTGGGTAATAACTTCTATGTGGAAGGCGACCTTAAAAATTTGAAGATTCGTCCGTTGACAGCTAAAAAGGGTAGCGAGACAATCAACTTGGGAAATAAAATTTATGGAAGTCTCTTTGTCAATGGAAATATTACTGCTGCCAACGGAAATCAGGTCATTGACGGAAACCTGACTTTGCGTGGTAAATGGACGACGAACATGACCGGTTATGATGCTGGTGTAAAAGGTGATTTGTGTGTAGAAACTGAGAATGGACAAATCTATTTCCCGAGCCAGAATCGTGAATTCAAAGCAGAAGGCAATGTGTGGATGGAATCGGATTATCCGATGTGGACTGGAACGGACAATTTTGATAAGTATAAAAGAATTGTGCTGGGCAAGAAGGGTAAAGACGTTTATGTAAAAACGGGACACCCCGGGAGCGATTATGTGGCGTTGAGAGCTGCCAATACCTTTGTCGAACAAGGTGGTAAGTATTTTGGCTGGGCGGCAGATGAACCGACTCGTAACTCATTCCAATGGGGAAGATATGCTATTGGGACTGCTGCACGACAAAATGAAACTTATAGTGATGTCTTTAAAAATAGACCTGGTGTGGATGGCGGACCCGTAGCAGGGCCGATAGGACCTTTTGGTGGACCTGCAGGTGGCGGGCAGAAAGAAGGCATTCATTATCTTTACAACTGGCCCTCTTCAACAGATCTAGTGAAACTTGATGCGTTTAATGATACGGAATGGAACAAGGAACTGCTTGTTTATAAGTTGAATGACGAACGCTTTTGGAATCCTAGCCAGCCGAATTCCTACAAGTCTATTAATTTCACGGGAAATCAGATTACAGGATCTCCTTATTGTAGAATGCCGGGAAATTACAACATGTTCGGCATGTTTGGTGCTCCTGTAGGCATGAAGGAAAAGGCTCGTCCCTCTTGTGATGTGACCCCATGGTTTAAGGTCGATGGTACTTTTAAGACTCCGTTCCCCGGAACCAAACCTTCAGATTTGACTTGTGCCCAGTCTGTCAAGGCTCATTGCGATAGTCTTTGGGAAGAACCGCCTAGTGGTGGATGCGGTACTGCAAAGTATCTTGTTCCGGACGCACTTAAGACAGGTATTAGCTATTTCGAAAGCTATGCGACAAAGTCTCCGAATGCCACTTGTTCTCAGCTTGTTAATGCGAATAAAAATAATTTCAATTTCAGCAATTTCAATAGTTGCTATGAGTTGGCTAAGACTCACGATGCTACTGCTGAGCCGGAAAATAAGATTTTGTACAACGATTATCTTGTTATCAAGGTGACCAACAATAATATCTTCACCTCTTCTCAAGGCACGCTGTCTGGAAAGTTTATTTTCATCTTTGAAAATGACTTGAAAGAAATGATGAAGCTCCCTGCCACATCGGCGGGTTCCTATGTGTTCATGTACTTCAAGGACGGCTTGAGTGGAACGATTTTGCCGATGGATAATTCCGAAGGCTTGGAATTCAATTACTTCATCTATACTAAGAACGATATCTCGAATGCGCTGTTTAACCAGACGGTGTTGAAGGGGTCCATCTATGCTGCCGTTGAAGATGAAGCTTCTGGTGAAAAGGTCTGTGCCAAGGTCGATGAACTGACCTTTAATAAGGGCATGGAATACAATCAGGATCTGGTGTCGGATTTGACGAACGCCCGTATTATTTGTAACAACGATGGTGGCGTTTGCGGCGGTGTGAATGGGGTGAATATTCATGAAGACGAAGAAGAGGAAGAAAATGCCATTGATGGAGAAAATGGCAGAGACCGTTACTTTATTTCGATGGCGTCGCAGCTGGGCGTGACGATTGATTCCCGTTACGAAGCGGAAGAAAAACCTCCACAGTTGAGCCCTGCAGATACCTTGAAGAAGTCCTACATTGTGGTGCCCCGTATAATTTACCTTCCCTCGGACCCGTATGGTAAATTGGAAGATTACTACAATGTTTTGGCTCTTAATGGGTCTGCGGTAAAGAAGGAAGATGTTGTGAACTTGGTGAACTGCTCGGGTGGTTTGCCGACAACGGGTAGTCTATTCCAGGGCGCTGCTCTCACGCAGGGTATTTATAAATGTACCGCAAGGCCGGCTAATGAAGAAGAATTGCCTTTCTGGGTCGTGGTGGGTAGATCCCAACGAGGCGATGGCGATATCAGTTTCCAGGACCCGACTCAAAAGTTGGGGGCTATATCGACTGTTCCTGTAAATGTGCTGGTTAGTCCTCATTCGAGCGAGTTGACAGTCACGGTTAATTGTCCTGAAGTGCCTAATTCGGCTTGGTCTTATCTCAAGAATACATCGCCGTATTATAAGGCTGATTTAAGCTCTGGTACGAATTGTGTATTTAAGTTCCCTGTAAGTTCGAGTGATGAAGTGTTCACATTGTTTAATGTATCCACAGAAAATGCGACTACAGGTACACTGACGTTTACCCTTTTGCCGGGAGACGGGTTTACTCTGAAGAGCCCCTATTATACGGTGCTGAATGTGTCCTCGACAGTGACCATCAATCGTGCTGATGTGAATGGCATAAATGAAATCATTACTTATTGCGAAAATCATTCTGAAGCCAAATGCCCGTGTGCGGCATCAACGTGTACGGCGGCCGAAATTAGTGCTTGGCCGGATTGCGACTATACTGGAAACTGGGTGGAACCCCAATCCGCAGGAATGGTGGTTGTCACGAATGAAGTGAATGAATCTTGGTCGGTGCCTGTTGGCGGAGAAGGTGAAATTAGGCTGGCTCCACGATCGGATAAGTGCGTTGTTGTCATTCCGGAAGGTAATGACAATAAGCTCGACCGTGCAACACTTGCTGCGGAGGCCGGTGAAAGCGGTTCTCAAAGTTATACGCTGCGTGCTTCGGCAAAGGCTAAATATCGTAGCGTTAAGATTGCTTTCGTGGGCGATATTACCGGAACGCCTCGGGTTGATTATGTTGCTGGCACCCGTGCGGACGCGTGCGTTTATAATTCGGCTTCTCCGACAGGGGCAACAGACGAAATTAAGCATATTTGCACGGTATCGGTGTTTGATAATGAACAAATCCAATTAAGTGTAAATAAAAATTTGGCGGGTAACGAAAACTTCAGTTATTGGCAGTGTTCTGGAATCAGCTGTCCGACTACAAATACGATAGGCTCGGCAGAGTATGACAGCTTTGCTTTGAAGGATGATGCGACTATAGTTTATGTCCATTTTGGCGAGGTAGACGATCATTGCTTTGTAGATGAATTCAAGGGCAATAACCTGACTTGTAATTCTGAAAATGAAGAATTGTGCGTTGACACCTGCGCTTCGATTGGTCATACGTGTGAAAGTGCCGAAAATGGTGACTTTGTAAATGCGAAATGGCATTTGCTGGATGGTAGTTTAGGTGATGTGGAAGTGTATGCGGGTCATATTTCTATCAAGAACGAGAGAAATAAGACTCGTGGCAAAAACAACAAGTATCCGGGGGTCAAGGTCATCAATACTGTAGATGCAGGACGTACTGGTATTCTTAAGGCGTTATTCCGTATGCCTCAGGCGACAACGAGTTATGGCAAGAACTCTGACAATATCGCTAATTCTGGGTTTATGTTGCGGTCAAACGACAATGGCTCTGAATACATGATGTTGAATATGTATGTCAATACCAGTGGTTATTTGGAAACGCAACTTTGCTCTTATGGTATTTGCCATACAGGTGAACTTAAGAAAAACGGTAGCCCGATATCTGTGTCGACCGCTAGCATGGTCATGATGACTGCGGTGCTGACAGATACAAATTTGACGATATCTGCATTTACCGGAAGGAATTACTATGGTGCGCCTGATGAGTATACATATACGTATGCATTCTCGACACAAAGTTATAATGATATGGAACATAATCGCGTAGGGTATATGCTTGCCGATCCGAATTTCAAACTTTACGGCATTGGCTGGGAAAGCTTTGATTACAATTCGAAATGCTGGAATTCTTTCTCGGTCAAGTGCTCGTTTGCGGCTAAGTCTCAGAATGGGGTGATCGAATTTGGCAAGGATGTTGTTCCTTGGGTGGGCCATTCTGGTTGGTTTGATTCTAAGAATTGTACTCCGTATTATTACTACTATAACGGTAACGATGTACTTTGTGGCAATGCCGGTGTAGATGGAATTGAGTGCAGTACGTATAATTTCCAGCCCATTAATAGCAAAGGCGAGGGCGGCATGCATGGCTATGGAAACGATATAAAAACAGCTAAAGCTGCTCTGAAATGTACGGATGCAACTCATGAAGAAGAAATGTGGATTTCGTCAACGTTGGGTGAACATTCTAGGGCACATTGCGGCATTTTCTGGACGGGCTCGTTTACCGCATGTTCGGCACACATCCCGAAATTGCTTCCTACAGGCAATGATCCGATTGTATTACAAGCCGATGAATTTAAAGAAACACTCGTCATACAAGGTGATCGATATAATATGCGTGGATCTGTTCTGAATGTCGAACTCGACAATCCTGACCACAATGAAGTTGAAATTGTATTGGTCAGTAAACATGATTATAATGAAGAGGGTTATTTTTGGGGCGATAAAAATACCGAGGGAATCTATTTGAGCCGGTCGGTAAAAATGAATGGCAATAGGGCTTCGTTTGATGTGCTTACGGAATTGGCCGAAGGTGCCGAGGGTTTCGATCCTGAAAATATTCGTAGCATTATATTGAAAAACCATGGAACGACGCCGGTAAGAGTGATTCTTGTTTCGGCTAGCTGCAAGAGTGTGGTTGATGTTATCAATTGCAAGGCTGTGTATGAAAAAGATTCGGCGGCGTGGATAGTTACAGCTAATATCGGTAATATGTCCCATGTTGGATCAATTGTAACTAGTATGTCGGGCGGATCTACAATGACTAAAGAATGTAGTGAAACTGGCGCTAACTGCACAAAGGATGAAGTAGCGGGTGTAGCAAGATTTAAATTGACCGATACTCCTTATGAACATCCTGGTGCACAATATCACTTTACTGTTACGGCCACTTCGACAGAGAACGTGAGCTATGAAAAAGAATGTTCTGTGGAACCGGAGACGATTCCTTCGGTGACTAGAGAATGTAAGGTGAATAAGAGTGTCGTACAGCAGGGTGAAGGATATCCGCAATTCCAGGTAAGTGTCAATGGCTGCCCCAGTAGTGGATGTGGCTATGATATCTTGTTTGGTACAGAGACTCTTACATATGGATCAATTACTGATGTGGCAGGTGCTAAGACGACAAAACCGGGAAATACAACGACAAATCAAGCCAATGTGGGGTCTTATTCCTATACGGTCCGGTCCACTGATGATCTTTTTGAATCTTGTACGGCGACATTCAGTGTGGTCGAAAAAAATAACAACACGAATCCCGTTGCGACAACGTGCTCTATAGAAAATAGCACGTCGCTTCAAGCAGGAGAACAAGGCCGATTTACGTTCGCTGTTGCGGGCAATAGCCAGGGAACAAATATCGTTAACCGCAACTATCGCCTGGTTCATGGTACGTCGGTTCTTGCAACGGGTAATACCGGATCAAACGCTTCGCAGACAGCTACATTTACCGTTCCTGCTGGTGGTGGTAATGTGAATCTTGAAATATGGGATGGTACCGAATATAAGAATTCTTGTACGGCAACGTTGACGGTTTCTGATTTGTCTGTAGATTGCGGTGTTTCTAGAAATACATGGAGCGCGACTACGGGAGGAACTTTCTATACGTCAGATAATCTCTATTTCATGGCAAAGAATAATGCCAATATTGCGGGAACCGTAAGCGTCACTGTTTTGGATGAAAATGATAATAGTTCGACAGGAACGATTTCGAATTATAGCCAATGGTCCAGTGTTAAAAATTTAGGAACGCTTTCTGCTGGAACCCATACATATACAATTAAGTATGGCGATGAAGAGGTTTGCTCGGACGAAATTACGGTTGTTGCCGAAGGTGCTGACGTGACTGCGACTTGTGCTTTTAAAAATAATGATGCTGTAGTAACGACAGCGTCGTCGGGTTATCCATACCTCTATTTTGCTATGACAAATATCAGGGGAAGTGGTGAATATGCGTCGAATAAATCGTTCGTCTTGAAACAAGATGGCTCGGAAGTAGCAACCTTTACTGGTGATGTCGGTAATGCGCAAAGTCCTGGAACGGCAGGAATTTCGAATTTTGCTGCTCCGACTACGGGTGGTGACCATGTATATACCGTAGAATATGGTGGAAATCAGATATGCAGCACGACATTGACGGTGGAGCAAGCTCTAACTTGTGCTACGTCCAGCGATAATCCTGTTGCCGGAAATAATTTTGACTTTACGGTGTCGGCTGGGGATGGTGGCAATTGTTGGAGCTGCACCATGTATAATGATGATGTTTCTGAATCGAATTGGGCTTTGCAAAATGGTGTTACGAGTAAAAAGTGGACTTTGGCGTCAACGGGTAATGCTCAACGTCTAAGGGCAACCTGTACTTGTGACCAAAATCTGACCGAATGCTCAAAATGGATTAATTTTACTTCGGCAGCACCAAATGTTACGTGTCCTACGGAGATTAATCGCGGAACAGGCGCGTATGTTGCCTTTGTGCCAACAGCGTTAACTGGTTGTGATACTGGATGTTCCTATAGAATAAAGGAATCGACTACGGATAATGTCGTGGTCAATCACACTGCTAAGAATTATAAAAATACAACTGGCGCAATGGATGCTTTTGTTGGTCCCACAACAGAAAAAACGATTTACTACAGACTAGAAATTTTCAATGATCATAGTGGAGGATCTAGTGATTATTGCGACTTCCATGTGGTCTATAGTGAAGGCGGAGCTGATGACCATGCTATAACCTTGTCAACCACATTCCAATCATATACATCAGGATCGTATACTTTAAGCACGGGAACCATCGGTAACGGGAATGGTCCTAACGTATTGCATTGTAAGGCGGCTTCTACATCTGTTGATCGGACAATTGGAACGGTAAATAATAACTGCACAATTGTTATTCCGGCGCATAATGATAAAAGCAATGGACGTGGTTGTACGCTTTCGAGTAATTCTACTTACACGTTTGTTGTGGGAACTGATGTCCCTAGCGATTTGACATGCGGGTTAGATAACTAATAAATATATAACAGAAGGCCTCCTGCTTATTCAGGAGGCCTTTACTGTGAATCTTTGTGAGAGAAGGGCAAGCCTTTCTCTTGTCTTTTTTTACTTCAGCGGATTCTTGTCGCTCTTGTACCACTTCATGAATTCGGCGATGCCGTCGTGCAGGCTCCAATGGGGCTTGTAGCCGCACTCGGTTTCAAGCTTGGTGGTATCGGCGTTGGTCTGGTACACATCGCCGGGCTGCATGGGCAAGAAGTTCTTCTTGGCGGGCTCGCCGTAAGCGTTTTCGATTTCGGCGATAAAGTCCATGAGCTTTACGGGGTGGCTGCAGCCGATGTTGTAAATCTTGTAGGGCACGTTGTTGGGGCACTTGGCTGCATCGGGCACATGGTCCAGTGTGTGGATGGTGCCTTCGGCGATGTCATCGATGTAGGTAAAGTCGCGGATCATGTCGCCGTTGTTGAATACCTTGATTGGTTCGCCCTTGGAGATAGCGCGGGCGAAGAGCATGGGCGACATGTCGGGACGTCCCCACGGACCGTATACGGTGAAGAACCGTAGACCCGCGACGGGCAGGTTGTAAAGCTTGCTGTAGCTGTGGGCCAT
>JAEEGH010026450.1_pt1 | contig 11559 bp, 3 predicted proteins | sample 9134181 | NCBI WGS metagenome assembly JAEEGH01 (sample SAMN16246544, study PRJNA631951) | gut metagenome | biome: gut microbiome; feature: rumen; material: DP-attached | host: Bos | place: Iran: Karaj | collected 2018-10 | reverse complement strand
TCGACGGTGCTACGCTCGACGACCTCAACGAATGGACCGACAAGGCTGGCCTGCCACGCTACGGTAAGACGCAGCTCTACGATGGCGGTACGGGTGAACCGTTCGACCAGATGGCAACAGTCGGTGTGACCTACATGCTGAAACTGGGTCACATGGTCGAGGACAAGATGCACGCACGTTCCATTGGCCCATACTCACTCATTACACAGCAGCCTCTGGGCGGTAAGGCTCAGTTCGGTGGCCAGCGTTTCGGTGAGATGGAAGTCTGGGCGCTCGAGGCATTCGGCGCAGCACATGTCCTTCAGGAGGTATTGACCGTCAAGTCCGATGACGTTGTCGGCCGTGCCAAGACCTACGAGGCTATCGTCAAGGGTGATAACATGCCAACTCCAGGCCTGCCAGAATCGCTCAACGTGCTCCTGCACGAGCTCCGTGGTCTGGGTCTCAGCATCAAGTTTGAATAAGTTAATGGTTGGATTATCAACTTTTGACTATTAACTTTTAATTTCGAAAAAGACTATGGCTTTTAGAAAAGAAAACAACAATAAGAAGTTCGGCTTTACCAAAATCAACATTGGTTTGGCTTCGCCCGAGGAGATTAAGGATAATTCTCACGGCGAGGTGCTGAAGCCTGAGACCATCAACTACCGCACCTACAAGCCAGAGCGCGACGGTCTGTTCTGCGAGCGCATCTTCGGTCCTGTCAAGGACTACGAGTGCCACTGCGGAAAGTACAAGCGTATCCGTTATAAGGGTATTGTCTGTGACCGATGTGGTGTCGAAGTGACCGAGAAGAAGGTGCGCCGCGAGCGTTGTGGCCACATCGAACTGGTCGTCCCAGTAGCTCACATCTGGTATTTCCGCTCGTTGCCAAACAAGATTGGCAACCTGTTGGGTATCCCGACCAAGAAGCTCGATTCTGTCATCTACTACGAGCGTTATATTGTCTTGCAGCCTGGTTGTCTGGAGAAGACCCAGAATGTACAGAAGCTTGATACTTTGTCGGAGGACGAGTATCTGGAGATGTGCGAGAACATCCCAGAGAAGTACCGCAACCTGCCAGATGATGATCCGAACAAGTTCATCGCCATGATGGGTGCCGAGGCTGTCCTGCGTCTCTTGCAGGAAGTTGACCTCGACAACCTTGCCATCGAGTTGCGTGCCCGTGCCAACGAAGACGGTAGTGTACAGCGCAAGCAGGAGGCTTTGAAGCGTCTGCAGGTCGTTGAGGCATTCCGTGCCGCCAAGGATCGCAACAAGCCGGAGTGGATGATTATCAAGATTCTGCCTGTCATCCCGCCAGAGCTTCGTCCATTGGTTCCGTTGGATGGTGGCCGATTCGCCACGAGCGATGTCAACGACCTCTATCGTCGTGTCATCATCCGCAACAACCGTTTGAAGCGACTCATCGAGATTAAGGCTCCTGAGGTCATTCTCCGCAACGAGAAGCGTATGTTGCAGGAGGCTGTCGATTCTCTCTTCGACAACTCGCGCAAGTCGAGCGCCGTCAAGAGCGAGGCTAATCGTCCGTTGAAGTCACTCTCTGACTCACTGAAGGGTAAGCAGGGTCGTTTCCGTCAGAACTTGCTCGGTAAGCGTGTTGACTATTCTGCACGTTCGGTTATCGTCGTTGGTCCTGAACTGAAGATGAACGAGTGCGGTCTGCCAAAGTTGATGGCAGCCGAATTGTACAAGCCGTTCATCATCCGCAAGCTCATCGAGCGTGGCATCGTCAAGACTGTCAAGTCGGCCAAAAAGATTGTCGATAAGCGCGAACCAGTCGTTTACGACATCCTCGAATATGTCATGAAGGGTCATCCTGTGCTCCTGAACCGTGCTCCAACACTGCACCGTCTAGGTATTCAGGCTTTCCAGCCCCGAATGATTGAGGGTAAGGCTATCCAGCTGCATCCATTGGCTTGTACGGCATTCAACGCCGACTTCGATGGTGACCAGATGGCCGTCCACCTGCCACTCGGCAACGCCGCTATCCTCGAGGCGCAGATTCTGATGCTTGGTTCTCACAATATTTTGAATCCGGCCAATGGCGCTCCTATTACCGTGCCATCGCAGGATATGGTATTGGGTCTGTACTACATCACCAAACTGCGTGACAACGACAAGGGCCAGGGCTTGACATTCTATGGTCCGGAAGAGGCTATGATCGCCTACAACGAAGGCAAGTGCTCACTTCAGGCCAAGATCAAGTGTGTGGTCAATGATGTTGATGCCGACAACAACCGTTTGCCAATCAAGCGTCTGGTAGAGACCTCTGTCGGCCGATTGATTTTCAACGAGAAGGTTCCGCAGAAGGTCGGCTTTGTCAACGAAGTCATTACTAAGAAGTCTCTGCGTAACGTCATCACCGACGTGATCAAGTATTGTGGTATTCCACGTACGGCCGACTTCCTTGACGATGTAAAGAACCTTGGCTATTATGAGTCATTCCGTGCCGGTCTGTCATTCAACTTGGGCGATGTGCTCGTTCCTGCCGAGAAGGCTGAAATCATCAAGAAAGGTGATGACGAAGTCGAGGCAATTATGGACGACTACAACAACGGTTGGATTACCGACAAGGAGCGTTACAACAAGGTCGTCGATGTCTGGTCAGGTGTGAACAACCAGTTGACCAGTGTCTTGATGAAGCAGTTCAAAGAGGCCGAGCAGGGCTTCAACGCCATCTACATGATGATGGACTCTGGCGCCCGTGGTTCTAAGGACCAGATCGCTCAGCTGTCAGGTATGCGTGGTTTGATGGCCAAGCCTCAGAAGGCCGGTGCCGAGGGCGCGCAGATCATCGAGAACCCAATTAAGGCAAACTTCAAGGAGGGTATGTCTGCGCTCGAGTACTTCATCTCTACGCACGGTGCCCGTAAGGGTTTGGCCGATACCGCTTTGAAGACGGCCGATGCCGGTTACTTGACCCGTCGTCTCGTCGATGTCGCACATGACGTCATCGTCCGTGAGGAGGACTGCGGCACGTTGCGTGGTCTCGTCTGCACCGAGTTGAAGAACAACGATGAGGTTGTCGCTTCATTGAAGGAGCGCATCCTAGGTCGCGTCTCTGTACACGATATCATCCATCCATTGACCGGCGAACTCATCATCGCTGCCGGTGAGGAAATCACCGAGCGTATTGCCGATGCCATCGAGGATTCTCCAATCGAGCAGGTCGAGATCCGTTCCGTACTCACCTGTGAGTCAAAGCACGGCGTCTGTGCCAAGTGCTACGGCCGTAACCTCTCGACCAACCGTATGGTTCAGAAGGGCGAGGCTGTCGGCGTCATCGCAGCACAGTCAATCGGTGAGCCTGGTACACAGCTTACACTTCGTACCTTCCACGCCGGTGGTATTGCATCGAACGCAGTGGCTGTCTCTAACTTGAAGGCTGGTTACGACGGTAACCTCGTCATCGAGGAGCTCCGTACCATCGATGCACCACAGGAGGACGGCTCAATCAACAAGGTTGTCGTCAGCCGTATGACCGAAATGCGCATCGAGGATGCCAACACCGGCATGGTGCTCCAGCAGGCCAACATCGGCTATGGTTCGACCTTGTTCTTGGCCAATGGTACCCAGGTGAAGAAGGGCGACGTGATTGCCGAGTGGGACCCATTCAACGCAGTCATCGTCGGCGAGCAGGCCGGTATGGTCCAGTACGAGAACGTCATCGAGGGCGACACCTACAAGGTTGAGGCCGATGATGCAACCGGACTCGAGGACAAGATCGTCATCGAATCGAAGGACCGTACCAAGGCTCCAATGGTTCACATCGTGGACGAGTCAGGAGATACATTGGCCAGCTACACCTTGCCTATCGGCGCACACATCATGGTCAACGACCAGGAGATGGTCAAGCCGGGTGTCATCATCGTTAAGATCAACCGTACGTCAAGTAAGGCGGGCGATATTACCGGTGGTCTGCCACGAGTTACAGAGTTGTTCGAGGCACGTAACCCATCGAATCCGGCTGTTGTGGCCGAAATCGACGGCGAAGTCACCTTCGGCAAGATTAAGCGTGGTAACCGCGAGGTCATCGTCACCGGCAAGTATGGCGACACACGTGCATACCTCATTCCGTTGAACCGTCAGGTACTCGTTCAGGAGCACGACTACGTGCGTGCAGGCAATCCGTTGTCCGACGGTGCCATCACTCCAGGCGACATCCTGCGTATCCTTGGTCCGACAGCCGTACAGGAATACATCGTCAACCAGGTACAGGACGTTTACCGTCTGCAGGGCGTAAAGATCAACGACAAGCACTTTGAGGTCATCGTACGTCAGATGATGCGTAAGGTCGTTGTCCTGAACCCAGGCGACACCCGTTTCCTGGAGGCCCAGCAGGTCGACAAGCTTGACTTCTTGGCCGAGAACGACCGCATCTGGGGCATGAAGTACATCACCAAGGCCGGCGACAGCACCGAGCTGAAGCCTGGTATGCTGGTAACGGCACGCCGTCTGCGCGACGAGAACTCTATGCTCCGCCGCAAGGACAAGAAGCTGGTCGATGCACGCGACGCCGAGCCCGCAACGTGCGAGCAGCTGCTGCAGGGTATCACCCGCGCCGCTTTGGGTACGTCAAGCTTCATGTCGGCCGCATCATTCCAGGAGACTACGCGCGTCTTGAACGAGGCAGCCATCTTGGGCAAGACCGACTATCTGGAGGGCATGAAGGAGAACGTCATCTGCGGTCACCTCATCCCGGCCGGTACGGGTCAGCGCGACTTCGAGAACCTCGTTGTGGGCAGCCGCGACGACTTCAACCGCGCCTTCAGTGCTCCACGCAAGGCTCTTGACTTCGATTAAATGAATGTACATTGTGGCCAATGGCGCAGGCAATGACCATTGGCCAACCATAGAGAAAATGGTCAGCAGGCTCAACGACGAGTCCTGTTGGCCATTATTTTTAATCACTTTTTAATTTTTTATGTCAAACAACAACAATTCAGCCAAGTGGAAGCGCTTCAGTGGCGCCTCCTACGCAAGCTTCCAGAGCCTGCACCGCGAGGTACGCATCGGCGTATTGAGCGTGGCCATGCTTTCGTCCGTCGCATTGAAGGCGAATGCAACGTCAACGGCCACAGGCGCATCGGCCACCATCCCGACCGGGACGGAGTATGATGCGGCGGCGGGAGACAGTCTGGTCGTCGGGCTCGAGGATGTCGAAATCCTCGCATCGCGTGTGCCGCTCACCCAGATGCAGGCACCGCGTCAGGTAACCGTGCTGAATGCGGTGGACATTGCCGCCGCGTCGGTACACAGTATCAACGATCTGCTCGAATATGCCGTGGGCGTCGATGTCCGGCAGCGCGGTGATTTGGGTGTCCAGACGGATATTTCCATGCGTGGTGGCACCTTCGATCAGATTACGATCTTGTTGAACGGCGTCAACATCTCGTCGCCGCACACTGGGCATCTTTCGGCCGATTTTCCCGTCTCGCCTCAGGATATCGAACGCATCGAGGTAGTCGAGGGTCCGGCCGCACGCGTCTTCGGAACGAGCGCCTTCACGGGCGTCATCAACATCGTGACGAAAGACTATTCTTTGGCCGATGAGACATCGGCCGCACATGAAAGACACATTCAGGGCAATGCGCACCTGTTCGGAGGTAGTTATGGTCATGCCGGCGCCGATGTGCGTGTGGCGCACCGGACGGGCAGGTTGCAGAACAGCCTCAGCGCAGGCTACAGCCGCAGTGACGGCGCGACGCCCAACAGCTATTTCCAATCCACCCGTGGTTTTTATCGTGGCCAATGGCAAGGCGATGACGTGCAGCTCAACGTGCAGTTGGGCTACAGCTACAAGCCCTATGGAGCCAACACCTTCTAAAGCGCGGCAAGCACCGACCAGTGGGAGAGCAACGAGCGCTACATGGGAGCCGTGACGGCGCAGACGCGCATCGGCCAACTGCACATTGCTCCCGCCGTCAGCTGGAACCGCTGGTTCGACCATTATCAGTGGCACAAAGATTCGCCCGTCGGCGAGAATTACCATCAGGTCGATACGTGGAGCACGTCGCTCAACAGCTGGTTCGAATCGGCCATCGGCAAGACATCGTTCGGCATCGAGATGCGCAACGAGGGCATCTACAGCACGAAGCTTGGCGAGGCAATGTTGGCCTCAAAGTATTTCGACGTGCGCGGACACGACGGCCTGACCGACTCGACGCAGTACACGCACCATGCCGACCGCACGAACGTCTCGGCTTTCCTGGAACATGATTTGGTTTTGCGCCAATGGACATTCTCGGCCGGAGTATTGGCCAACATGAACACCGCGCTCGACCACCGCTGGCGGCTCTATCCGGGCATCGATGTGGCTTGGAGACCCGGCAACTATTGGAAAATCTTCGCCTCGTGGAACATGGCGCTGCGTATGCCGACCTTCACCGACCTCTATTACAGCGGCAAGGACATTGAAGGCACGAGCGACCTGAAGCCCGAACGCACCAACGACGTCTCACTCGGCGCGCGCCTGCGTTGTCCGGGCTGGCACGTCGAGGCAACGGCCTTCTACAGCCACAAGAGCGACATGATCGACTGGGTGGTCTATGCCGACGAGCTTGCTGCCGAACGTGCTGCCGATCCATCGGCCACAGGCACATTCCGAAGCGGCAATTTCAAGCTCGACAATGTGGGCGTGGAGTGGCAGACGGCATTCCTGCCGCGTGAAATCTGGTCGGACTGCCCTGTGCGAAAAATCGGCCTCCAGTATGCCTACATCGACGAATCGATTGACTACGACCGCGCCATCGAACGCAGCAAATATGCGATGGAGTACCTGCGCCACAAGGTCGTCGTGCAGGGCGAAACCCGCGTAGTGAGCCGCCTGAACGCGAGTGCGGCATGGCGTTGGCAGGACCGCGTGGGCGAAGGCAACCTGCCGTATGGCCTGCTTGACAGCCGCCTGTCGTGGGACGCACCGCGTTGGACGGCCTATGTCGAGGGTTCGAACCTGCTCGACAAGGAGTATTTTGACTACAGCTACATTCCGCAGCCCGGCCGCACATTCCGCGCCGGCGTGACGGTGAATTTCTGAGTTTTTAGCTTGAAAACAATCATTGGGAATCCGTTTCGGCGGGTTCCCTTTTTGCACATTGACTGGTCATGGCGCCCGGCATCGGGCGGTTATGGACGGGAAAATGACAAAAACAGCCGATTTTTGTTGCATTTAAGCGATAAAAACATCATCTTCGCGTGGGTTTTAATTGATTTTTTGGCCAATGTTCCAATCTTTCACAACCAGACGACGCAGGTGGGCGGCGGCCATAGCATTGGCCATCGTCACCATGGGTGTGGGGCTGCATCTTGGTGTGCCGCGGCCGCTGTTCGACCAGCCCACGGCGACCGTCGTGACCGACAGGCAAGGCGCGCTCATCGGTGCGCGCATTGCGGCCGACGAGCAGTGGCGCTTCCCCGAGGCGGACAGCGTGCCCGAAAAGTTCGCGCGGTGTATCGTCGCGTGTGAGGACCGCCGCTTCCGCCTGCATCCGGGCATTGACCCGATTGCGATAGCAAGGGCATTGGCCAAGAATATCCGTACGGGACGCGTGACCGAGGGAGCCTCGACCCTCACGATGCAGTTGGCGCGCATGGCTCGCGGCAACCGGTCGCGCACCATCGGCCAGAAGGTGATTGAGGCGCTCTGGGCCCTGGACATCGAGCTGAGTTACAGCAAGGACGAAATCCTGCGGCTGTATGCCTCCCATGCGCCCTTTGGCGGCAACACGGTGGGGCTGGATGCGGCGGCGTGGCGGTACTTCGGACGCGATGCCGGTCACCTGTCGTGGGCCGAGAGTGCGACATTGGCCGTATTGCCCAATGCCCCGTCGCTCATCCACCTGAGCCGCAACCGTGAACTGCTGCGACGGAAGCGTGATGCCCTGCTGCGGCAGTTGCGCGATGACGGGACATTGGCCGAAACCGAATATTCGCTGGCCCTGGCCGAGCCGCTGCCCGACGCGCCGCTGCCCATCCCGAACCTTGCGCCGCATCTGTTGGCCCATGTCGCACGACAGCACGCGGGGGAGGCCGTCCGGACCAGCATCGACCTCACGCTGCAACGCACCGTACAGCAGATGGCGGACCGTTACTCGACGAGCTACAAGGCGAACTATGTGGACGACATTGCGGGGATTGTGGCCGATGTGGAGAGCGGCGAGGTCCTGGCCTATGTGGGCAACGGAAGCGAGCCGTCGGCCACGTCGCAGGTGGATAACATCATCAGCGAGCGGAGCACGGGCAGCCTCTTGAAGCCCATCCTCTACGCGGCGATGATGAGCAGCGGCGATGCCACTCCGCGCATGATCTTTGCCGACACTCCGCTCAATATCAACGGTTTCCGTCCGCAGAACTTCAGCCGCACGTATCTGGGCATCGTCCACGCCGACGAGTCCGTGACCCGCTCGCTCAACGTGCCGTTGGTCAGGATGCTGTCACTCTACGGCACGGAGCGGTTCCTGGGCGACCTGCGCTGGCTGGGGATGACGACACTGCATTTCGATGCAGGGCATTACGGCGCGTCGCTCATCCTGGGTGGTGCCGAGGGGACGCTGTGGAACATGACGGGCATGTACGCCACATTGGCCCGCCGCCTGAACCATTTCCGCAACCTGGGCAACCGCTACGACGAGGGCGACATCCATCCGCTGCGGCTCCAGTCGGGCGACGATGGGGCATTGGCCATAAACACAAGGAAAAAAAGTGGGGTTCCGGCCCATGAAACGTCGCGCATCACGGCATCGGCCACCTGGTTTGCTCTCGAGGCGATGAGCGCGCTGAACCGGCCTGAGGAGGAGGCCGACTGGCAGGCGTTCAGCTCGATGAAGCGCGTGGCGTGGAAGACGGGAACGAGCTGGGGCGGACGTGACGCATGGGCCATCGGGGTGACGCGGCGCTATGCCGTGGGTGTCTGGACGGGCAACGCGACGGGCGAGGGGCGCGCGGGACTGACGGGCGTGGGCTATGCTGCGCCGGTGATGTTCGACGTCTTTTCGGTGCTCGACGGTTCGGAGTGGTTCGATGAGCCATTGGCCGACATGCAGACGGCACGCATCTGCCGCCACAGCGGACACGTGGCATCGGCCATCTGCGCCGAGACCGAGACGGAGATGGTTCCGCGCCAGTGTATCGGTTCGCCGACGTGCCCGTACTGCCGTTGGGTGCATCTTTCGGCCGATGGCGCCTGGCAGGTCAATTCGTCGGGCGAAGCGGTGAGCCGCATCCGCACCGAGGCGCGTTTCGTGCTTCCCCCGGCGCAGGAATACTACTACGCGGGCCACACGGCGACCTATCGGCCGTTGCCGCCCGTGCGTCCGGATTGTCAGAGTGCGGCCAATGACCAGATCTCCGTCATCGTGCCCGAACATGGCTCGACCATCGTCCTGCCGCGCATCTTCGTCGTCGTGCTGGAACGTGTGGTCATGCATGCGGCCTGCCGTGACGCCCAAACGACGCTCTTCTGGCACATTGACGACAGGTTCATCGGCCAAACACAAGGCAGACATGAAATCGCCGTGCGCCCCGACATTGGCCAACATACCCTCACCCTCGTCGATGGTCACGGACACCGGAAGGTGGTGGCTTTTGAGGTGAAGTAGGGGAGGGACCAATGACATTCGTGACGTAATTTTGATAAAATCGGGAGGAACCGCCTTGCTCACCCGTTGCGATGACGATGGACATTGGCCAAAAAAAGACGCGGAAATTGCACTGCGAGGCGAAAAAAATCGTATCTTTGCGGCGTTATTAACAAAAGTTCCTTACAAACAATGAAAAACTGTCTTTTATTCCTTCTTTTTGCGGCTGTCTGTCTGTTTTTCGGCCAATGCCATAGCGGCGCGGAAAGCAGCGAGACCCCCGATTTCGACAGCCACATCAGTGCCTACACTGGCGGCACGCAGTCGCGCAAGGGCGACGTCCGCATCGTCTTTTCGAGCGACATTGCACAAGAGACATTGGCCAAAATCGACCCGGAAAAGCTGATTTCACTCTCACCGAAGGCCGATGGCAAATGTGCCTTCGTCGATGCACGCACGCTGATTTTCACGCCATCGGCCGAGCTGAAGCGCAACACGACCTACACCGTCAGCCTCGACGGCAAGAAACTGTTTGACGACGGCAAGACGTTCACGTTCGACTTCACTACGCGGCCTTTCGCCCTCAGTGCGTCGCTCAAGCGCATCGAGGAGAACGACGCCGACGAATACGTCCTGCTCTACAACGTCACCACGGCCGACAGCGAGGCGGGCGATGTGGTGGAGAGTCATGTCCAATGTTCGCTGCCGTGCAAATCGGCGTGGACGCACCTGCCCGACGGCATGACGCACCAGCTCACCGTCACCATCAAGCCGACGAAAGACACCAATCTCGATATTGTCGCTGTGGCCGATGGCTCCCTCGGACTCGCTTCATCCACGCTGTGCTCCACCGACCTGCCGTCGCGCCTCACCTTCACGCTGATGAACATCGCCTGCAAGGCCGACGACCGCCACTACATCGAACTGACCTTCAACAAGGCTCTCGACAGCAAGCAGAACGTCAAGGGCCTCATCTACGTTGAGGGCCGTTCGACGCAACTCGTCGCCGAGGACAACAAGGTGCGCGTCTATGCCGACCTGAAGGACGGCGAGAGTGTCAACCTCGTCATCGACAAGTCATTGCGCAGCCGCAGTGGCAGCACCATCGGCGAGACGTTGAACCGCACAGTGGCCATTGAGGGCATCAAGCCTGAGGTCGCCTTTGTGGGCAATGGTACCATCATCCCGCAGTCCGACCAGATTCTCGTGCCGTTCCGCGCCATCCACATGCGCGGCGTGCGCGTCCTGGTGTTCAAGATTTTCGGCAACATGGTGGGCAGCATGATGCAGCGCGGCGACATCGACACCTACGCCGGCCTCTACTATGCCGCACGACCCATCGCCGCCACCACCTTCTTCATCGACAACCAGGGCAGCGACCTCTCCGAGTGGCACACCTACGCCATCGACCTCACGCGACAGGTGCAGCTCGAACCGGGCGCGATGTACCGCATCGAACTCAGCCTCGACGCGCGTCTTTCGGCTTGGCCGAGCGATTCATTGCGTCAGGCTACGGCCGATGAGATGGCCCGCGAGGATGCCGCATTGCTCGAACGGATGTGCGGCCAATTCGACAAAGATTCGTACTATTACACCGGCATGGCCTACACGAACTACGACGACGGCTGGTGGAGCGACGACTACTACCAGAAGCACCGCAATCCGGCCATGCCGCAGTACTACCGCGACCGCGTAGTGGCGAAAAATGTATTGGCCACAAACATCGGACTGTCGGCCATCAAGGGCTCGGACAACAAAATCCGCGTAGTGGCCGTCAATCTGCCCGATGCGCAGCCCATGAACGGCGTCGAAATCGAGGCCTACAACATGCAGCAGCAGCTTGTCGGTTCAAGCAGCACGGGCGCCGACGGCATCGCACAGATTGCCTATTCGGCCAATAACGGCCAGCCCATCTACCTGACGGCAAGGCGCGGCAACGATGTCTCCTACCTGAAGGTCGATGCCGGGTCGGCGCTCTCGA